>Ga0209698_10001878_pt1 | contig 24112 bp, 21 predicted proteins | sample LitLauG_LLR_2012_FD_187203 | JGI IMG/M metagenome (GOLD analysis project Ga0209698, IMG submission 187203) | Freshwater sediment microbial communities from Pennsylvania, USA - Little Laurel Run_MetaG_LLR_2012 (SPAdes) (version 2) | ecosystem: Environmental > Aquatic > Freshwater > Creek >... | reverse complement strand
GGGAAATGGGGTTCGACTTTATACGGCGGCTCTCCCATCTCGTATCGAAAATCACACACCGTTCCTTCCGTGGGATGCGGCGCAAGCAGCCTCGCTCGCGGGAAGTCAAGCCGTGGCGAGTTCGGTGGCAGTGGCGCTGCGGCAAAAACAGGTACCGGCCAGGACTCTGGAAGCTCCCCTGCGGCCGCTCAACAACATTGCGGCGCCCGCATTTGCGGTGGAGCTCGCCCCGCCTGGCAAAGACACGCTGGAACTGGCTTCACCCGCGTATGAGCAACTCGTAGCGGGGGCGGTGGCGAATGGAGTAGCGCAACTGCGAGACCTGCTGGATGTGAAACGATGATCCCGCGACCTCTCATCTTCGGCGTTGTGTTCATGCTGCTCGTCGTGCTCGGCATCGGCATCTACATGCTCCGCATGAGAAGCCGGGTGATTGCGATGCCGCTCACAGCCGTGGACTCGCGTCCGGTAGCACCGCCGGCGGTAGGTGCTACGGAAGAAGTCACCCTCTACGTGGCCGACGATGCCGCGGGCATGCTGCGTCCGCAGTCGGTTCGAATCCCACTTCCCAGCGGCCGTCAGCAGAGAGCCGAGGAGCTTCTTCGCGCCTTGGTGAACCTCTATCTCGGCAAGCCAACGTCGCACGCGCTGCCGCCGGGCGCCGAAGTGAGGAGCGTCTACCTACTTGAGCCCGGCACGGCAGTCATCGACACCAACGGAGCCTTTGCCGACGGCCATCGCTCAGGGATTCTCGTAGAGGAACTGACCGTGGCGTCGCTCATCGAGAGCTTGGCGTCGAATCTTGGCGGCATCAACCGCGTGAAGATTCTTGTCGAGGGCAAACAGCGAGACACGCTCGCCGGCCACGCCGACCTGTCGGACTTCTACGACGTCTCCGCCGTTGCTCACATGACGGAGCAGATGCAGGCGGGGCAATAGCCCGCTGCGTGCGAAGTCCCGTGCTCTGTCTTCGTTTGTCATCCTGAGCGAAGCAGGATCGTTCGTTTACGAACGATTCTGCGAAGTCGAAGGACCCCATACTACGGGCGGTCACGATGGGCAGGGCAGGGAGTTCTCTGTTCACTGTTTCGCGATGTTCGTGAAGAGAACTCCTCTAGGGGCCTGTAAAGAAAATAAGCAGACAGGCGATCTTTCGACTGCACTGCAGGATGCGCACGCGCATCCTGCAGTTTCGCTCAAGATGACAGTTGTGGATAATGATCCATTCAGATCAGGACACCACCCCTAACTCGCAGCGCAGCGACTCTCCTGGTTCCTCGCTGATACAATCGCCGCCTATGATCTTCCGTAGCGACAACCGCACGCCCGACCAGTTGCGTCCGGTGAACCTCATTCCCGATTTTGTCTCTACGGCGGAGGGATCGGTCCTGATCGAGGTCGGCAATACCCGTGTGCTTTGCACGGCGTCGATCGAAGAGAGCGTGCCGCCTTTCCTGCGGAACTCCGGCAAAGGATGGATCAGCAGCGAATACGGCATGTTGCCGCGTTCGACGCTCACCCGTACTCCGAGGGAAGTTACCAAGGGCCGGGCCAGCGGCCGCACACATGAAATCCAGCGACTGATTGGCCGCTCTCTGCGTGCGGTTACGGATCTGGGTCGCCTTGGCGAGCGAACGGTCTGGCTCGACTGCGACGTGATCCAGGCTGACGGCGGCACTCGGACGGCTTCGATCACGGGCGCGTTTGTCGCGCTGGGAATCGCGCTGGAAAAGCTGGTGGAAGCCGGCACGTTAACCTCGGTCCCCCTGAAAGACTTTGTGGGCGCGGTGAGCGTGGGGATCGTGGATGGCGAAATCCTGCTGGACCTGAACTACGAAGAGGACTCGCGCGCCGACGTGGACATGAACTTTGTCATGACGGCGGGACACAAGTTCGTTGAAGTACAGGCCACCGCAGAGCACCAGGTTTATGACGAACAACAACTCTCGAAGATGATTGCCCTGGCAAAGCAGGGAGTGCAGGCGCTGATTGCCAAGCAGCAGGCAGTATTGAGCACACTGACGCTGAGACAGTAGAGGGTGCGGTGGCACATGATCGCGGAGCAGATGCTGGCACTGGGATCGCTGTCAATGAGCGTAAACGGCTGTCAGAGGCAGTGGCCTAGTGCAAGCTGTTCGATAGAGAGCATAATAGAGAGGTGAGTAGTTCCGGCCACAGCATCGGCCAAACCTTGTTTGTGCTGTGCTTTCTCGCCTTGTGCTGTGGTTGCGGTGCGTCAGGCTCTTCTCCATCGACTCCCGGGTTCCACTCTACAGGAGCCTTGACTGTCAATCGTGTTTTCCACACGGCTACCTTACTTAACGATGGGCGAGTACTGATCGCAGGGGGTGTGACAGGCTCAAATCCGCCGACGGCATCCGCAGAAATCTACGATTCTGCTCGGGGCAAATTTCAAACCACAGCCTCGATGATCACCCCTAGAAAAGGACAGGTTGCCGTACGGCTAAACTGACCCTCCTCGTGAATGGCCAAATACTGGTTGCGGGAGGATACGCAAACGGAACCGCAGATCTCATGGCTTCAGCGGAACTATTGACACCTTCGAGCAACACTACAACTTCCGCGGGCAACATGATTACGGCCCGTGCTGGCCACACCGCTACCTTGCTACCGAGTGGAAACGTGTTGATTGCTGGGGGCGGAAGCGGAGGCGCGAATGCTGAGCTGTACGTTCCTCAGTAGCTAGTCTCGCACCATCGTTTAACCGATGAACATCCGCCGCGATGGTTTAGCGACACTTCTGAGCGGCAAAAGCCGCTTTCATTTTGCCCAACTTATCGGCACCGCTGAAGCTGTGCCCTCACACGTAATAATCCCTCCGACTCATTAACCGGTATCCGTAGTGGGCAGGTTTGAAACGTTCCGCGCCAGATCCCCATTCGACTCCCCTCGCTTAAGCACGTGTCGCTCCGGGCAGGCTCTCGCTCCGCTGATGAAAACGCGGGGCGTCGGAATGACCTCTTCTTTTTTTTAGAAGAGCAGCGGAACTAATCCACCATCCGGTATCCAGTAGTGTCCTAGTTTGCGTGGATCATTACTAGAACTGTCATCTTGAGCGGAGCGGCAGTATGCGCTGGCGCATTCTGCCGTGCAGTCGAAAGACCCCGTGTCTGTCGATATTCTTCGACGGCCTGTGGAGGAGTTCGTACCACTAAGGTCTTTTGTAAGAGCAGTTGAGAGAACTCCTTGCCGGGCCTGTGGGGAGGGTGGGCGGTATGGGGTCCCTCGGCTGCGCATATTCGTTCGTGAGCGAACGAATTAGCTTCGCTCGGGATGACAAGGCGAACAAAGTACATGGAAGTTCAAAGCGCCCTGAACTAACCCACCACCCGGTGTTCACACTTCCTTGGTTTCCCCCGACCCGCGGTATTACAATGATTAGCCGTCCCAATCCTCAACTCCGGACGACAGCTGTACTCGCATCCTGCGCAATCATCGGAGGAATTTATGAAACTTACCCCTGGAAAGCTCGCGGGCCTCAAAGCAGTCTCGAACGACCGTGGCGTCATTGCGGCCGCTGCCATGGACCAGCGCGGCTCTCTCAAGAAGTCCCTCGGCAAAGAAAAGGGCGGCGAAGTCACCGACGCCCAGATGGAAGAATTCAAGTCTCTGGTCACTGAAGTTCTCACCCCGCATGCCAGCGCCATCCTGCTCGATCCCGAGTGGGGCTTACCCGCGTCGAAACGGCGCGCCAAGAATGCCGGCCTCCTGCTGGCTTACGAAAAGACCGGTTACGACAAAACGGGGCCCGGCCGCCTGGGCGACCTGCTTGACCACTGGTCGGCTCGCCGCCTGAAAGAAGCGGGCGCCGACTGCGTGAAGATTCTGCTCTATTACACACCGTTCGATCCCAAGAATATCAACGATGCGAAGCATGCCTGGGTGGAGCGCATCGGCGACGAGTGCCGCGCCAACGATATTCCGTACTTCCTGGAGTTCGTGGGATACGAAGAGGGCGCCGACGAGAAGGGCTACGACTACGCCAAGAAAAAGCCGCAGATCGTGATCGAGAGCATGCGTGAGTTCAGCAAGCCGCGCTATGGCGTGGATGTGCTCAAGGTGGAAGTGCCAGTCAACATGAAGTTCGTGGAAGGCGCAAAGGTGTATGCCGGACAAACGGCCTATACCAAGAAAGAGGCCATTGACCTGTTCCATAAGGCCGCCAACGTCGCAACCAAGCCTTTTATCTACTTGTCAGCCGGCGTGAGCAATGCGGAATTTACCGAGGCGCTGGAACTGGCCGGTGAATCCGGCGTGAAGTTCAACGGCGTTCTCTGCGGGCGCGCCACCTGGAAGGAAGGTATCCCGGTATACGCCAAGCAGGGTGCGGACGCATTCCGCAAGTGGCTGCAAGGCGAAGGCGTGAAGAACATCAACAACGTCAACGACCGGCTGAAGGCTGCGACATCTTGGCACTCGATCTATGACGTGGAGCCGGCGCTGGTTGGCGCCTAAACCAAGTGTTGTCATTCCGAGCGCCCGTTTTTGGCGCGAGGAATCTGCAGTTGTTGAGTGTCAAGAAATGCCGATCCCTCGCTCGGGATGACAATGCGGAAACGAATCACCACAGAGTGTGATCTCAAGGGCGGGTCCTCGGACCCGCCTTTTGCTTTCGCGCGCGAACTCGAATTTCCGGCCGAGGATTGACGACGGAGCCACTGTCATTTGAGCCAATCCAGGGCTGACGATCATCCAACATTTCGAGGAATACCTAATGAGTACTGCCCTTATCACCGGCGCTTCTGGCGGCATTGGGTACGAACTGGCCAAACTGTTTGCGAAGGACAAATACGACCTGGTGCTCGTCGCGCGCAGCGGCCCGAAGCTGGCGGAATTTGCGCAAGAGTTGCAAAAGGAATTCGGCGTGTCGGTCAAGACGATTCCCATCGACCTTACGTTGCCCAACGCGCCGCAATCGGTCTTTGAAGACGCTCAGCGCAGCGGTATCCATGTCGATGTTCTGGTCAACAACGCGGGGTATGGCTTGCTCGGCGAGTTTGCCCGGCTTCCTCTGGCCGACGACATCGGAATGATTCAGTTGAACGTCACCGCGCTCACTGTCCTGACCAAGCTTTTTCTTCAACCAATGCTTGAACATCGCGCCGGTAAGATTTTGAATGTAGCTTCGACTGCAGGATTTCAGGCGGGTCCGATGATGGCCGTGTATTACGCCACCAAGAGTTATGTGATCCTGTTCTCCGAAGGCATTGCGGAGGAGTTAAAGGGCAAAGGTATCACCGTGACTTGCCTCTGTCCTGGTGCAACCGACACTGGGTTTGCGGGACGCGCGGGCAACGAGAATTCGATTTTGTTCAAGGCAGTCAAGCCGATGAGCGCCAAAGAGGTCGCGCTCGACGGCTACATCGGGTTGATGGCGGGCAAGACGCTCGTGATCTCGGGAATGCGGAACTGGCTGGTAGCGGAGTCGATTCGCTTTGCGCCGAGAAAGATGGTGACGGCGATCTCGAAGAAGATTCTGCAAACGGCGAAGTAACCACGTGTCTTCTTCACGAATGCCACCGTGAGGCTCAGCTCCCGGTATGTGAACTAGGTACTCGCCACTGTTTTCTTTACACAAGCCTGCCGTTTTGAGAAACTCATCCGTGGAAACCCAATCAATTGTTGTCCTCGACTTTGGGGCGCAATATTCGCAGCTGATTGCGCGCCGCATCCGCGAACAAAATGTCTTCTCGGTAGTTCTTCCCTGCAACGCATCGTTGGATGAAATCCGCGGCTATTCGCCGGTTGGGATCATTTTGTCGGGCGGCCCGTCGTCCGTGTACGACAAGGATGCTCCCGTGGCTGACCAGCTCGTATTCGGCCTGGGCCTGCCGATCCTAGGCATTTGTTACGGGCTTCAGTACATGGTCCACGCACTCGGCGGAAAAGTGCGTCCGGCCGAGAAGCGCGAGTACGGCCACGCCAAGGTCGAAAAGATCGCTGAGTCAGACCTGTTCGCCGGATTGCCGAAGGTGCTGGCTGTTTGGATGTCGCATGGCGACGAGGCGGAAGAGTTGCCACCCGGCTTTCACTCGATTGCGACCTCGCCCAATGCTGTGGCAGCCATCGAGAACCCGCAAAAGAAGATGTGGTCGGTGCAGTTCCATCCCGAAGTTCGTCACACACCGCTCGGGACCGATATCCTGCGAAATTTCGCTCTCAATATCTGCGGCGCGAAGCCCACCTGGACGGCGCAACGGTTCATCGATGAGACGGTAGCGAGCGTAAAGAAGACGGTCGGAGACGGGCGTGCGATCTGCGCTCTGTCGGGTGGTGTCGATTCGTCGGTGGCGGCGACGCTGGTCGACCGGGCGATGCGCGGTCCGGACGGAAAGTCCCGCCTGACCTGCATCTTCGTGAACAACGGCGTGCTTCGCAAGAATGAGTTCGAGAAGGTCCAGCAAACCTTGCGCGACAAACTTGGACTTCATCTCGACGCAGTCGACGCTACGGACCGTTTCCTAACCAAACTCGCGGGCGTAACCGATCCCGAGACGAAGCGGAAGCTGATTGGGAATGAGTTCATCGCAGTGTTCGACGAAGAAGCTAGCCGGATCGAAAAAGCGGAAGGCGAAGTCCAGTGGCTGGTCCAGGGCACACTTTACCCCGACGTGATCGAATCGCGCTCGGTGCGCGGGCCGTCGCAGACGATCAAGACCCACCACAACGTCGGCGGCCTGCCCGAGAAGATGAAACTCAAGCTCATCGAACCCTTAAAGGATTTGTTTAAGGATGAAGTCCGCAAGATAGGCCGCGACCTGGGGATGCCGGAAGAGCTTTTGCAGCGCCAGCCTTTCCCGGGGCCGGGACTCGCGGTACGCATTCTCGGCGAAGTGACGCGGGAGCGGCTGGCGATCCTGCGCGAATGTGACGACATCGTCGTTACAGAGATTCGAAACGCCGGCCTGTACACGAAGATATGGCAGTCATTTGCTGTGCTCCTGCCGGTCATGTCGGTAGGCGTGATGGGCGATCAGCGGACTTACGCTTACACCTGCACGGTGCGGGCCGTGCATTCTGAAGACGGCATGACCGCAGACTGGGTACCGCTTCCCTACGAAGTGCTGAAGACGATTTCGAGCCGAATCGTGAATGAGGTGAAAGGCGTGAACCGCGTGGTGTATGACATCACGTCGAAGCCGCCGGGAACGATCGAGTGGGAATAAGACAGTTCTCGGTTTCTAGTTCTCAGTTCTCAGCCCTTGATGCGGGGCTTGATCGTCGCGATCAGCTCTTCCGTCACTGGGATTGGAATGTTGTGGCGACGTGCGCCGCGCAGGATAGGACCTCCTATCGCCTCCAGTTCGGGCGGATTTCCCTTCTCTACGTCCTTCTGCATTGAGCTGCGAGAGCCGGGCGGCAGACTCTTTACAGTGGAGATCACGGCGTCAGCATTCACCGTAGCGCCTTCTTGTCGAGCAACGGCGCAAGCCTCGCTCACGGCAGACTGCAACTTGTTCCATAACTTTGGATCATCTCGAATCTGACCAATGGGTTTGTCCGCAGCCGTAGTATTCAGAGCAACTGGTCCCAGAAATACAAGCTTGCTCCACAGAAGAGTCTGCTCGTCATCGATGAAATTGCAAGTGAACCCGATTCTCTGAAGTTGCTCGACCGTCGCTCCCAGCAAGCTCCGGCCATTCGACCAGACATTCAGGCGTGCAAAGGGCGACCTGTGGATGATGTGCCCAGGAGCAACCCGCTCGGACTCGACGGCAATGGTGGCAGGAATGATTCGATCCGATCCATAACGTTCGCGCAGCATCGCAATATGGTTGATACCATTGAGCAGCGGCACGATCGCGCCCACGATCGTCCCGTCACACAACGACGCGAGCGCGGAATCCAGCTGCGTGGCTTTGACGGTGATCCACAGCACATCCACCGGAGGCACCGTCGAGCTGACAGACACGTCGACAATGAAATTCTCGAAGGGACTTTCCAACTGCAGGCGCGATGGATAATGAGCTAATGCGGCTTCTCGCACCACCAGTGTGACCGACTCTCCAGAGTGCGCCAGACATGCCCCCACCAGACCGCCGACACCTCCCGGTCCCAGAATTGCGTGCTTCATCGCGCCGCTCCCGTTTTGCCGGTCGCGTCCTGATCGCGATGAACCGTCTCGATGGAAAACGCGGGCACACACACGGCGATGTATTCCGCTCCGCCCTCATGCGGCGTGGAGTACTGGATCCACTCGCCCCGATGGGCAATCACTGCCTGGCCTGCCGACACATCAAACTCCCCAGCTTTCGACCGAACTCTCAGGGTTCCCTTCAGAACGATCGTGAACTCGTCGAACTCCGGCGCCTGCCCGGGCTCGACCCATCCTTGTGGACTTCGCATTTGGGCAACGCTGACGGTTGAGTCCTTGCTGTTCACACGCCCAATGTATTCGTCGATCAGTTTGGGCTTGTTTCCCGCAGCCTTAATACGGGTCGGTTGGGGGACAAGTGTGGGCATTCGTTCTCCTTCGGTGTATGCAGTATCAAGTGCCGGATTCGTTCGGCGGGAGCGGGACGTCGCTCAAAATGTCGTCATCAGACGAAGGAATCGGCGCATAGAGCGGCCCCTTCGGCTCGGCCTTATTCGCGAGCGCCAGCGTGCTCGATGTAGGTACGACAGGTGCCACCGGAGCTTTCGGCAGCACTTCGGGTTGAGGAAAAACCTCTGGTCCTTCAATGATGGCGACGTAGCCTGCGAGCCGCGCCGCGTATAGCCAGTCGACCACGGCGAAATACAGCAGCGTCACGAGCGCAACCCCGATGAGCGTAACTCCGACCGGCACGATTCCCGCCAGCGAAAGTGGAAATGCTACAACCGTGGTCGCGAGCGAAAACGCTGTCAGGTGAGCCAGACCGAACCAGCAACTCACCGCCACAATCGGCCCCATGCGCTCGCGAAAAATCTTGACCGCCGCCGCCACTCCACCGAATGCATCCTGGCCATCTCGGACGACAAAAACCGAAGCGAGCGAGAAAAACCAATTCAGCGCCGACCAGGAGAGCCACACCAGACAAACCAGGGGAATAAAGAGCAGAAACGCGAGGCCCGGCCGCGGATGCTTGGCGGAGGAAACAAACCCGGCCACAATCGACGCGCCCAGGCACGCTATAACCGCGGCCATCATGACCGACACGCGCAGGACGCTCAATCCCAGCAGCGACCGGAAATCCCACCGTTGTTCGTCTGAACGAAGCGACGGCTCGGCACCCGGCGCCCATTCACGCCAACGCGAGCCAAAGTAGTCCACCAGCCATTTGACCGTCACCGCACGCCCGAATGCAGATGCCACAATCCAGGCGGCGGCAAGGGTCGCAAACAGGACGGCGCCGGCCAGCACGAAGCGAAGCGCGCTGCCGCGCATAATGTGCGCGATCGCCTGCGAAATCAGGAACGGGTGACGGGAACGCAGGAAAAATAAGTCCGTATTCGTCACCGGGAGCGTATCCAGATACACGAGGAAAGACAGTATGAGCAGCAACGAGACTGCTGTCCCGAAGCTCCAACGCCACGCAATCTCTGCGGTGCTGAGCGCAGGCTGATGAAAGGTTGCGCGGAAACCTTCGAGTGTGGGCGAAGGCGCTTTCACACACATAGCATATCGCAGATGATGTCCGAGTTTCGGTTTCGGGTTTCGCGTTGTACGTCACAGTGCTGCAAACCTTGGACAGTTGCCCCGTGCGAACTTATAACAGGATCCGACTCGCCGGGTGATTCGAGGTGAGTAGCCGGGGCCTGGCGGAATATTCGGCTGCATCTCTCGCCTGCCGAATGGCATCTCTACAAACGTGGGCGTGCATTCATACTGCGGTGGCAACTCTGGTTGTCCTGCTTCACAAGGGTGAAACAAAATCATGGAGGATTTGAAAATGAAGTTCGCGAAGTGCTTTTCTTTGATGGCGGCCGTTACCGTACTCTTATCGCTTTCCGCGTTGGCAGCGGACAAGCATGAAGGGAAATTCACTCTCACCGAACCGGCCCATGTGGGCAGCACCCAACTCCCGGCGGGCGACTACAAGGCACAATGGAGCGGCACGGGACAAGACGTTCAAGTGCAGATCATTCAGCACGGTAAGACGCTGGTCACGGTTCCCGGCAAGCTGGTAGACAACAAGGAAGCCGCGCAGTACAACTCAGTGATCGTGAAACCGGGGAGCGGGAACGTCAAGACGGTCGACGAGATCGACTTCGCGAATCGCAAAGAGGCACTCATGCTGAGTGAGGGCCAGACGCCAGGCGAGTAACAGCATCTTTAGTCTGGCAATAAACGGGGCGGGCCAAAAGCCCGCCCTTATCTTTCCATCGTCACTCGTCTCGTTCTCGGGAGAAGATTGCCCTAGCCGCCCAGGAGCACATCTAGCGCTTCAGCGGATGACAATGTTGACCAGCTTCCCTTCGACGACAATCACTTTCACAACCTGTTTGCCGTCGATTGCGGCGCGCACTCTTTCTTCGGCTAGCGCCCGTTCTTGAACGAAGTCCCTGGCAGAATCGGCGGGCACAACGATGCGGCTTCGCAATTTGCCGTTGATCTGTACGGGGATCTCGATCTCTTCTTCCTTGGCCAAGGCCGGGTCGTACTTCGGCCAGGCCGCGCGGAAGAGACTCTGTTTTTCCCCCAGCATCTCCCAAAGTTCGTGCGCCAGATACGGCGCGAAGGGTGCGAGCAGTAACACAAGGTTGCGTTGCGACTCGGCAACCAGCGGACCCGGAATCAGGCCGTTCGCAATGAAATCCTCCACAGCGTTAAGTTTGTTCAACCACTCCATGATCGCTGCAATCGACGTATTGAAGTGCCACCGTCCCTGAAAATCCTGTGTCACCCGGTGGATCGTCTGGTGCATCTTCCGCTGGAGCGCCCGCGCTTCCGGCGGCAAAGAGCCAGATTTCCCGTCCGCGGACTGGGTGGGCCGCGCACCCCCCGAACAATTGCGCGCGACGAAGCGATAGACGCGCGCGAGGAAGCGTTGAATCCCCTCGATCCCCGAGTCCTGCCAATCGAGTTCGCTGTCGGGCGACGTGGCGAACAACGTATACATGCGGGCGCTGTCGGCGCCGTAGTGCGCCACCATCTCATCGGGTGAGACCACGTTGCCCAGGCTCTTGGACATCTTCGCGCCACCCTTGATGATCATGCCCTGGGTGAACAAGCGCTCCACGGGTTCGTTGTTCTGCACCATTCCCAGATCCCGCATCACCTTGGTCCAGAACCGCGAGTAGATCAGATGAAGAATGGCATGCTCGACGCCGCCAATGTACTGGTCAATGCCACGTTCCCCGAACCAATACGCTACCGTCTTGCCGTCGAACGGCGCTTTGTCGTTGTGCGCATCGGTGTATCGGTAGAAGTACCAGGACGAATCGACAAATGTGTCCATGGTGTCGGTTTCGCGGCGCGCCGGACCGCCACACTTGGGACACTTCACTTCGTAAAACTCGGGCACACGCCCCAGCGGAGAACCTCCCGTCAACGTGATGTCGACGTTGTCGGGGAGAAGTACCGGCAAGTCTTTCTCCGGGACGGGAACAATGCCATCCTTCTCGCAATAGACCATCGGGATGGGCGTGCCCCAATAGCGCTGGCGAGAGATGCCCCAGTCCTTCAAGCGATAGTTGACGGTCGCCTTGCCGAAACCTTTCTGCTCGGCGTACTCCGACATTTTGCGGAGCGCTTCTTCACAGGTAAGGCCGTTGAACGGTCCAGAGTTCACCAGCATGCCCGTCATCGTGGTGAACGGAAGAGGCGGCTCGGCGATGGTCTCCTCGGGATCGCCAACATTCGGCACGATCACCAGCCGGATGGGCAAGCTGTATTTCTTCGCGAATTCGTAGTCGCGCTCGTCGTGCGCAGGCACAGACATGATGGCGCCCGTGCCGTAGTCCGTAACGATGTAGTTGGCGACCCAGATGGGAAGCTTCTCTCCGTTGTATGGATTCAGCGCGAAGCGGCCCGTATTTACGCCATGCTTTTCAATGGCGCCGATATCGCCTTCTTCTTTGGCCTTGCGCTGCTCGGCAATCAGCTGATCGACTCTTGCACGCAAGCTGGAGTCGATCTTGGTGAAATCGGCAACGATAGGGTGTTCGGGCGCTAGCTGAACGGAAGTCGCGCCAAAGATCGTATCGACACGGGTAGTGAAGACGCTGATCGTTGCACCTGCGGGTCCGGCGGGACCATCGAGTTCGAAGTCGACCAGTGCACCTTCGCTGCGGCCGATCCAGTTGCGCTGCATCACGCGAACCTTTTCGGGCCAGCTCTCGAGCTTGTCCAGGTCGCGCAGCAACTCGTCCGAATACTGCGTAATACGCAAGAACCACTGCTCCAGCTCGCGCTGCTCGACGATTGTGTCTTCGTGGCGCCAGCAGCGGCCGCCCACTACCTGTTCATTCGCCAACACGGTCGCGCACTTCGGGCACCAGTTCACCTTGCTCTTCTTGCGGTAGGCCAGCCCGCGCTCGTACATCTTGAGGAAGAACCACTGGTTCCAGCGGTAGTAGTCAGGCAGGCAGGTGGTGACCTCGCGGCTCCAGTCGTAGGCGAAGCCGATGCGCTTCATCTGCGCCTTCATGTTGGCGATGTTGCGCAACGTCCACTCGCGCGGCGGCGTGTTGTTGGAGATGGCCGCATTCTCCGCCGGTAGACCGAACGAGTCCCAGCCCATGGGATGAAGCACGTTGTAGCCGTTCATCCACATGTAGCGGGCGAGGGCGTCGCCGATCGAATAGTTGCGCACGTGTCCCATATGCAGGGCGCCAGAGGGGTAAGGCAGCATTTCGAGCACGTAATACTTGGGCTTGGTGGAGTTGGGCTCGGCGCGATAGAAGGAATCGTCCCGCTGCCAACGCTCGTACCACTTCATCTCGATGCGCTGGGCATCGTAGCGCTCTTCGCTGGCGGGTATGGTTTTATCTTCCTGGGGCATAGGAGAAATAAGTGCGTAAGGATAAGCCTTTTATTCTACAACGAGGACGGATCAATGCAGCACGGATGCAGCGTGCGTGGCAGCTGTTATCGCGATGCTTGTGACGCGCGGCTTTCCTAGGGGCATCATTTTCTAGAGACCAGGCCCTTCAACGCGGCTACATTTCTCCGATCATCCCCAGGCTTGTCGATCGGCGTCTCGGCGATGAACGCCGCACGAGCCAAGCGAGGGTCGTTCAGCAGCCGGCGGAATACTTCCTTTCCCAGCTTTCCTTTTCCGATGTGCTCATGACGATCGAGCTTCGAGCCGCGCTCAGACTTGGCGTCGTTGCAATGCCACACGCGGACGTTTTTCAGTCCGACCGTCGCGTCCAGATGGGCCAACGTGAGCCGCATGCCTTCTTCACTCACGATGTCATACCCGGCCGCATGAACGTGGCAGGTATCGATACATGCGCCTACCGGGACAATTCCGCTCAACTTGGCTAGAAGCTCCGCCACCTGCTCGAAGGTCCCACCCAGAGAGAACTCCGCGCCGGCGGTGTTTTCGATCAGAAGGGTCAGGCCCCCAATTTCGAGATCCAGACCATGCGCAGCTCTGGCAATCGACTCGGCCACGCAATACAGGCCCTGTTCCCTGCTGGCGCCGCGAAACGATCCTGGATGCAGCACCAGATATTCCGCCCCCAGGGCAAGCGCCCGCTCCAGTTCTCCGCGGAAAGCCGCAATCGATTTCGCGAGAAAATGCGATGTCGTGCTTGCCAGGTTAACCAGATAATTAACGTGGATCGCCAGCGGCTTCAGGTCATATTTCTCGCGCAGGCGTGCCATTTCCACACATTGTGGGCGGCTGTGTACATAGGGCTGCCACTGGCGAGGACTGGTGGAGAAAATCTGGAAAGTGTTGCATCCCAGCCGGTAAGCTCGTTCAGCTGCGTTCGCCACCCCGCCGGCGATCGAGGTATGAATACCGATCCGGCGCGACGTCAGACGGGGCGTGCGTTTCGGAGCCGGATGCTTGAGAATGTCCTGCTCCTCAGCCATCGAACGAGGCATACGAAAGTATAGCGAGCGGCGCCTTCCTGCGCCGCTTGCCTTCTCCGAGCGCGGTTTGCCGCTAGGCCCACCTGACGATACACTTAAGGGTCTTGAGGTGAGCCATGCTCGTCGTCATGCAGGCGCACGCCACGGAAGAGCAGGTGCGCGCCGTCTGTCAAAAAATTGAAGCCCTCGGATATCGTGCCCACTCCATGCCCGGGGCACAGCGCACCGCTATCGGTATCACCGGCAACCGGGGCGAGGTTGAGCCCGGGACCCTCGAAGAAATGCCGGGTGTGCAGGAACTCATCCGGGTCAGCAAGCCGTACAAGCTGGTCAGCCGTGACATCAAACAAGAAAACACGGTCATCACTTTCCCCGGCACCGACGCAACCATCGGCGGAAAAGGGCTGGCCATCGTGGCCGGGCCGTGCGCCATCGAGAGCCGCGAGCAGGCATTTGCCGTAGCAGAGTGCGTTTATCGGGCAGGCGCGCAATTCTTCCGCGGTGGCGCTTACAAGCCGCGCACATCACCGTACTCGTTTCAAGGGCTGGGCGAAGAGGCCCTGCAGATCATGGCTGAGATCCGCCAGCAGTACGGGATGAAGATCGTCACCGAGGCCATCGACAATGAGTCGTTGGAGCTGGTGGAAGAGTATGCCGATGTGATCCAGATTGGCGCCCGCAATATGCAGAATTTTTCCCTGCTGAAGCGCGCCGGAAGAGCCAAAAAGCCGGTGCTGCTGAAGCGCGGTATGTCGGCGACGCTTGAAGAGTTCCTGATGGCCGCCGAGTACGTGATGAGCGAGGGCAACTATAAAGTGGCCCTCTGCGAACGGGGCGTGCGCACCTTCGCTGACCACACGCGCAACACTTTGGACCTAAGCGTCGTCCCAGCGGTCCAGCGCCTGAGTCATCTGCCGATCCTTGTCGATCCCAGCCACGGTACCGGAAAGCGAAACAAGGTAACGCCACTTTCGCGGGCCGCGGTGGCGGTGGGCGCGGACGGACTGCTGGTGGAGGTCCACCATCGACCCGACCAGGCGCTCTCCGACGGCATGCAGTCTCTGTTCCCGGAGCAGTTCGACGATCTGATGACCCAGGTGCGCCAGATCGCAGCCGTGGTGGGCCGCACCATACCGGGAATCGGTGCGCCGATGCCGGACGCCGGGCGAATCGTCGGCGACGGCGCAGCCTCGTCTCCCGCCGCCGACTGAACCTTGAAAAAAGTTCTTCTCATCGTAGTTCTGGTCCCTATCATTGGCGGACTCGGGTGGTGGTACTTCCAACTGAGAACGCTGCCCGACTACGGCCCCGCCTATCGCGAGTACGCCTACGTTACCAATGGCAAGAGCAACACGGTCAGCGTGATCGATCTGCGCACGTTTGAGCCGGTAAGGACCTTGCGGGTCGGAAGCGAGCCCACCGGAGTCACCGCCAACAGCAAGAAAAATGAGGTGTACGTCGTCAATACCGGCTCAAACAATATCAGCGTGATCGATGCCGAACGAAACCAGGTGGTGGCGACCATCGGGGTTCACGGCACTCCCTACTTCATAGACGTTTCCGCCGACGGTAAACGAGCTTACGTGGCTAACTCCGCATCGGCGAATGTTTCGGTGCTTGATCTCGAGCAACGTTCTGTTGTCGGCAACGTGCGCGTGGGACCTTCCCCGGGACTCGCCCGAATTTCACCGGATGACAAAACCGTGGTCGTCACTAACCGCGGCGATGGCACGGTTTCGATCCTCGACGCGCAGCTACTCAAGGTGCGCGCCACCTTGCAAGCTTGCCAGCAACCGGAGGACATCGCCATTCTGCCGGACTCGAGCAAAGCATTTGTGAGTTGCACGGCTACGGGGCAGGTGGCCTCAATCGACCTGAAGAGCGACAAACTGCTGGCCTTGCTGGACGTGGGACATACGCCCGTGAACGTCGTGCTGAAGCCCGATGGCGGTGAACTGATCGTATGCAACTTCGATTCGAACAATATTTCGATCATCGAGACCGGGAATAACGAGGTTGGCGGAACCTACCTGATCGGAGAGAAGCCGTCGCGCGGTGTCGTGACCGCGGACAACTCGCGGCTCTACGTGAGCAACTTCGGCTCGAACACGGTCGCGGTGTACGACATTGACCTGGGCAGGATGATTGCCACGATTCCCGTGGGCAGCCATCCCGACGGGCTGGCCTTGTCGCAAAGCCAGAACTACCTCCTGGTCCTGGACTCACAGTCGGGAGACGTGACCGTGATCCAAAAACGGAAGTCCACGAAGCTGGAGCCTTCGGAGTATTCCCTTCTGACCATGATTCCGGTGGGGGTGCAGCCGAACAATATTGTGGTGAAGTCATTTATGTTGACCAAAGAGCCGGCGAAGTAGAGTGGGGCCGCATGTAGATCTGGACTTCAGCCGCCTTCCCGATTAATATTGAGTCAGGTCATTAGTGAAACGCCCGTACGCAATCTTGCGTGCGGGCGCTTTTTTTTTGGCCAAAAATCGGTCGTCATCAGAAGAGGAGACGTCTGCCATGGAACCCGCGTTTTATCGGAATCTTGGAGAAATTGAAGCAGTCGTACACAAGTTCGAAAGCTGCGAATACGGAGTCAAAGACTTCGATCACGGAAAACATCTGGCGGTAGCAGCGTGGTACCTGGGCCATTTTTCGTTCGAAAATGCTTTAGCCCGAATGCGGAGCAGCCTAGTACGATTCACGGCTCATCACGGCGTAAAGGGCTATCACGAGACGATCACTCGTTTCTGGCTGGAACTGGTGGCTGCACACTTGCACACAGCACCAGCAGGAAGTTGCCTGACCGATGTCGTACATCAACTGGTCCGGGTTTATCCAGACAAGAACATTTTGTTCGATTACTACACCCGCGAGGTGGTGATGTCAGACGAAGCGAGGGAACGGTGGGTAGCGCCGAATCTCAAAGCCCTTCCGCAGATCACTTCCCCGGTCTCACCATCCCATTAATTCTCGATACGCGCTGGCTTGGGGCAGTTATCTTTGGACTCTGCTTGGCAATCTATTTCGAGACCGGATTCGCGCTGGCGCAGAACTTGTCGAATGCCGCTTGAAGGTCAGCGGCGATGGCGTGGGCTTCCCGCGTTTCGATGTCGCGACGCTGCATCATGTAGACCAGTTGGCCATCGCGGAGTATGGCGATCGAGGGAGATGACGGCGGATATCCGGTGAAGTAGTAGCGAGCCCGATCCGTAGCTTCCTTATCCTGTCCGGCAAACACGGTAAACGCCTTGTCGGGCTTGGCAGAATTTTGAAGGGCAAGACGAACTGCCGGACGCATGCGGCCAGCAGCGCATCCGCAAATTGAGTTCACCACCACCATGGTGGTGCCGGGCTGATTCGCTATAGCGCCGTCGACATCTGACGCGCTACGCAGTTCCTCGATACCCAGGCGCGTAAGCTCCTCGCGCATGGGAATCACCATAATTTCTGGATACATGACTGCTCCTTCGACTTGAAACTCAATACTAGTGTACATGGTCCCCGCGGTGAGTCGCGGAGCGCATCCACCGGCGGTCGGGTTCCTTCGTGGTAACAATCACGGAATTCTCTGCTGGTACCAGCGCCGTATATATTGAGAAGTGACCCATGCAAATTCAGGAAAATGTGGCGCTCGGCCCGCTGACCACCTTGAAGGTTGGGGGACCGGCCAGGTATTTCGTCGAGGCGTCGACGGTCGAGGATGTACGTGAGGCCGTTGCGTTCTCGCGCTCGAGATCTCTGCCACTCTTTGTGCTCGGAGGAGGCAGCAACCTGGTTGTGTCGGATGCGGGCTGGCCGGGACTGGTGCTGCGCGTTGCGATTCCGGGAATCAATCATTTCCACGGCCACGACGGCAACGTCCGGTTCGAAGCCGGCGCGGGCGAGGAATGGGACGGGTTCGTGGCGGCCGTAGTGGCTCATCATTGTGCCGGCATCGAGTGCCTGAGCGGCATTCCCGGCAGTGTGGGCGGCACTCCCGTGCAGAACGTAGGTGCGTACGGCCAGGAAGTCTCCGAAACGATCGACTCGGTGGTGGCACTCGAAGTCGCGAGCGGAGAGGAACGGGAACTGGACAGGAACGATTGCGGTTTCGCCTATCGCACCAGCATCTTCAACACCACCGCGCGGGGGCGATACATCATTCTTCGCGTGAGCTACACCTTGAAGCACGGTGGCCAGCCGCGCATCGCTTACGCTGACCTGAAGAAATTCTTCGCGGACCGCAGCACGCCGCCATCTCTAGCCGATACGCGCGAGGCCGTACGGCAGGTACGGGCAAGCAAGGCGATGCTGATCGTTCCCGGCGACGAGGACTGCCGCAGCGCCGGCTCTTTCTTCAAGAATCCGGTGCTCGCCGCGGATCAGTACGCGGAACTGACAAACCGCGCCGCCGATCAAAATCTGCAGATCCCAAGCTACCCTGCACTCGAGTCCCAAAGAAAGGTCTCAGCCGCCTGGCTGGTGGAACATTCCGGTTTTACGAAGGGCTATACCCTTGGGCGAGTCGGCATCTCGCGAAAGCATGCGCTCGCTATTGTGAATCGTGGAGGGGCGACGGCAGCCGAGGTCATCGGTTTAAGAAACAAGGTTCAAAGCCAGGTATTCGAAACCTGGGGGATCCGCCTGGAGCCGGAGCCGGTACTCGTGGGGTTTTAGTCCGCTTCTTGAAAAGCAGCTGTCGGTAAGAGTGGGTTGTGGCCAAGGCTCTGTTTCAAGTCCCTCTTCCCTTTTTATCTGCCGAGTTCCGTCCTGAAACACGCCTCTTGCGCGCCCATACCTCCGTGCGGCGTGATCACAAGCAACCGCCTCTCGTCCAAGTCAAAATTGCAACTTCGATGGCGAGAAAAGCAAAGGCAAGACGCACACGACCCAGAGTCTCAAGTGCCAAGAAGCGAGGCTTCTCCCTTGCGGCGGTGGCTCGACGTCTGCACAAGGGATTGAAGGACCGTTGGCGCAAAGAGGCAAAACTCCAGACGCCGCGCGAGCGCAGCACGCAAAAGCAGGTCGCCCGAAAAAGGCAATCCGTTTCCGCAACAAAAAAGACAGTGGCCTTGGCCTCGCAGCCTGCCAGCCAGAAAAAGATTGTGTCTCCGAAGTGGCGTCGGAGCCTGCTATTAGCGCCGGCTGTTACCGCTGCGATGCTGATCATGGCACCGACAGTCCCTCGCGATCGAAAACCGGCACCGACGATCCCAATGGAGGTCGCCGCGGGAGCGTTTCCTCACTTTCTCCCCATAACACTAACCTCGAGACCCGGATTGACCGAGCGACCTTCCTCCCTTGCGGTCGTTCCAACGTCAGAGGCAGCGGGTACAGATTCTCCAAAGCCCGTTTCCGCGTCGGCAACATCGCACCCACGCAAGGAGCGTCACGCTGCGTCCCTTCGTCACCACCGGAGACGTTACGCCAACCGGCGTCGCTCCCGAGATGCACAGAAGCGGGAAACGCCACCCTGCCCGTCGTAGGCCGCCGCGAAGGACCTAGCCGAGATCCGGCCGACGCGTCAGGCTTACCTCGCCGCCAGGCGTGCGGCTTCCTTGAAAACTTCAACGAACATCTCACGAGTGAGCTTGCCGGTATTGGTGTTTTGGTTGGACGGATGGTAAGAAGCCAGCAGAATCTTCCCGTCTGGCAGCTCGTAGGCGGCGCGATGGCGGAAGACAAACGCTTTCTTGGTCTCGAGCTGGCCCTTCCGTTTCAGGTAGTTCAGGTAGGCATCAAAACCAATTCTTCCCAGTGCCACGATCACGCGCACGTTCTTGAGACCGTCCAGTTCGCGATCGAGAAACGATGCGCAATTCGCGAGTTCACTCGGAAGAGGCTTGTTGTCCGGTGGCGCGCAGCGCGCCGCGGCCGTGATGTAGGCATCCTTCAATTCGAGCCCGTCTCCTCGATGCGTGCCGTTGGGCTGGTTCGCGAACCCGGTCTCATACAAAACCGGATACATGAAGTATCCGGAGGAGTCTCCGGTGAAAGGACGCCCTGTGCGGTTCGATCCGTGAGCGCCCGGGGCGAGGCCGAGTATCACTACACGGGCATTGGGATCGCCAAAGCCGGGAACCGGGCGTCCCCAGTATTCCCAATCGAGATAAGCGCGGCGCTTCTCTCTCGCGATTTTCTCCCGATATTCGACCAGCCGCGGACAGCGAGTACAAACAATGACTTCACGATTCAGTTGCACCAGCCACGCAGGATTGATTTTCGGATCAACGGAGCAGTGCTCCGGCAGCGGAGAAGATTTTGCTCGCGCTTTCTTGACCGGATGAAGCTCGTCCTTTTTGGGCACGCTCGAAAAAGTATCACAGCTCGACCGGCCCATGGATTCAGCCCGTTTATCATCGGTCTTAAAGGTCCCAATTCTCCTCGGAGTTACCAAAGTCGGACTCTCTCCACCTGTCTCCAGTCGACTTCTGCGAAACTTTGGTAACTTCCAGGCGCCGGATTTGTCAAAGTTGGCTCTTCTTCGTTTGACGCTGCTCTCCCTTAGTCTTTACACTCGAATCTTAAGCCGGAACTGCCAAGGACGATTCCCCTCCCCTAATCGGGAGGTCTGATTCCGGCTAAGGCGTGAAAGGTTTAATGTGAGCCCCACCGAAACAAAAGACAGTGTCAAGCGGGAGATCCAGGTCGAAGTTCCCGCCGAGGAAGTTAGCCGCGAGACCGAAACTCTCATTCAGAAATATCAGAAAGTAGCCCGGCTCCCCGGTTTCCGCGCCGGTCATGTGCCCGCTTCCATCATCCGCCACCGCTTCGGAGAGGAAATCAAGAGTGACGTGGTTGAGTCACTGGTTCCCCGCTACTTCCGCAGAGAAGCGGAGAAGCAAGGCCTGATCCCGGTTTCGCAGCCGCGGGTCTCGGACCTTCACATCCACGACGGTGAGCCTCTACGCTTCAAGGCCAGTTTCGAGGTCCTGCCCGAGATCAAGGTCGAAGGATACAAAGAGCTACGCGCCGAGAAACCGGAAATTACGGTTACCGACCAGGAAGTCGACGACGCGCTGGGCAACGTTCGCGAGCAGCACGCCACCTACAGCGCGGTGGAAGGGCGTCCGTTAGCCGACGCGGATTTCGCCCAGGTGTCACTCGACGGAGTTCCTAAGGACAGCGAAGGCCAACCCGTCCACATGGACGAAATCATGGTCGAGATCGCCGGCAAGAACACTATGCCCGAGTTCACGGAGAACTTGCGGGGCGCGTCCGCCGGGGACGAACGCAGCTTTGATGTGGTGTATCCCCAGGATAGTGCCGATAAAAGGCTGGCAGGAAAAACCTTCAGGTATACCGTGAAGGTGCATTCGATCAAGCAGAAGAGCCTGCCGGAATTGAACGACGCGTTCGCCAAGGAACTGGGTGAGTTTGCGAATCTTGATGAAGTAAAGACAAGAATCCGCGAGGGACTGGAGTCGGAGCGCAAGCACGCTGCCGAGCACACTGCCAAAGATAAGCTGGTAGAAGAACTGGTGAAACGTAATGAGTTTGAGGTGCCCGAAGCCTTGGTCGAGCGCCAGATCGATCTGCGGCTGGAACGCGGGTTGCGGGCGCTGGCAGCACAGGGCATGAAGGCAGAGGACATCAAGAAGATGGATCTGGTCCGGCTTCGTGCCGGGCAGCGCGATCAGGCAGTGCAGGAAGTGAAGTCCTCCCTGCTGCTCGAAAGAGTGGCGGAGGAGGAGAAGATCGAGGTCAGTGACGAGGAACTGAATCAGGAGATTGAAGCACTGGCAAAGCAGTCAAAACAGACGGCCGAAGCGATCCGGGCTCGTTTGACACGTGATGGGGCGCTCGATAGAATCCGGACTAGAATCCGCAGCGAGAAGACCCTCAACTTTCTGTATCACCAGTCCGCCTGACAAGGCGGCTTTTTCGATCCTCCCCGAAGACGAGATCTGTGGTCGGGGCTGGAGTGTGGCGGGTGAACGTGAACCAGAATGATCCAAAAATGATGCTGGTACCCATGGTCATCGAGCAGACCGGACGGGGAGAGCGGGCTTACGACATTTACTCCCGCTTGCTGCGCGATAACATCATCTTCATCGGCACGCCGATTGACGACAACATCGCCAACCTGGTGATTGCCCAAATGTTGTTTTTGGCCCAAGAGGATCCGGAGAAAGACATCCAGCTTTACATCAACTCTCCGGGTGGATCGATTACCGCCGGCATGGCGATCTACGACACGATGCAATACGTGAAGAATGACGTCACCACGATTTGCATCGGACAGGCAGCCAGCATGGCGGCTTTGCTCCTGGCGGCGGGTGAGGATAAGAAACGTTTGGCCCTGCCCAATTCACGCATTCTGATCCACCAGCCCTCGATGGGCGGCCTGTCGGGTCAGGCTACGGACATCGACATTCATGCGCGAGAGATTCTGCGTATGCGTGAGATTACAAACCAGTTACTGGCCAAGCACAGCGGGCAGAAGCTGGAAAAGGTGGAAAAGGACGTGGAGCGCGACTTCATTATGAACGCGCAGCAGGCTAAGGAATACGGAATCATCGACGATATCATCTATAAGACGAGATAGGAGATATGATCGGCGTTCGCCGATCACTTTCCTGCAATTCTCGGCGAGAAGCGGCTCCCGTTACGCAATCCGGGCGGCAGCGGGCGAGTCCGATGCAGAAAAGGAGTAAAGCCGAGTGAAAAACCGATCGGGTACCGAAGAGATGCTCCGATGTTCGTTCTGCCATAAATCGCAGGACGCCGTTGCCAAGCTTATTTCCTCACCCAGCGATTATCCCCGCGCCTATATTTGCGATGAATGCGTAGCAGTTTGCAATTCCATCCTGGAAGACGACCGGACCGCAACGCCCCCGGCCACCACCCCGAACCAGCTTCCCAAGCCTCAAGAAGTGAAGACGTTCCTGGACGAATACGTCATCGGGCAGGAGCAAACCAAGAAGAAGCTGGCAGTCGCCGTCTATAACCACTACAAGCGCATCTACATGAACCGGCAGCGCACCGGGGACGGCATTGAACTCACGAAATCGAACATCATGCTGATCGGGCCGACGGGCACCGGCAAGACACTCCTGGCGCAGACCTTGGCTCGCATGCTGGACGTGCCGTTTGCCATCGTCGATGCGACCACCCTGACCGAAGCAGGCTACGTGGGTGAGGATGTCGAGAACATCATTCTTAAGCTCTTACAGGCAGCTGAAGGTGACGTGAGCAGGGCGCAGACTGGCATCATTTATATCGATGAAGTCGACAAGATCGGGCGCAAGGACGAGAACCCGTCAATTACGCGGGACGTATCTGGCGAGGGCGTCCAGCAGGCGTTGCTGAAGATTCTGGAAGGCACGATCGCCAACGTCCCCCCACAGGGCGGGCGCAAACATCCGCACCAGGAATTCACTCCCGTTGACACGACGAATATCCTGTTCATCTGCGGTGGCGCTTTCGTGGGCCTCGAGAAGATCATCGGGCGGCGCGTAGGCAAGAAGTCACTCGGATTCCGCCCTGGGGAAGAGGCGGAGAAGGACGAAAAGAAGGAGCAGGCGTCCGCCGGCAGCAAGCGGCAGATGGAATTGATGAGCGACATCCAACCGGAAGACCTGATCAAGTTCGGCCTGATCCCCGAGTTTGTCGGTCGCCTGCCGGTGGTGGGCGTGCTGCAGGACCTGGACGAGTTCGCGCTGATCGAGATTCTGACCCGCCCCAAGAACGCCATCATCAAGCAGTACCAGCGGCTGTTCGAGTTTGAGAACGTAAGGCTCAAGTTCAGCGATGATGCCCTGAAAGCGGTTGCCCGCCAGGCTATGGCGCGCAAGGTTGGGGCTCGTGGGCTGCGTATGATCCTGGAAGAGCTTATGCTCGACCTCATGTATCACCTGCCCAGCCAGAAGAAGGTAAAGGAATTTGAAGTAACGCGGGAAATGGTTGAAAAGAGAGACGTCTCTTTGGCCATGATGGAAAAAGCTGGATAGTGCCTATCCTCAGCAGGTAATCTAGGGACGGGAAGGCTGCGTTCGAGTCGCCGGTAAACGGACGAATCGGCACTCGGATTGTTCGACAACTACCTTTCATTCGGGAGAAATGGTGACCCAATCCAAAGAGAAGTTTGAGACCAGGAAATTGCCCATGATGCCCATCCGGGACGTGGTCATCTTC
>Ga0209698_10001877_pt1 | contig 24125 bp, 15 predicted proteins | sample LitLauG_LLR_2012_FD_187203 | JGI IMG/M metagenome (GOLD analysis project Ga0209698, IMG submission 187203) | Freshwater sediment microbial communities from Pennsylvania, USA - Little Laurel Run_MetaG_LLR_2012 (SPAdes) (version 2) | ecosystem: Environmental > Aquatic > Freshwater > Creek >... | reverse complement strand
GTCCGGAGACAGCCGCGCCACGCTTCCATCGTCGAACTGGATCTCGGCCTTGCCATCGTCGCCCGTCTGCAACTGGGTGCCGGCAAACAACGGCGCATTGATCACCGCATTTTCGGTGATCACCTGGCCGCCCATCGAGAGCCGAACCTGCCCTTCCACGCTGCTCAGCCGCGCAGCCCCGGACGCCGGTCCCGGCCCCGTGTCGTCGCCGCGCATATTCGGTGAAAGTGCCGCCGCTCCCAGCACCAGTATTGAAAGCCCCAGAATCAATCCGTTCCCAGAACCATTCCCCATCCGTTTCATGGCCATCCGCCTTCCTGATCGACCTTGCCCAGAACCCAACATCTATTCGACACCTTCAAGCACCTAAATGTCGCGCTAAAAGACTACAAATCGAAGATTTATCTCCGCTCTGAAGCCAACAAAACTCGCGCCCGCCTCCGCACCCGATCCAAAACCAATGAATCCCCCGCCAACCTCTCCAAAATCTCCCTGATGGCGCAAATCTGGCGCATTCGTCCATCCTTGGCGGCTTCCATCAGGAACTCAGTTTCCTTATCGAGGCCCAGGCGATCATGCTGCAAGAGCATTTCGAGCCGCGCACCTTCAAGCAGAGTTTCGGCGACTCCAGTGAGCGCGTCTCCCAGCGCCTGAATGTCCTTGTCTCTGGAATAGTTGAAAGTGCAGCTCCCCTGTCCCTGGGTTCCGCTATAACTGAGCTTTTTCCATCCCTGAAAGGCCACTTTGAAATGGCTCTCGCATTCCTCATTGAACCAATGGTGTTGCTGCGCGGTTTTAAACACTTGATCGGCAAAGTCCGGGCTCAACTGAACATCTCGATCCACATTGGGCGTATCCATTTCCTGCTGCGCGCTAACTGGCGGATCGCCGCGCTCCGATTGGAAATGGCCACTGCCGTCACGGTGAAGGGTCAGTGTCCAGTGCGACGGGGAGATGCCTGGATTGGAGAAATCCACCACGATCACGGCGTTCGGCGGCCCATCCTCTCCCTGGATCCGAGGGGTCAGCGAGGTCATCGTCAAGATGAGAAGAGCCAGCCAAGCCGTCCTCATCGCAGCGCTCCTTGTTTGGAGTGCGTGGGTTTCGAGTCTTGAGGCGGACACTGGATTGCCAGGGTCTGTGCGGTGTGAATGTGGCAGATGGCGATGGCAAGAGCATCTGCCGCATCCGCCGGCTCCGGCACCTCGGAAAGCCCGAGCAATCGAGCGACCATAAACTGAACCTGCTCCTTCTTCGCCAGCCCGTATCCCACTACACTGGACTTGATCTTGAGCGGTGCATACTCGGCCACTGGAAGCTTCATGCAGGCTGCAGCGAGCAACGCAACTCCGCGCACCTGTCCCAGTTTCAGCGCCGACTTGGCGTTCACAGAGTAGAAGACCTCCTCGATCGCGACGGCGTCCGGCTGCCATCGCTCCAACTCCGAAGTCAATCCGCGAAACACTTCTTCGAGTCGCTCCGATGTGGTTTTTGCCTTTTTGAGCCGGATCGCTCCCATTGCCATGCAAACCAGTCGAGGCTGCATTCCGGCGTCATCGGATTCCACGATCCCAAAACCCGTAACTTCGGTACCGCAATCGATTCCAAAGACCCGCATCGCGTCCAAGTTTACAGTACTCCCGGCATAATCATTGCCGGCAAAACAGGTAACTTTCGTGTCTCGAACTTGAGGAGCTTAAGGTCTGAAGGTCCGCGGTCTGCACGTCGCTCATGCTGACCCTATCCCGCTGAGGAACCGCCGCACATCAAATTCCAAACTGGGACACGTGCCGGCTGCTGCTGACGCATATGGTTCATTCACGAAAGTTTCATCTGAAATCACACAAAAGACTAATTTCAAATCCAACTCATCCGTTTAATCGTATAGATAGTCGTGAAGATAATGTTGCGCATCTCTCCCAGTTCGATCAAGCTCAACGCGGCCAGTTGGCTGCGGAAGGGAATCTCGCCGCGACGGCTGGCCCTGACGCTGGCCCTTGGATTCGCGATCGGGTGTATACCAGTTGTCGGCGTCCCGACCGTCCTGTGCGCCGCCCTGGCGCTGGCGCTCCGCTTGAACCTGCCCGCCATCCAAGCCGCAAACTATGCGGCCATGCCCCTGCAGCTGCTACTGATTGTTCCCTTTGTGCGGATGGGTGGCTGGCTCTTCCAACCAGGGCCTCGGCTGGCGTTTGCGGCAGTCCCGCTGCACCTTTCGCCCCTGGCCTTCGCTTCTCAAATTGGAGGCATTACCGGCTATGCGCTGCTGGCGTGGATGCTCGTCGCCGGGCCTGCCATTCTGCTCATGACCCTTACATTGACCGGCGTGCTGCGCCGAATTCCCGTTTTCGCCGAGGCTGAAAACGGCGACTGATCCTCAACTATTTCCCCGCATACGGATCAAGAACCGGTTTTGCACTCGCCAGCCAGGCTGAGTAGATCATGTCTCGCAACATGGTTGCTCCGGCAGCCAGGCGTTCGGCTGTAAACTCCCGCGATTCCGGCGATCCCGCGCCCACAAATCCTCCTGCCTTCTCAAGTTGGTAGACCTTCTCGACAAAGGTGCTGGTTCCGCGCAGGTAGGCTATGTATGCGTCGAACACGTCTCCATCGAAGGCTTTGGCAGGCGTCATCTTCGCCCCGACCTCCGGCGCGTGAATGTTGGCGGCCACAAAGCGGCTCTCAAACTGATAGTGAATTTGATGGCCGGTGGTGTATCCGTTGGGATTCGGTCCCACCCAGCCGTTGTATTGGATGGTTGTGTGCAATGGCATTGAACCGTCTCCGACATAGTGCCCCAGCCAACCGGCGTAGAAAAGGATCGCCTCTTCCACAGGCCTTGTGTCCTCGTGGTTTGCAGACATTGCGCGGTACTGGCGCATCGCAGCCTTGAGCCGCTCCCATACCTCGATCGTCTCCCAGGGCTGCAGGCCGATCTTCTCCGGCCGCTGGCCCGCTGCATATACGTTGGCTTCGAATTCCAGCCGCTTGTGAGGCAATGGGCCAAGTGCGTCGGCCGGCTCCAGATCGATGAAGTGCTCCGGGGCCTGGGCTGCCAACAGTTCAGGCTCTGCAGGCGATCGCCAGCGATCCGGTTCTGGCCCCAGATACTCGATTTCGTTGATTGCTGTCTCGGAATGCAGGAACGCCGGCATATCGGCCGGCAATGTACCGGCTGCGAGACGGTTAATCATGCGATGTCCTTCGTTGCCCCAGGCGTTCGCACTCGGCGTGTGAGCGATCAGGCACAGGAAACCGGCCAAAGCAAGGATAATCCGATGAAGACTTAAATCAGCAGATGGGTGGAACATGCAGCAAGTATACGGCGAGGCAGTCTGCTCACCGATTGAAGATCGGAGCCTTCGCATTCCTGCAGTTTCACGACAAATGATGAGGCTCCCGTCAATCAAGAGCGGCCTGACGTGAGTTCAGTCCCGGAATTCGGTTCGGCCTTCGAGGAGGGCGACTTGCTGGGAGCGCAGGTCGAAGACATGAAAGCGCCTTTCGATCGCACCCTGGCCCTGGCAAGTCCACGTAGCCTTCGGGTAAGGATAAGGTGGCTTGGCCCTCTCTCTCGAGGCAAGCGAATGGTCCTTCACGGCATCAAACCGTCCGTCCCGCAGCCTGACGCTTTCGGCGATCCGTTGCCCCACATTGGGACAAACATTCGATTTACCTGGAGGGAATTGCAAACAATTGCATATACTCCATTCAGACGGTGATTTGTGCGGTGGCCTGGCGTTTCTGGAATTCGTTGGCACGGCTTGAGTTCCTTAGGGGAACCAATGGGGAACCCATCAGAGGAAATTGCGGTTGCCGGTAACCCGCACCCGGAACGGGCGGTCCCGAGCGGAGTCATCGTCCTCTGGTCGGCATTGGCTGTCCTGGCGCTTATTCTGGCTATCGGCGCGGTTACGATGCGCCTGCTCGCCGGTCCCCGCTTTGACGGACTGTTGATGCTGGCCGCTTGCGGAGCCGCCATCCTGCTCGCCTTACGTTTCACCAGCCGCGTTCCCGCAACACCAGAGACAGAGCTCATGGTCGCGTCCGCGGCCGAACCACTGCGGGAGATTCTGGACTCCGCCGGCCCTGCGATCGTCGCCATCGGCCCAGATCGCCGACTTACCTACGTCAACCCAATGGCCGAGCGCTTGCTCGGCTACGAAGCGACCGACCTGATAAGCCAATGGAGCACGACAGATGTCCTGGCTCCCGGAGAAGGCGCAAGGCTGGTCGCCGAGATGCAAAAGCTGTGCGGCATCGAGCGTCCACCGGAGGCCACTTCCGCCGGGCGCATGGCAGCCTATTTTGAATGTGTGCGCATGCTGCCGCCCAGCATGGTACCTAGCTTTGACGTGAAGTTGCGCCGCAAGGACGGCGTCGTGGTCCCAGCCACCCTCCACATCTCCGCCCTTCGCGATAGCTCCGGCGCCATCTCCGGCCTTGTAGCCGTCGCTCTGGATCAGAGTTCAACTCTTCACCCGGAGCAGGACCTTCGCGAGTCTCAAGAGCGCTATCGGGACCTTTTCGAGAACTCGAACGAGATGATTGCGACCCTGAGCCCGGCGGGGCGCTTCCTGTATGCCAATCCCGCCTGGAAGCGGTGTTTTGGCCTCGACCAGCCCGCACTTCTCGCACTCGGTTCGATTGAGGAACTTTTTGGGCCAGGTTGCCGCGCCGATGTGGCTGCCTTATTCCGCCGCGTCCTGGATGGCGAGCCGGTGGAGCGCGCCCCGCTGCGGCACCACGCTCCCGACGGCCGGGTTTTTGAATTCGAGTTGAGCCTGAGTCAGCGCCAGAAGGCGGGCAATCCGCTGGCAGTCCGCTGTCTTTTACGTGACGTGACCTATCAGAAACAGCGGGAACATCGACTCGCGCTGCAGCTCGTAGTCAGTCAGATTGTTGGCGAGAGCCCATCCCCCGAGGTTGCCTCGATGCGCATCCTCGAGGCGCTCTGCGTTACCCAGGAATGGGATCTGGCCATCAAGTGGGGAGTTGACGCCAAGCAGAACCGGCTGGAATTCTCCACGGCATGGGGCGCTCCGGGACGTCGAGCAGAGGCATTCATCCAGGAAAGCATGGGGCACACCCTGATGGGTGCCGCCGAACTGCCCGAGCGGGCATGGAAAGAAAGCCGTCCTGTTTGGATCGCGGACCTGAGCTCCCTACCTGCGAGTCCGCGCATCCAGTCCGCTTTGGACCAGGAGATGGTCTCCGGCTGGGCGGTGCCGGTGCGCGTGGGCAACAGTGTTCTGGCAGTTCTGGAATTCTACAGCCACTTTCGAGTGCGCGAAGACAGCGACGCCATGGCAGCCATTGAGACCGCCGCCGCTTCTCTCGGGCAAATGCTGGCCAATTCCCAGGAGCGCGGCCGGGCGGAGGAACTCTACCGTCAACAGGAGATTCTGCTGGACGCGGTGGCCGACGGCATTTGCGGCGTTGACCGCCACGGTCTGGTCAGCTTTGCCAATCCCGCGGCGGCCCGCCTTCTGGGCGCTCCGGCATCATCGCTCACTGGCAAGTCCGTGCACGATCTGCTGCACGCCGCGGCGCCTGCCAATCTCCAGTGCTCTGAGGACTGCCAACTCCGGCGGGTATCCAGCCGCCAGGCAGCCGCAGCCGGCGAAGACAACATCTTCCGCAGCGACGGCAGCCTGTTCTCCGCTGAATACGCCCTCACCCCTATCATTGATCAGGGTCACTTTTCCGGTTCCGTCTTGAGCTTTCGCGATATCAGCCAGCGCAATGCTCTGGACCGTCTGAAGGACGAGTTCATCTCCACCGTCAGCCACGAGTTGCGCACGCCGTTGACATCCATCCGCGGCGCGCTGGGCTTGCTTTCCGCCGGGATCCTAGGAGACGTCAACGAAAAAGCCGCAAACCTGCTTCGCATTGCGCTCACCAACTCCGACCGCTTGGTCCGACTCATCAACGACATTCTCGATCTCGAGCGCATCCAGAGCGGCCGCGAACCTCTCGCTTTCCGACCCACCGAACTCTCCGACATCATCCGCCAGGCCATCGGAGACATGCAGCCGGTTGCCGATGCGGCTGGTGTCCAGTTGCTCCACGACACCAGCAAAGCCGAGATCGATGCCGACCCCGATCGTCTTCTGCAGGTGCTTACCAACCTGCTCTCGAACGCTGTCAAGTTCTCTCCTCCCAACTCGACGATCTCCATCATGCTCCGGCCCGGCATCAGCGGTGTAACGCTCTCCGTGATTGACCACGGCCGCGGCATTCCTGCGGACAAACTCGAAGCTGTCTTCGGCCGCTTCCAGCAGGTTGATGCCTCTGACTCGCGGCAGAAAGGCGGTAGCGGTCTCGGCCTTGCTATATGCCGGACCATTGTGATGCAGCACTCCGGGCGCATTTGGGCGGAACGGAATCCCATTCGCGGCACCACCTTCCGAGTCTTCCTTCCTTACCATCCGGTCCCTTTGGAAACTCCGGCTTCGGCGCCGGATAACGAATCCGGAACCGGTAACGTCGTTTTGGCAGGCGCCAGTGCGGACGCCCGCTTCCGCATTGCCGCCCCATTGATCCGCCACGGCTACCATGTCATCGAGACATCTACCGTGGAGCAAACCCTGGCCGCTGCCCACAACGGCGTTGAAGCTATCCTCCTCGACACTTCGCTGGACGGCATGAACGGTTGGGAGATTCTGCCACTGCTTCGACGCCTCGATCCGGAGGCACGCACCCCAGTCGTACTGCTCAGCGTTGGAGATCTTCCGAAGCCAGGCCAACTGCCCACCGGCCAGCCCCTTGGAGTCGCCGGTTGGGTTGCACGGCCGCTCAATGAAGATGCCCTCCTCGGCGAATTGGCCCGCGTCCTTTGCGGGCCCGGAGAGAAGGCCCGCATCCTCATCGTCGAGGACGATCTTGACCTCGCTGCCGTCATCGGCGGTGTTTTTTCCCGCGAGACTATCGCCGTCGAACTCGCCCATTCGCTCGATCAAGCCCTTGAGAAGTGTTTTAACTTCCAGCCCCACCTGCTGGTCCTTGATATCGGACTTCCCGACGGCGACGGTTTCAATGTGGTGGATTGGCTGCGTCAGCACGAGTCGCTTTCGCGCCTGCCGCTGGTGGTTTACTCAGGTCGCGATCTGTCCCCGGCGGAGCGCCGCCTGCTCACGCTCGGACCCACGCACTTTCTAGCCAAGGCAAAGGTCCAGCCTCAACAGCTCGAAGCCCTGGTCTTGACGATGTTGCGCAGTTCGCGTCAGATGGAGGAGGCGACCGCTGAAGCGCCCATCCTCAATTCGTAGCTGAACTCTTGAACCCGCTCATCTGGGACACTAAATCAATGGAGGCTGTTCCCCCTTGCCCCGCAAAATTCTGATTATCGACGACGAAGACGACATCCGCGAAGTGGCAGCCCTGAGCCTTGAGAGCGTTGCCGGATGGGAAGTGGTCACAGCAAGTTCCGGCGCACAAGGCCTTGCGCGCGCTGTCGAACATCAACCTGACGCCATCCTCCTTGACGTAATGATGCCCGGCATGGACGGCCCCTCGACCTTCCGCGAATTGCGAAAGAACCCCGCTACAGCGAAGATACCGGTCCTGCTTCTCACCGCGAAAGTGCAAACCTCTGACCAGCGCCGATTCGCCGATCTCGGAGTTGAATCGGTCCTCTTCAAACCCTTCGACCCGCTCACCCTTGCCAATGAAATCTCTGGCGTTCTGGGTTGGAAATGACCCCTTCCTTCGCTATGAAGACCGCCGCACAATCCGCCAGCGCCAGCGCTTCCGATCCCGCCAAGGCTCGAGAACTATCGGCGGCGCTTGATCTTCTCTGGACGCGCTTTCTGCCCGAGATCCGTCAGCGCGCCGACCAGCTCGAAGACGCGGCCGCGGCGTTGGCCGCCAATACGCTCTCAACTGCCCAGCGCGAGGCAGCCCATCATGTGGCTCACAACCTCGCCGGAACGCTTGGCACCTTCAATCTCACTCGCGGCACTGAGCTCGCCCGGGAGTTCGAGCTTTTATTCTCCGGCGAAGTCGCTCCCGCCAACACGATCGCCGGACATCTGGCTGCCATCGCGCGTGAGCTTCGAACCATCGTCGACAGCCGCAAGTAGCCCGGTGCGCACAACTAACAACGCGCGAATCGCCAATGAGCATTCTGCTTGATGCTGCGGGTTCCTTGAAGTAGCCCTAACTAGCTTGCCAAGTCGCGACCGCGCCGTTCCGGTCCCAGTCCGCAGATAAGGAATAGCGCTGCGATTGTGCACAGTTCAAACGCACTGAGCGCCCATGGATAGCCGAGATATTTGCGAAGAGCAAATTCGATGCCTACGGATGGCGCGCCAAATAACATCCCGAGCTGGTAAACCACTCCGGGAAACAGGCTCCGCGCCTTTGCCGGGGATAATTCATTCAGATGCGCCGGGATTACTCCAAATACACCCTGAACGCCGAACTGCATTGTGAACGATCCCAGCGCAAGCGCAAGAACAGTGGTTCCAAAAGCCCAGGCCGGAATCGAAATGATCGAAATCGTTAAGGCCAGCATGATGCAATAGCGTCTTCCCAGCCGTTCAGAGAAATGACCTATGATGAGACATCCAAGAATCGCCCCGATGTTATATAGGACAGTGAGATCCGAGATAACATCACTCGATAAGTTATGTACTGACCTGAGAAAGTCCGGGTATAAGTCCTGGGTTCCGTGGGACAGGCAAGTTATAACAGTCATTAACAGGATGAGATAGATAAAGTCCTTCTTGTAATGAAGGGGCGTGCGAAGGATTTCGCCAAAACTCATGGAGCGACCTTTATTCCTCGCTAGCGGTTCCGGCGAGAGCATGGTCAGCAGTGCAACCAGACATGCAATGAAGAGGCTCGAAAGGAACATCCATCTCCAGCCAAACCTTGGCTCGATCGTCCGGACTGCAACCGCGGCCATCAGGTATCCAAGCGAGTAGCCTGCCTGCATGATGCCGGAGAAAAGCCCCCGCAAACGCGGCGGCGAACTCTCCATCACCATTGACGCACCAATTCCCCAGTACCCTCCCATGCCGATTCCGTAGAGCGCGCGATACAGGATGAACACCGTGTAGTTTGGCGCAAAAGGAGTGAGCGCGGTAAAAACGGAGAAGAACAGAACGCACGCAATCAGTGGGCGGCGGCGGCCAAACCTGTCGGCCATGGAACCAAGAATCAAGGCACCAAGAGGCCTGGTGGCCAGCGTGATCGTGATGCTCCAGATAATGGCGGCTTTGTCTACAGAGAACTTTATGGCCAACGCGTCAACAACAAAGATGAGAATGAAAAATGTAAACGCATCGAGAATCCATCCCAGTATCCCGGAAGAAACCGCAAACCCCCAGCGCGATTGCATCGGAGCTGAAATGATTGCCACCGCCGGTATGGTCTCGTTGCCTGTACGGTTCTGTTCCGCGCGTCGCGGCGTCTTATCCATGCAATCCTTCCGGGAGTCCTTCCCGTTCTACAGTCGCGGCACAGTCAGCCCGCCGTCAACAATCAGAACTGCGCCGGTTGCATACGGAAGTTCACCCTTCGCGAGCAGGCACACCGCGCTGCCCACATCAGCCGGAGTTCCCCACCGTCTTTCGAGCAGAAGGCCGCCTTCAATCAGGTCATCGTACTTTTCCTTCACGCCCGCTGTCATGTCGGACTGGACAATGCCTGGGCGTACCTCGTACACATGGATTCCGTACTCCGCCAGGCGCGCTGCCCAAAGCTTGGTGGCCATGGCGATTCCCGCCTTCGAGATACAGTATTCGCCCCGATTTACGCTGGCCATTGTGGCCGACACCGAACTGATGTTGACGATAGCGCGGTGGACCCTGGGGCTGCTCGCCTTTTGACGAATCATCCACGAAGCGACGGCCTGCGTGAGGAAGTATGGCCCCTTCAGATTGGTGGCAATCAATTCATCGAAGCTCTCTTCACGCGCTTCGAGAATGTCAGTGCGCACGCGCGGCGCAATTCCCGCGTTGTTCACCAGAACATCCAGCCTTCCAAGGATTTCTTCCACGGTAAGCAGAAGACGGGCACGGTCAGCGCCGTTCGCCACATCCGCCTGTACATAGATTGATGCGCCGCTGGTCTTCCTGATTTCATCGAGCGCAGGCTGAACCAGTTCCAGCGATCGCCTGCCGGATATCGCCAGCGTGAAGCCTGCGTCCGCCAACTTGAGAGCGATCCCCAGGCCGATGCCGCGAGTGCCGCCTGTCACCAGAGCCACTTTTCCTTGCTGCAGCATCTTGATTCCTTTCTCGCAGATGAGTGCGCGAGTTAGAAGAAAGTGTAGTAACTCGACTCTGCCATCCTGGCTACCAGAAGCAAGACTTCCAGAAAATGGTAATCGCCCCACATGCTTGATTCCCCGAACGGTATCTTCGCACCTGGCGGAATAGAGTCCCATCCATTCGGCCGATGGTAGACGCTGTGCAACAGAATTCCCTCGTGGTTTGGATCGTGAGAAAGATACGGCTCCTGAATCAGCCGTTGAACGACAGTCAGCCCGGCTTGCAGGTAGCCGTCATCGCCGAGCACATGTCCCAGACGCAACAGTCCCTGGGCCGCGATGGCGCTTGCCGATGAGTCAACTGGCTCATATGCGTTGTAGGGATCAGCGGCTTTCGATCTCCAATCACCGAGTAAATGCAATTGAGGCGCGCCGGTGTCCCAGTAACAGATCCCGTCGATTGCACTGGCACGGTTTATGTAAAAGTCGCAGGTGGCGCGCGCTGCTCGCTCCAGCATCGCGCAGACTTCCAATTTACCGGGGCGATCATCAGCGCCGAACTCTCGATCAGGTAGCGCCAGAATGAACTCGATTTGCTCGGAAAAGCCCAGCATGGCCCATGCCAGCCCGCGAGTCCAGGTGGTAAAAGGCGAATAACCCTGCTGCGACGATGGGCAGCGAAATGCGCCGCTGGCCGGATTGAAGATGGCTTCATGCGCAGTGCGGCCGCGCAACTCCGGCACATCGTAGTGATCGCGCCCTTCGCCATAGTAGATGTTGTACTCCGCAGATGTCTTTGCGTGTGCCAGCAGCCTGTCCAGCAAACTTATGCGCTGATCCTGCTCGGCAATCAGCGCGTGGCCTAGAAGATGAGCTACTCCACAAATGCGAAGGCTGCGAATGGTGTCGATGAACAACGAGTGGCTTCCGTTGAATGAATAAATATAGCCGCCATTCGGAAGACCGGTCCATCGGGCCGCTTGAACCGCGCCGCTCACCTTCAACGCGAGCTCATAAAGGTTCAATTCCCACTCATTTGCTTCGATTTGACCGGCAAGCATCAGGCGGCGAAGTTGCCCATAGGTCGAGATATTGTTGAAGCCATGGTCGTGAACCCCGGTGTGAGTCAAGTGCACAGCCATGTCAGCCACAACGTGCCGGCGGGCGGCGGTCAGCAGATTCCGGTCGCCCGTTAGGTCAAAACAAAGCAGCGCGTTGCCATATTGAAAACCCTGCGTCCACTGCGTCCAATTGCGAGCCGTGTATTTTCCGCCGACAGTAAAGACCGGAGCACCGTCTGCCGCTTTCCAGCGCCGCTCAAGCTGCGAAGTCTTTGCGGATGCAAGCTCGGAGGCGCGCTTGATGAGCGGCATCAAAGCTTGCGGAGTTAGCGCGCCAATCGAATTCACTTGCATCCTCTCAGTTAGACAAACTTCTCAAATCGTTCGATGACCTGCTTCAGCACATCATCGGGATTTGAATCCCAAATCGCGCGATTGAAAATCTCCACTTCAATGGGGCCCGTGTATCCAGCCTGGTCGACGAGGAGGCGCAACTTCATGTTATTGATCACGCCGTCGCCCATCAGGCCGCGGCCCAGCAGAATATCGGGCAACGGAACCAGCCAGTCGGAAACATGAAAGCCGTAGATCCTTCCTGCAGATTTCGAAATGAGCTCTTCAATCTCTGGGTCCCACCATATGTGGAATGTGTCCAGGATGACTCCCACGTCATTCGGATTGTAAGCCGCTGCCAACTCGAGCGCCTGACCGACGGTTACCAGGACCGAACGCTCCGCAGCATACATGGGATGGAGCGGTTCAAGTGCAATGCGGACGCCGCGCTCGCGCGCATATGGAACCACGGCTCCAATGCCGTCTGTTACCATCTTTCGAGCCTCACCAAGCCCAACGCCCGCGCAGCCTCCCACGACGAGGACCAGTGAATCCGCGCTCAGCGCGGCTGCTTCATCCACGGCGCGGAAGTTGTCTTCAATGTTGTCCTTGCGCTCCGGCTCTGTGGGCGCCGGAAACATGCCTCCTCGGCACACGCTTGAAACATGCAGCCCCGCGTCCCTGACACTGCGCACGCACGAGGCCAGCCCCGCTTCCTTGATCTTGTGTCTCCAGAGTGCGATCGAGAGAACGCCGTGGCGCGCGCAGCCTTCCACTGCCTCCGCGACGCTCCAGTTAGCCGTTGTGATCTGATTCAGCGAAAGCCTCGACTTATCTGCCATGCCAATCTATTCCCGGTCAAGTCCGACTAACTAGAGTGCCGCCTGAGTGCCCGCGGAGATTTCAGGAACATCGACCCATCGCCGTTCACGCCACGAGGTGTGCGCCAACTCAGCCAACTGTACCCCGCGCGCCCCGTCGATGAATGTGTGCGGAAAGGGCGCATCTGAGAAAACGTGACGGAGAAACATCTCCCACTGCACCTTAAATGCATTGTCGAACTCAGCATTGTCGGGAACTTCGGCCCATTGATCGCGGAACTTGAAGGGATTGGGAAGATCAGGATTCCACACTGGACGCGGCGTATTGACGCGATGCTGGACCTTGCACTCACGCAACCCCGCAACTGCGCTGCCCTCCGTGCCGTCCACCTGAAGATTGAAAAGTTCGTCGCGATAAACGCGTGTTACCCACGATGAGTTGATCTGCGCGAAGATCCCGCCATCCAACTCAAACATGCCGTAGGCCGCATCGTCGGCCGTGCATTTGTAGGTCTTGCCCGTCTCATCCACACGTTGCGGAATATGGGTAGCGCCGGTGCAACTAACCGCTCGGACCGCGCCAAACGTGTGGTCGAGAAGATAGCGCCAATGGCAAAACATGTCGAGGATGATGCCACCGTCATCTTCTCTTCTGTAATTCCACGAAGGGCGCTGGGCCGACTGCCAGTCGCCCTCAAAGACCCAGTAACCGAACTCTCCGCGCACGGTGAGGATGCGCCCGAAGAAGCCCGCATCGATGAGCCTTTGCAATTTGCGAATGCCAGGAAGAAAGAGTTTGTCCTGAACGACGCCCGCCTTCACGCCAGCCTTTTTCGCGGTGCCGACAAGCTTGAGCGCGCTTTCCAGGTTCGTCGAGAGCGGTTTCTCGCAATAGACGTGTTTCCCCGCCGCAATCGCCTGCAGAATATTCTGCTCCCGAATGCCTGTCGCACCGGAGTCGAAATAGATTGTGTCTTCCCTGTCGGCTAAGCAGCGTGCCAGGTCGGTGCTCCAGCGCGAGATACCATGCGCGGCTGCGATTGCTTTCAGCTTGTCTTCATTCCGGCCTACGAGGACTGGATCCGGCATCAGGACGCTGCCGTCATCGAGGGCGATGCCGCCCTGCGCGCGGATGGCGAGAATTGACCGGACCAGATGTTGATTCAGTCCCATGCGCCCAGTGACGCCGTTCATGATGATTCCGGCCTTGCGCTCCCGCATCCTCTCTCCTGGTAGTGTGCTGATGTATCGACGGAATCCTATCACACCGCTCGCATGCGCATGAATGACCGGCAAATCATAGTGAACGCGTGGTTCGCACGCAAGACCGGTGTAACCCAAAGCAGCGGTTGGCGGACAGGAAAGTTGCGAATGATCTCGGCAGTTTTGGGATCGGGCGGCAGCCTGCGCCAGAGCGCAATGTACTTCGGCTCACGATACGCAAGGCCGGCGAAGAGCAGACTTGGCTGCTTATTGGGCAAGTCGCCAAAGGACTTAACAGCCCAGTTACTGAACCACGACCGTAACTTGTTTCGTCGATCGTCCATACTGGTTGGTCGCGTTGAGAGTATAGGTCGTGGTCCCTGTTGGGGGCGTGATGGTTACGCTGCCTCCGCTCACGCCCCCGAGTTTGTCGATAAAGTCATACGAGTCGTTCGTTGTGCTCCATGTCAGCGTTACGGGCGTGCCCGATGTGACGGTGGAAGAAGAAGCCGTGAAGCTGTTGATGGTCGGCGCGGTGCCGGTGGGCGCCGTGCTCGCGGTCCAGCCCGGATAAGCCGGGTTCGTCATTTGCACGACCTCGAAGTCGGACCCCGGAATGTTTTTCAGGTTTGACAGGTCGTCATCGTTCCATCGTGAATCCGGCGCTCCTTGAAAGAAAAGATTGCTTCCGTTGTCCGCGAGAATCATTCCGTATTGCTTCATCGCGGTCAGGATGACTTGATCGGCGGCCGAGTAACTGGAGATGTCGACGCTGGCCTTGAGCCGAATGCGCATCCCTTCCACGTTCATTGCCGAAGAGGAATTTCCCGCGGCATGACTGGCCGGTGGCACAAAATATCCGCCGTTGCTGCCGCTTTTCGTGTTCTGCAAGGTGAAGCGAATGGCATGCTTGATTTCGCCGGCGGCAACTTCGTCGTACCGCACCAGCCCTGGGAAGATGGAAAGCCCCGCGGCATCTGCCGACGTCCAGCCCCAGGGACGCTGCTCGAAATTCTGCATGTCCCAGATTGTTTCCGAATCCGAGGACCAGGTTCCGTTGCAATAGGCGGAGTTGAAGGTCTCGTACAACATGCACCGGTTTCGATCCAGTACCAGAACATGCTGGTCGCCGATATAGTTCGCCGGCCCGCCCACGCAGGTTCCAGGGTCACCCTCGATGGGAGCGGTACTCGGAACCGGAGCCTCGGCCACATCGCTTTCGTCGGCGTAGGCGACTACATCGATAGGAACGAGCGGCTGAGTGCTCGAATCGACGACGACATACGGAATGCCATAATCCCCCCCAGCTACGGACGAGAAGTCGGGATGCAGATGCGATCCGGAAAAAGCAGCAATGATCGCAGAGCTATTCGGGTCAAGAGGGGCAGAGGCAATATTCGTGTTCCAGGCTGACGTTGATGGAAAAGGAACGAATCCGTTGAGGCTGGCGTTATTTCCTAAACTCATCCCGCTGCAAGTTGGTCCGCCCGTCGATACGGTCACTGTGACCGTTACCGCGTAGAACTTGGTGGAGTCCTGCGTTGAAGTGGCAGTAATCGTCGCTGTTTCCGCGCCCGTATTCGCCGGAGTAAAAGTAACTCCTGTTCCCGAGCTTACGGGTGTTGTAGCACTCAGCGTTCCATCGGCGATAGGGCTCACCGCCAGATTGACCGTGTTTGCGTAGGCTCCCGTACCGGTGACCGTTGGCGTGCAGGTTGAGGTTTGAGTAGTGGTAATGGTTGACGGGGTACAGACGAGCGAGACGCCAGTGATAGCCGGGGGCGCGGTCGTTACTGTTATATTCGCAAAGCCGGTGATGTTTGTGTATCCGGCTTGCGCAGAGTGGGCGGTGCAGGTTGCTGTGCCCGCGCCGGAAGGTGTAAGCACTCCGCCGGATGTAATCGTTCCACCAGTTGCTGTCCATGTAACCGCCGAGCTAAAGGCCCCAGTGCCAGTCACGGTCGCAGCGCAGGTTGCGGTTTGTGAAGTTGTAATGGAAGAGGGCGTTGCGACCACCGTAACTTTGGTGACAGTAGGCTGAACCGCTGCGGCGGTGATCGCGACTGCTGCAGTTCCAAACTTGGATGAGTTCTGTGTCGACGTCGCCTTGATCGTGTCCGATCCGGAGGCGGGAACGATTGAAGGAGCCGTATAGAAGCCCGTGCCTGTGATCGTGCCGGAAACCGCGGACCAAGTCACCGTCGGGCTGTAGCTGCCGGTCCCAGAAACAGTCGCCGAGCACTGGCTCGTCTGCCCAGTCTGTATGCTGACGGGTACGCAGGAGACGCTTACCGAAGTGATTGTGGGGGATTGTGTCGTAGTGGTGAAGGTGCCGGCGGTGCATCCGTCAATGCATAAGGCACCGACAAACAAAAAGCTAAGTGCCGCTTTGCGTCTCATCGTGCTTTCGCCCTTTCACTAACCGAAACATCCGCGGAGATATGGGCAAATTCGATTTTGCGTTTGACAGGCTCTCCGACGCGGCTTCGGTCGTTCCAAGGCGTGTTGACGGCATAAGCAACAATAAACTCAAGATGATAGGGCCCTGTGATCGCCAACGACTCTTTCTGAAATTATAGGCAAGGATCTCTGAATTTCTGATTGCGAATCGTTTCCTCATCAAGGCGATTTGGGTACTTTGGTAACGATCCCGGTCCACTCATGTCATTTAAAGGCGCCGAGTTGAAGACCTGCTTCATCCGATCGAGTCGAAGCCAATTCCACCCCTGAGCCGGAAAGCGTCTGTTGAACTGTAGGGCGCAACGAACTTCTAATTCGCTGAATTTGGATGGTGCCGCTCGTCCTCAGATGAGTTGCATAACCGATAATCTGTGATAGAAATAGGTCCCGGGAATTCGAGGTCCGCACCCGGATTCGAGTGAGTGTCAAGATGGAAGCGCTATCAGCCGAATCAGCGGCGGACCTCGCCACTCACAGGCGGATCCGCAAGAGTCCCCAACTGGCGTTGATCTCCCTGCATATGCTGATCGCGCTGCGAGTCTTGGCGCAGTTTCCCCAGCCTCCAACTCCCCATCGCCATGCATCATCCGATCTTTGTTCGATGCCAGGGCTGGCAGAAAATGCCGGGCGGAAGTTGAAGCCTGAAGACCTTCTTGATTCCTATAACGCCCAGGCGGCTCTGATTCACAGTCTGGAAGCTTCCGCGATTGTGCGCGTTCAGAGCAGCTCAAGGCATGCCGCAAAATTGCGTGACTCCCGGCCTGCTCCGGTCGAGATTCGGTTTCTTGCGCCTGCCTGGCTGCGCATGACGGGAGTAGTCCCGTTTTCCGCGCGACGAACCTTCGACATGTGGAGCGACGGCAGGGATTTTCGGATGTTGATGCCCGAAGGAGATGTGATGAAGTTCTTTGTCGGTTCGGTCAACGCACCTCCCACATCCTCGAATCCCCGCGAAAACCTGCGGCCGCAAATGGTCCTTGAAGCCCTTCACTGGAGCCTGGCAAAGTTGGCAGCATCGCCGGGGTCCGCATCGAACAAGGGCGCTGGAAGCCAGACGATCGAAGTTGAGCTGACGGGTCCGGCGCTGGGCGATCGTGGAAGGGCAGAGGTGGAATTTGACACGCGGAGCGGCACGGTATCACGGGTTGAGATGCTCGACGAAGCAAGCAAAGTTGTCACAGATATTGATTACAACGACTGGCATGAAGTACCAAACAGCCTGGACGGAGAAACGAGTGTCTGCTTTCCGAAGCGTGTCCTCGTTTCCGATCGGCAACAAGATTTGCAGGTTGAGATGAAGATTCTGTCGACGGAGATGAATCCACAGCTTTCACCGGGGCAGTTGCAACTCATACCTCCGCGCGGAATCCCCGTCACCCGCATTCCAGCTCATCCGCAATGACTCGAAAATGTTCACCAATGTGCCGTTGACACTCAAATGTTTCAACGGTAACATTTTGCCAGGCTTTTGGTCAGCCGTATTCCCCTTCCGGCCATTGATCCCTGGTTAATTCCTGACCTCGCAGAATGCTGTCTGTGCTCTCTTCCCTGTTCTTCTATTGTGATAGCAGTTGGGAAACCAGGAAAATGATTTGCTCAGCGCCATGCCTCGGCGTCGCATGTTTACACGCCGAGCACAGTTTTTTGTGAAGCTATTTTCGGCTGCATCCAGAAAACCGGAGTTGTCATGAAGTTGCAATGGATTTCTGCCTGTCTCTATGTGGCCGCGCTGGTTACCGCGCCGGCCTGTATGCCACAGGGTCAGACGACCCCCAAAGAAGAAAGCTCCGGCAAACCGGCGCATATTCTCGTCGTCCCGCACCAATCAAGACCTTCCGGACAAGTGCCGAATTCCTCGAGCGGAAAGTCGGTGTCTGCTCAGAAGCAGACCATGCAGTTCCTTGATATGCCGTTGGATTTTGAGGCCAATCGTGGGCAGGCCCCATCAAAATATGCATTCGTCGCTCACGGTCCATCCTATGCCCTGGGTATTTCATCCTCGGAGCTCACGCTTTCCCTTCATCGGCCGGCAGACAAACCCAGGCAATCTCTCACCGCTGCAATTGACGCCCCAGAGGCAGTTGAATCGAGCATCCTGCGACTGAACATCGTTGGATCATCCGGCGGCTCGCTGGTAAGTGGACTCGATCCACAGCCGGGACAGAGTAACTATTTCGTCGGCAACGATCCAGCAAAATGGAGAACCGCTGTTCCGCATTTCAATCGGGTAAAGATTGCCGGCGCCTATCCCGGGATCGACGTGATGCTCTACGGAGACCGGAAGCAACTGGAATATGACTTCGATGTTTCAGCGGGCGCCGACCCGCGCAGGATTCGGCTGCGTGCGGAGGATGCGCAAGCTCTCACGCTTGACGGCAAAGGAAACGCGATATTAAGTACTGCCGCGGGCAATGTGGAGTTGAAGCACCCGGTTTCTTATCAGGATGTGGACGGTGTGCGGCGTCCTGTGGACAGCGCATTTGAAATTGAGGGAGGCAACGAGTTAAAGATCAGGCTGGGACACTACGATCGCAGCCGTGCGCTGGTAATCGACCCAGTCCTTATTTATGGAGTAGCGTTTGGTGGCTCGAACGGAAATGAGGCGCTTGGCTTGGCACTGGATGCGGCCGGAAATACTTATGTGACCGGCAACACCTGCTCGGCCGACTTTCCTTCGACAGCAGGGACTTTTCAGAACATGACCTCGAATCCAGCGGCACTAGCCTGCCAGGATGCGTTTGTAACCAAGATCGATCCGACCGGGTCCACACTCATTTACTCAGATTACATCGGGGGTTCGGGGGGCGGCGGCACCACGACTGGCGCACACATTGCTCTGGATGGCTCGGGAAATGTGTATGTGGCCGGAGCAACGCGAGCGGTTGACTTTCCAACGGTCTCAAACATCGGCCCCACGGCGCCCGGCCCATGCGCAATTCTGGGCAAGACTTATAACTGTCCCGACGGGTTTGTCTTCAAGTTGAGTCCGGACGGCTCGCAGTTGCTTTTTTCAACCTTGCTGGGGGGCAGCCAGACCAGCGGCGCAACGCAGGTAAAGTTGAACTCTCTGACCGGCGACCTCGACGTTGTGGGCGTAACCGACTCGTCCAACTTTCTTCCCGCGCCCAACACGCTTCAGACAGCCTTTAACGGTGGAACATGCGCCAACAGTGTGCCCTGCTTCAATGGGTTTCTGGTCGGGCTCGATCCGGCCACCGGCAAGCTTCGCTATAGCACCTTTCTCGGCGGCGCTGGGAGTGCCTGGGCACTTGGACTGGCAATCGATGGCGGCGGCAATCTCTATGTCGGCGGAATGGCTCAGCTTCCGCTCTCAAGCAGCATGGGAACAGTTACCCACACTTACGGACCTTCCGGCGGCGCAACGGCGACGGGCAATAGCCTGTTCGTGGCCAAGCTCAACTTGTCGGCAAACAAACTTACGCCCGGATACTTGACGGTAATTGAGGGAGACAAAGATACCGGGGGCTCCGGGATAGCGTTGGACTCGACAGGGAATCTGTATTTCGCCGGGTCGACTGCCGCATTGCAATTGGGAGTTACGACGGGCGTTTTTCAAACGACCAACAAGAACAGCGGGGCGACTTACGGGAACAATTGCTTATGGGGCCCCGTGCTCTCGCCCTTTCTTCCCAGCGTATGCGGGACTGGGATAGTTGGCAAACTGGATAGCACGGGTGCGCTATCGTTTCTCAGCTATCTCGGCGGCAGTGGGCAGGACATCGGAGCGGCAGTGGCACCTGACACCCTCGGAAACATCTGGGTTACTGGCGATACGTCTTCCACGGATTTTCCAGTCACCACCAACCATTACGCTGGTCAGTCGGGTTTCGATACGCCGTTTCTGGCGGAAGTGTCGAACGACGGAAGCAAGCTTGAATTCGCAACACAGATCGCCGGCACCTTCGGGGGCGCCACCGATCTTGTAATCGACGGGAGCAACAATATCTACATATCTGGATTCGGCTCCACGGCCCAATCCACTCCAGGATCCTATCCCGCCGATCCACAAGTCTACATCGACGCATTCGTGCAGAAGTGGGGCGAAGGGGTTGCGCCTTCAATCACCGTTTCCCCGTTGAACCTCAATTTCCCGGCAACTGCACTGGGCGCCAGCAGCGCACCAATGACGATTACTGTGCAGAACACCAGCACAGTCGCAGTGGAACTCGGGGTGAAGTTACAAGCGACTTACATCGGAATGACCCCATCCGACTTCCCCGAATCCACCACCTGCAGTGCCTCGCTCGCGGCAGGCGCGAGTTGCACCATTACAGTCACTTTTGCGCCGGGACCTCCCTCACCCGCCTGCCTTGCACTGCAAGGATGCAATCCAGCTTCGCGGACAGCAAACATCCAGATCTTGAGTAACGCCATGCAGGGGACGCAACTTCTCGGTCTCTCGGGCGCTGCCGTGGTCGGACCATCGTTCAGTTTCTCCCCCAATCCAATCGTGTTTCCCGCGCAGGCCGCAGGCACCACAAGCGCCCAGTTATTTGCGCAGGGCGAGAGCCTTGGGGACTCCGTCCTCGCCGTCAGCAATATTGCTCTCAGCGGCCCGAATGCATCTGATTTCTCGCTACAGCTGACCGGCGTGGGAGGTCCCGATTGCGTCACCAATCCGGTGCCGCCCGGTTCGCTTTGCAACCTCGGCATCACATTCAGCCCGCCGGCGAACGCGACCGGCACACGGACCGCTACGCTGACCTTCACTGACACTGCGGGAGACAGTCCGCAATCGATCCCTGTCTCCGGTACAGTGGCCTCGGCAAACTTCCTCAACATCTCGCCACTGAACTTGTCGCCCAACTTTCCGGTTGCGTTCGGCACCAGTACCTATGCAGTGCTGGATTTACAGAATCCGTCCACGACCGGTTCCGTTCAAGTCACTGGCCTGAACATCACCGGTGCCAACATGGGCGACTTCAGCGCTGCCCCGTCGAATTGCGGGACCAGCGGCGCACTGCCCATGACCATCCCCGCGAATTCAACCTGCTATGTCGACGTGACCTTTAACCCCGCTGCCGGCGCCAGCGGCATGCGCGCGGCGACCCTGACTGTGCAAACGACTCCGGCGGCTGCCGGGCTGCCCACAGTCTCGCTCACAGGAGATGCGGTTACCAACTCCCAACCCGCCATGAGCTTCTCCTTCGTTCCGAACCCATTGAATTTTGGCGGATTGCAGGTTGGCGAGACGTCCAACAATGCCAGCGTCCTGTTTACCATTTCCAACAAATACCCCATTCCCTGTGCGGGCGGCGCGAGTACTTGTGGAGCGCCTTTAATCATCAGCTCGATCACGCCGGGGCTCAGCGATTACACGGTGATTTCTCAGGCGTCCGGTTGCGCTCCATTCCCGGCGACCATCGCCATTGGCAGCGGTTGTACCTATGCGCTTGTCTTCAAGCCGGCTCAGGCGGGTCCGCGGAACACGAATATCGTAATCCAGAGCAACGATCCGCAGGGAACCGTGCAACTGCCACTCTATGGAAGCGGATTCTCTCTGCCTCTCGGCGAGATTCTTGGATCGGCTCTAGATTTCGGCCGGTCCGCCATAGGAGTAGCCAGTCCTCCGCTTACTACTACGTTGAAAAATGCGGGGCAGGCCAATCTCGTCATCTCCGGCGTGTCCGTGACGTCGAATTACGCAATCGGTGGAAATACCTGTACCGGTTCGATTCCGCCACAAGGCACCTGCACCGTTTCAATCACATTCACACCGCCCTCAGCGGACTATTTCACCGGAACCCTGAAAATCTCCGATAACGATCCTATCGGCTCGCAACAAATCGTCACGTTGACCGGAACGGGCGCCACGGGGCCGCAATTGCGCTTCACGCCGGCGGCGCTTGATTTTGGAAATGAGCCCGCGAATTCGACCAGCGCGCCGCAGACAATTACTTGTACGAGCACCGGCGACACGGCGCTTAACTTCGCACCAAGTGGGTTCCGAACCAGCGCGGACTACATTCTCCAAGCCAGCACCTGCGGATCGAGCTTGCCGCCAGGCGCAAGCTGCACAATTGGTGTCCAATTCAAGCCATCCATCGGGGTGGCGGGAGGCTTCCCGTACCCCGGCACTCTCCTGGTAACCGATAATGCGCAAGGCAGTCCGCAACCTGTGTATGTGCACGGAATGGGTGTTCCAGCAACCACTGCAGCATCGACCACGGTGCTGGTCTCATCGCTGAATCCATCGACCTTCGGCCAATCGGTGATGTTCACCGCCACGGTGACGGGGCCGGCTGGCAATACAACTATCCCCACCGGTTCGGTCAACTTTTTCGACGGCGCCACAACGCTGGGCAGCGGTACACTAAATTCCGCCGGCTCGGCGACCTTGAGCAATTCCACCTTGAGCGTGGGCTCGCACTCCATCACGGCGATCTACGGAGGCGACACCAACTTCACCGGATCCACCTCAACTGCACTCACGCAGGTCGTTAGTTCAGGGACAATCACCTCTATTACAACTCTGAACTCATCGTTGAACCCATCCGCCTCCGGTCAGTCTGTGACGTTTACCGCAACAGTGTCTGGACCGTCGGGAAACACGACCCCTCCGACCGGGACGATCACTTTTCTGGATGGCACAACCACTTTGGGCACCGGAACTCTGAACACGGCCTGGCAGGCAACGCTCACCACCTCGGCACTCGCCCTTGGCACGCACTCGATCACGGCTTCGTATGGCGGCAATTCCACCTTTGCCGGTTCAACTTCGTCCGTGCTGACGCAGGTCGTGAATCCGAAGGCAAGCACCGCAACGACAACCATGCTCGCCTCATCCGTGAATCCGTCGGCGAGCGGGCAATCGGTAATGTTCACGGCAACCGTCACGGGACCGTCGGGAAACACAACCATACCCACAGGCTCGGTGAACTTTCTGGACGGAAGCACAACGCTTGGCAGCGGCACGCTGAACTCCGCGGGCGCCGGGACCTTCAGTACATCTTCGCTCGGCGTTGGCTCACATTCCATCACGGCGGTCTACGGCGGCGACACTATCTTCGTCGGGTCAACCTCAATTGCGCTCACACAAGTTGTAAATCCGCCCGCTCAAATGACATCGACCACTACGGTAAGCTCATCGCTAAATCCCTCGGCAAGCGGACAATCGGTGACGTTTACTTCGACGGTCACCGGCCAAAGCGGAAGCACAATCACTCCAACCGGAACAGTCACGTTCATGGATGGGGCTTCGGCACTGGGCACGGGGTCGTTGAATGCGAGCGCGCAAGCTACCTATACAACGTCGTCGCTGACTGTCGGGTCGCATTCCATCACCGCCGTCTATGGTGGAGACACGAACTTCACGGGATCGACGTCCACCGCCCTGACACAAACGGTGGGCACTCCCAGCTTCACGGTCAGCTTTAACCCGACGACTGTGACCGTGACCGCGGGAACGTCTGGAAACACAACTGTCAGTGTGACGCCTGCACTCGGCTTCAACCAGCAAGTCAGTTTCTCCTGCTCGGGACTGCCCGCAGCCAGCACCTGCACCTTCTCTCCGGCAACCGTGACGCCGAACGGGACGAGCGTGGCCTCAACTACACTGACCGTTGCGACCGACGTGGCAACGGCGTCACTCACGCAGCCTGCGCCATTCACCGGACGGACTACACGCGGGTCGACAGGGACACTGCTGTCCCTGGTTCTTCTCGGTCTGAGCGGACTGGTGCGCTTCCGCCGCAACTGGAAGGGATGGATGTTTGGGCTGACGCTAATCGCCGCACTCGGAATGGCGATGTCTGGTTGCGGAGGCAGCAGCAACAGCAACGGCGGTGGAGGAGGAGGCGCCACAACGCCAAAAGGAACGACAACGGTTACCGTGACAGCCGTCGCGGGAAGTCTAAGCCAGCCGGCTACCTTCACGCTCACGGTCCAATAGATCTTGCCTGCAGCTTCACAAGGCTGGTTGCTTCCCTGAAACGGTCGGGAGCGACGAGTACCTGCAACTGCAAACGCCGCAAACGCACCCCATCCTCCGAGCGCTGAACCCTACCC
>Ga0209698_10001876_pt1 | contig 24135 bp, 17 predicted proteins | sample LitLauG_LLR_2012_FD_187203 | JGI IMG/M metagenome (GOLD analysis project Ga0209698, IMG submission 187203) | Freshwater sediment microbial communities from Pennsylvania, USA - Little Laurel Run_MetaG_LLR_2012 (SPAdes) (version 2) | ecosystem: Environmental > Aquatic > Freshwater > Creek >... | reverse complement strand
CGGCGAGAAGAGCGAGTTCGATGAACTGAAGAAGAAAATCGAATCCGCGGGCATGACCAAAGAGGTCAAGGAAAAAGCGCTGCAGGAACTGAAGAAGCTGGAAGCCATGCCGCCCATGTCGGCGGAGAGCACGGTCTCGCGCAACTACCTCGACTGGCTGCTGGCGGTGCCGTGGAAGAAGAAATCGAAAGAAATCCGCAACATCACGCGCGCGGAAAAGATCCTGAACGAAGACCACTACGGCTTAGAGAAGATCAAAGAGCGCATTCTCGAATTCCTCGCCGTGCGGCAACTGGTGAAGAACCCCAAAGGCTCCATCCTCTGTTTTGTCGGGCCTCCGGGCGTGGGCAAGACGTCGCTTGGCATGTCGATCGCCAAAGCCACCGGGCGCAAGTTTGTCCGCATGTCGCTGGGCGGCGTGCGCGATGAAGCCGAAATTCGCGGCCATCGCCGCACTTACATCGGCGCCCTGCCGGGCCAGATCATTCAGATGATGAAAAAGGCCGGCACCAAGAACCCGGTCTTTATGCTCGACGAAGTGGACAAGATGTCGATGGACTTCCGCGGCGACCCGTCGGCTGCCTTGCTTGAAGTGCTCGACCCCGAGCAGAACTTCATGTTCGTCGACCACTACCTCGACGTTGAGTATGACTTGTCGCAGGTTTTCTTCGTCGCGACGGCCAACGTGATGCACACCATTCCGCCGGCCTTGCAGGACCGCATGGAAGTGCTGCGCCTGCACGGTTACACCGAGCCGGAAAAGGTCGAGATCGCCAAGCAATTTCTGATCCGCAAGCAGACGGAGCAGGCTGGGCTGTCGTCGAAGAACATTTCCTTCTCCGAAGATGCCATCACCGGGCTGATTCGCGGTTACACGCGCGAAGCCGGCGTCCGCAATCTGGAACGCGAGATTGGCAACGTCTGCCGCAAGGTGGCGCGGAAGGTAGTGAAAGAAGGCCAAAGCTATCACGCCGACATCACCGCCGAAAATCTCGATGACTTCCTGGGCGTGGCCAAGTTCCGCGACACGCTGGCGCACGAGAAGAGTGAAGTCGGCCTGGTCACCGGGCTGGCGTGGACTGAAGTCGGCGGCTCCATCCTCAGCACCGAGGTCTCGGTAGTGGACGGCAAGGGCAAGCTTACGCTCACCGGCAAGCTGGGTGATGTGATGCAGGAATCGGCGCAGGCGGCGCTTTCCTACATTCGTTCGCGCTCGCACCGGCTCGGACTGAGCCGCGATTTCTACCGCAGCCTCGACCTGCACGTTCACGTGCCCGAAGGCGCGATTCCGAAAGACGGACCGTCGGCCGGCATTACCATTGCAACCGCTATCGCCAGCGCGCTCAGCAAGATCCCCGTGCGGCGTGACATCGCCATGACCGGTGAAATCACGCTGCGCGGCAAAGTGCTGCCCATCGGTGGCCTGAAAGAAAAGTTGCTCGCCGCCCATCGCGCCGGCGTCTTCGAAGTCATTTTGCCCAAGGACAACGAAAAGGACCTCGCCGAAGTTCCTGAGAACCTTCGCAACGCGATGAAGCTGCACTTCGCCGAAAACATGGACCAGGTCCTGCAGATCGCGCTGGAAGGGCCGCTGCCGGAAATCGTCGAATCGACTGCGCCGCCCATCCCGGCGCTTACCCCGGACGCTCCGGAAGCGCCCACCGCGCCACAGTAAGCAATCGTGGACAGGCTTACCGCATTCGGCCTCTTTGCCGTGACCGCGATGTTGGTCTGTTACGCCTTCGAGGACCGCAGCCGCTGGTTCGTGCTCGGCTTTGCGGCTTCCTGCGTGCTCGGCTCCATCTACGGATTTCTTCAGGGCGCGTGGCCGTTTGGGTTGGTGGAAGGTGTGTGGTCGATTGTCGCAGCGCGGAGATGGGTCGCGTCGCAGACGGCAGCGAAGCCCTAAATCCAAGCCCGGTCGCGCCTGGCGGTCTGTGTGCTTTTGCACAAGCGCACAGCATCGGATTCCGTTTAGAATACGCAGGGAATTCATAGAGAGCGCACGATGTCCGCATCCGACCAGGGCCAGATCGCATTTGCCAATGCCGAGGAGTTGCCCGCCGAGGCCGCCCAGGCACGCACCACCGGGATCCTGCCATCGCAGGACATCGCAGCCCTGATCGCCCGCGGTGCCGTCAGCGCCACACCTGCCATCGAAGCGGACCACATCCAACCTGCCAGCCTCGACCTGCGCCTGGGCGACGTCGCGCATCGCGTGCGTGCCAGCTTTCTGCCCGGCCCCAACAGCACGGTCGAAGCCAAGATCAAAGACCTGCGCATGACGCGCGTGGACCTGACCGGCTCGGCGGTGTTTGAAAAAGACTGCGTCTACATCGTGCCGCTGATTGAAGAACTCAATCTGCCGGAAAACATTTCCGGCAAGGCCAACCCCAAAAGCACCACCGGGCGCCTTGACGTTTTCACCCGGCTCATCACCGACTACGGCACCGAGTTCGATCGTGTTCCGCCCGGCTACAAGGGCAAACTTTACGCAGAGGTTGTGTCGCGCACCTTCACCGTCGGCATTCGCGCCGGCATGCGGCTGAGCCAGTTGCGCTTCGTGCAGGGGATGGCGGCTTTTCAGGACCGCGAAATCAAGAAGCTCGACCGCGAAGAGACCCTCGTTTACATGGACCAGGACACTCCCGCAAAAGCCGTGCTGGACCGGGGTTTGCGCATTACGGTGAACCTGGAGGCGGGCGAAAAAGGCGAAGTCATCGCCTATCGCGCGCGGCCGAATGCGCCGGTGATCGAGCTCGACCGCATCAATCACTATGCACCCGACGAATTCTGGGAGTCGCGATACCAGAGCGCGAGCAAAGGCCTGATCCTCAACGAAGGCGATTTCTACATTCTTGCGTCGCGTGAGCGGGTGCGCGTCCCCCCCGACTACGCAGCGGAGATGGTCCCGTTCGATCCCTCCGACGGAGAATTCCGCATTCACTACGCGGGCTTTTTCGACCCCGGCTTCGGCTACGGGTCGAGCGACATCAAAGGCACTCGCGCCGTGCTAGAAGTGCGTGCCCACGAAGTACCATTTCTCATCGAACATGGCCAGCTCGTCGGCCGCCTGAACTACATGCACCTGCTGTCGCGCCCGGAAAAAATCTACGGCGCCAATATCGGATCGTCTTACCAGCACCAGGCGCTCACGCTGAGCAAGCAATTCAAGCGGTGAGCTTGCCAACTTCGCGCTCTCATTGCACACTAGAGCATGAGGGTTCTAACGCGCTTCATGGCGTCGGGGAGCGATGTGGCGCACTTCCCCGCCCCCACTCTGCCGGAGATCGCCTTCCTCGGGCGCTCCAACGTCGGCAAGTCGAGCCTCATCAACTCTCTTCTCGGCAGCAAAATCGCGCGCACCAGTTCCACTCCCGGCCGCACCCGCAGCATTAACTTTTTCGAAGTCCGCCGCGCCGGAAAGCCTCGCCCCGAGCTGATTTTCGCCGACCTGCCCGGCTACGGCTACGCCAAGATTTCGCGCGATATTTCCGCCGAGTGGCCCAAATTCATCGACCCCTATCTGACCGACCGGTCCACGCTGGCGCTCTGCATTGTGCTGGTCGACCCTAACGTGCCGCCACAGGAAAGCGACGGCCAGTTGCTTGGTTTTCTGTCGGCCGCCGAGCGCCCCTACGTGGTCGTCGCCACCAAGAGCGACCGACTCGGCGGCAACCAGCTTCGTAACGCGCTGCGGGGGCTGCTCGCGGAGCACCCTACTTCTTCGTTCATCACATATTCGTCCAAGACCGGGGAAGGCCGCTCCGAGCTGTGGCAGAAAATCCTGCAAGCCGCCGAATCCCATTCCTGAATGCTTCCGTTTTTGGGCGACGCTCCCGCGCGCGGACTCCTTCTGACCACTCCCGGCCCCAAAGTCTTCTTCCCGCCCGTCCGATGCTTCGCTTGCGACCATGTCCGAAGAAGAGAGCAACGGCGTCCGACATTTGATGGCCCTGAAACGCTACCAGGAAAGCGGCGCCGAGACGCCTGCGCCGGCGGCGAGCGATCCTCAAGCCGTGGGAGAAGGCGCAGCAGTGGCGCGCCAGCCGGAAAAGCGCCGCAGCCCGCGGTTTCGATGCCAAGGCAGCGTCGAACTGCGCGAGCAGGATTCTGACTTGCGCTGCTGGGCCCAGCTCACCGACATCAGCCTGCACGGCTGTTACGTCGAGCTCACCGCGGTCTATCCGGTGGGAACCAGCCTGCACTTGAAGGTCGACGTCGCCGACTATCAGATCCACGCGCATGGCAGCGTCCGGGCCAGCTATCCGCTGCTCGGCATGGGCATCGAGTTTACCGCCGATACCGAGGACGACAAGTCCCGACTGCATCAACTGCTTTACGCATTGTCTGAGTCCGGTCCGCTACTCCGTCTCGCGCCGGCCCCACAGCAGAAGCAGGAACAGCCCGCTCCAGCCCAGCCTCCCGAAACCGGTCCTCCAGCCTTGGTGAAAGAGCTGTTTGCGTTCTTCGATTCGCGGCCGATCATGACCCGCGAGGAATTTCTGCGCTTCGTGCGCAAAACCGGCACGGAACCTCCGCCTCGCAATTCACAGAACGATCCCGAGCCTTCGCTATAATCGAGTGGAATGGCAGGCTCCCTGATCACAGGCATTGGCGGCTTCATCGGCTCATCCATCGCCCGCGCGCTGCTCGACCGGGGAGAAAAGGTCCGCGGCGTCGACAATTTTTCCACCGGTAGACGCGAGAACCTGGCTGGCATTGTGGACCGCATCGAACTGCTGGCCGCCGACATCCTCGACCTTGATGCCATAAAGCGGGCCTGCACCGGCATGGATTGCGTCTTCCACCAAGCCGCGATTCCTTCGGTACCTAAGTCCGTGGCCGACCCGCTGGCCAGCAATCGCGCCAACGTCGACGGCACTCTTAATCTGCTGGTCGCGGCGCGTGATGCCGGGGTCAAGCGCGTCATGTACGCGGCCTCGTCGTCGGCCTATGGCGATACGCCTACTCTGCCCAAGCACGAAGCGATGACGCCAAACCCGATTTCTCCCTACGCCGTCGCCAAACTGGCCAGCGAGCACTACATGACTTCGTTCTTTCGCTGCTATGGACTTGAGACAGTGAGCCTGCGCTACTTCAACGTTTTCGGTCCGCGGCAGGACCCGTCGTCGCCCTACTCGGGCGTGCTGGCCAAGTTCATCACCCTGATGCTGCGGGGCGAGCAGCCCACGATCTTCGGCGATGGTACCCAGAGCCGCGACTTCACCTACATCGACAATGCGGTCTCGGCCAATTTGTTGGCCCGCGAAGCCCCCGCGTCGCAAGTGGCGGGCCAGGTATTCAACGTCGCCACCGGAACCCGCATTGACCTGAATGGGATTTTCGCACTGTTGAAAGGCGTTACACAGTATTCGGGACCCGTCGCCTATGCGCCCGAACGGGAGGGCGACATTAAACACTCCCTCGCCGACATTTCCCGCGCCGAACAGTCGCTCGGCTATCGCCCCACCGTCAGCCTGGAAGAAGGCCTGCTTCGCACCGTGGATTGGTATCGCGAACAGATGAAGGCTTAACTCGTCGCGGATTACCTTGGTGACCTTCGGCCGGGTACTTGCACAGCGTAGATTGGTCGGCATGACCCTTTCCTCGATCGTAGTGTCCCGCGATTGGCCCGAAATCAGCGTTCTCGAGTGCATCCTCAGCAGCCTTCAAGTAGGAGTCACGGTCCATGCCGAACCGCAGCGCGCGCTCGCACAGTTCAAGCGCTCCAAAGTGGACGCACTGATTGTCGACAGCGACCTGCCCGGCGCTAGCCAGTTCCTGCGCGACGTTCGCCGCGATCCCCGTTATTCGCACGAGACCCCGCTCGTCATGATGGGACGCCCCGCTTCCAAGCGCCAGATGGATTCCTCCGGCGCGCTGTTCGCCTTCGACAAGCCGATCTCAGTCGAGAACGCCGTGCGCCACCTTTCCGCGGCGCGCAACCTCCTCATGGACGGCCGTCTGCGCTATCATCGCGCCGGACTCGACGTGCGGGTTCGCATTCAGCCCAACGCCGCCAAGAGCAACGGCTGCCACGCCGATCTGGTCAATCTGAGCCAGGGCGGACTGCAGGTCCATTCCGATCTGCCTCTCGATCGGAACCGCCCGTTGAAGATTTCCTTCGAACTGCCCGGCTTCGATGGCGAAGTGAAGTCGCAAGCCGAAGTCGTCTGGCACGACAACGCAGGCAACGCCGGCGTCCGCTTCGTCAAAATGGCCAGCCGCACACAGAACGACCTTCGGCTCTGGCTCGCCCGCCAATATTTCACCAGCTAGCGTCCGGCGGCAGGAACCGTGAAACTAGGCTTCCAGCGCCGCATTTGGAAGCCGCCGCAACCGGTCTCAGACTGAGAACCGGCGCAGACGTTCGATGCGCCGCGTCTTCGGCCTTAAATTACGTAAGTAAGCATCTTGGCTAATTGACAAGGGTTACTCATAGGCCGACACTTAAAGGACGATTGTGTTGACAGCCGGGACAAATTGACGTGGCAGCCACTCCCACCAATCCGGCAGTGGACGACCCGCGCCCTGATTCTGTTCGGGCGGATGCGCCCGTCCGGCTGCCCAACTCCGGCGCAGCGCTGAACGGAATTAAGCCGTCCAGCCGCGATGCGCTGCAAGCGTTGCTGGCCTTTTCGGCCCTGCACGATCAGGTTCGCCGCAGAAAAACCCTCGCCGCGAAATATAGTCTCTTCGACGCTCCCGCTTCCACGGAGTTCGATCCCGAAGAGCTTTTTGCGCTCGATGAAGTGCTGCAACTGGTCGCCGAGCGCGCGCTTTCCATCACCGGGGCCGACGGCCTGGCCATCGCCCTCGCCGACAACAACGAAATTCTGCTTCGCGCCGCGGCGGGCAAGATTTGTCCCGATGTCGGCGCGCGCATCGATCGCGACTCCGCATTTTCCGGCGCTTGCTTCCGCACCGCCCAGGTCATCCGCTGCGACGACACTGAAACCGACCCGCGGGTGAACCTCGCCGCCTGCCGCCGCCTGGGCGCGCGCTCGATGGTCGCGGTGCCCCTCTGCGGACGACGCCGTGTCATCGGCGTGCTCGAAGCATTCTCCGCCGATCCTATCGGCTTCAATGAAAGCGACGTCCGCAACCTCGAACTGCTCGCCGAAGTCATCCTCGGCGCACTCAAGCCCGCTGACGAAGATCGTTTCGCGGCATCAGCCGCGGTCGCGGTGTCGGGGATCGCGCTCCCCTCCGCGCTTGAGCCGCCGCCGGTCGTTCCCGTTCCAGCAGCACCCGCCATCGTCCCGGTGACCGCTTCGCTTCCAGATCCGGTTCGCGTGCCGCTCGCGGCCACACCGGCACCGCTGCCTGCCGTCGAGCACGCGCTGCACATCGTTGAGTCTGCTGCGCCGGTGCTTGCAACGCCTCTACCAGGTGTCGAAGGGCCGCAAGTCGCAGTCCCGGAAATCAGCTTTGAACCGACGCCACCAGAGAAGCAGTTTGAGCCTCCCGCTGCGGCGGAAGAAACTTTGCCGCTCCCTGCCGTCGAGCGCATCACGCCCGAAATCAGCGCGGCCCCCGTGCCTGAAGCGGAGGTTCCGCAAGAAACCTTCGCTTTCGAATCGCTGAATCCACCGATCGAGCATTCGCGGCCAAACACCGTTTTGCTGCTTCTGCTGGTCGTCGTCGCGGCACTGGCACTCGCAGGACTCTGGTGGAAAGGCACAACCGCGCAAATCGGCCACGCCATGATCCGCCGCCTGCCCAAGGCGGGCGCGCCCGCCGACACTCCTCCGGCGGAAAGTGCTGCGGCCCCGGCAGCCTCCCTGCCGGTCCATTCCGCCGACGCAACCGACAACACGCCCCAGGATGCGCCGCTCGACGGCGCCAGCCCCGCTTCGCAGAAAGAACTCTCGCACCTGCCCCGCGTCACCGGCCTGCGCCACTGGTCGTCCAGCGACACCTCGACCGTCACGCTCGATCTTGACGATCAGGTGCAATACGAAGCCCATCGCCTCAGCAATCCTGAGCGCATTTATTTCGATCTGCACGACACCGCGCTCGCGCCGGCCCTCGCCAACAAAGTGGAAGAAGTCGGCGACGCACTGCTATCGCGCGTCCGGCTGGCCCAGCCCATGCCCGGCATCACCCGCCTGGTGCTCGAAACCAAGGCCAATTCAATTTTTTCCGTGAGCCTCGAGCCCAGCCCCTACCGGCTGTTAGTCACGATCCACAAGGCCGGTACCGAGCCCAAGCCGCATTCCGAACTGTTCCCGGGCCAAGCGGAAAGCGAGGCGGCGCGCCGCCAGCTCGCCATCGTGGTTCCGCCCCCAACGAAAGATGACCTACAACTGCGGGCTCACGTGCCCCGGATGCGCGTGGTCGTCGACGCCGGGCACGGCGGCTGGGACCTCGGCACCGTAGGCCGCAAGGGACTGCTGGAAAAAGACGTGGTTCTGGAAGTCGCGCAGCGCCTCGGCAAGCTGCTCGAGAGCCGGCTCGGTTTTGCGGTGGTCTACACACGCAGCGACGATGTCTACATTCCCCTCGATCAGCGCGCCACGGTCGCCAACCAGGCGCAGGCCGATTTGTTCATTTCCATCCACGCCAACTACAGCGACCTGCCCTCGGCGCGCGGTGTGGAGACTTACTATTCGCGTTCTTTTTCTTCTTCAGCGCATGCCGACGGTGCCGACAGCAAGGCCTTGATGCCGGTGATTCTCTCCCCGGCGGACCTGCGCGAGAAGGTACGGGACTCCGAACGTCTTGCCGAAGATGTGCAGCACACGCTCTACGCAACCCTGGTGGCGCAGAACCACGGTATTCGCAATCGCGGGGTCAAGCCGGCCGGCTTCGCCGTTCTGAATGGAACCGCCATGCCGGCGATTCTCGCCGAGATCTCATTCGTGAGTAGCCCCGCCGACGAGCAGAAACTGCTGAATGATGGCTACCGAGAGCAGATCGCCGAGGCGCTCTACAAAGGCATCGCGCGCTATTCCGCGACTACTCCGCACATCGTAAAAATCGCCAGCGCCGCAAAGTAGCTCAAAAAGACGTCCTTCCGAACACCTTCAGGCGTGAGGAATCTGCTTTCCGGACGTTGCAAGAAACAGGTTTCGCGCCGCTCACTCCTGCCGTTAGACCACAGGGCAACGCAAGCGTTGATTCAGTTCCCGCTCACGCCCCCATACTTCTGCAGCCACTTCAACTCTTCCCTGACCTTGATGCGCCCATGCCACGGGTTCTTGCCCAGTCCGTGTCCCTCGCCGGGGAAAATGAGCAGCGAGTTCGGCACTCCCAGCGATGTCAGCGCATGCTCCAGCAGGTAGTTCTCCAGCACAGCCACGCGAATGTCGTCCGCGCCCCCAACCATGTGCGTCGGCGTTTTTACTTTGTCCATCTGGAAGATCGCAGCCTCGTCGTGGTAGCGCTGCGCTGCCTCCCAGGGGCGTCCGCCGAGAAAATACGCGTCGTCCGAAGTCGTATCGTCATTGCCCCAGTTACCGACGTGCTCCACCGCACCGGCACCGGTCACCGCAGCTTTGAAGCGCGTGGTTTGCGTGATCAGCCAGTTGGTCATATATCCGCCATAGCTGTAGCCGCCCACCGTGAGGTGATTCGCGTCTGCAATGCCGTCCTTCACCAGCGCGTCCACGCCTTCCAGAATGTCTTTCCCCGGACGCGAAACCAACTGCGGCACAATCTCCATCAGAAATTTGTCACCATATCCGGTCGACCCGCGATAGTTCGGCTCAAACACCAGCCACCCATTGCTCGCCGCCAGCAGCGCCCACTGATACCAGTCGCTTGCGAAGTGATTGCCATCGGCGTCGGCCGGGCCGCCGTGAATGAAAACAAACGTCGGCAGGTCCTTCGCTTCGAATTTCCCCGGAGGATAGACCAACATGCCTTCCACGGTCGTCCCATCGTCGGCCTTCCAGCGATAGGGCTTGCCCTGCGGCAGGGCGCGCTCAGTGAACAGTTTGTTGAACGAGGTGATTGGACGCGCCTCCTGCAGCTTGTCCGCGCTCTCTGCCAGGTACACTTCCGTCGGCCGGTCCAGCGCCGAGTACACAAATGCGATGCGCGGGGAATTCTCCGCCGTCGAGATGCTCTCGTAAGTGCCCTCCCATCCGCTCAATTTGCGGTAGGAATCACGCGCTTGTCCCGCCATATACACCTGTACTTCGGTTCCTATTCGTCCCGCTACCAGCACGCCGTTCCCCCTGCCCGTGTAGTGCGCGGTCATCCCGGTGAAATCCTTGCTCCACTGCTCCACCGCTCCGGTTTCGCTGTCCACCCAGTAAAGATGCGGCTGCAGATCGCGATACGGTCCGGCCACATCGCCCACCTCGACGGTAAAAAAAACATGCCGGCTGTCGTGGGCCCATCGCAGCGCACCTTCCTGCGCCGTGTTATTCGTCACTCGCCGCGGAGCGGCTTTGCTTCCCCCCAACGCGAGGGTGTAGATTTCGCACTCTTCCATCTTTTCCTGCCGCTGGCTGATCGAATTGGTCGCAAACGCCAGCCGGGTTCCATCGGGAGAAACCACCATGCTCTCGACCCGGAGGTCCGATTTCGCCACCTCCGCCGCACCTGGAGTTCCCAGGTTCTCTTTGTCCTCAGGAGTTTCCTTTGCCGGCGCAACCTCGTGGTTCGCCAGCGCGGTCGCGACCTCGATCGCATAAATCGTGTCGCCCCGCTCCGACTCGCGATACCGCACTACGTCTTTCCATTCTTTTTTGTACTCGTCGTTTTGCACTTTGCTCCAGGGAGTACGCGTTGCAAAATACAGCCGTCTCGAATCCGCTGACCAGGCAAACGAATGGACTTCTTCCTCCCCGAAAGTCACGGCGAAGGCCTCGCCTCCGTTCGGAGAAATCAGATAGAGCTGACTCGTCTCCTTGTCGCCAGACTTGTCGTCACCCTCGCCTTCCTTCGCAGCCGGCATTCGCCGCTCCGACAGAAACGCAATCCATTTCCCGTCCGGCGACCAGTGCGGTTCGCTGTCGTGGCCGGAATTGGTCAGCTGAATCAGCGCGCCGCCGTTCACGCGATAGAGCCAAAGATCGCTGCGGAAAATCTGCTGGTCCCAGTCCGCCCGCTCGGCTTTAATCACGACCGCGCTGCCGTCGGGAGAAATCTCCGGCTGCACATCGACGGTATTGAATGCTTCTTCAAACGTCACTTTCGGTTTGTCTGCCGCCGCGCAAAACGCGCTCAAAGGCAGGGCGATCAACAGAAGGCGCAGAACGAGTGGGGTTTTCATAGTGAGGGAGACGAACTAAGGTTTATACAGTCTGGCAAAGGCTTCCGGCAACCGGCTCAGGGCGCAGGTTCCGCGGTCTTCAGTGCATCGTCGATGGACTGGTTGCTGTGGATCGGGGCCTCCACCAGCCGCCATCCATCGTCATAAAAGCGAAATGCCACCACCGACTTGTAGCGCAGGTCCGACGAATAGAGCGCGTTGCCGATCTCGTTCAGCGCAACCCACCGCCACACAAACTCCACATCGGCGGCATTGCCGTCTTTGGTGATGCCGGAGATCGCCACCACTTGCCGCCGCGCCAGCGGCAGCTCGAACACTTCCTGATCGCTTCCCGCCGAAGGCGCCGCTGAATTCACGACGCTTACGCCTGCCGGAGTCAACGCCACCTGCCAGCACGGCGGCGGCGAAACTTCGGCATTGCACTTGGCGGGCGCAGCGGAGATCCAGCCATAGCGCCGCAGCACCATGTAATCGGTGGAAGCGTAGTCCTTGTTGGAAACCAGTCCGGTATGCAGCAACAACGGTTGGGGCGCGCGCATTGCCGTAGAAGCCGAAATCAGGTCGAATGCCAGCCGCCGCGTCAGCAAATAGCGCGGCGAGCAGGCGCACAGCGATGCCAGCGCGACCAGCGGCAACACTTTCAGGATCGCTTTTCCCATCGTCAGAAGAACGTGAAATGTTGGCTAATTGTAAACGCGTCCGCGCCTCATTTCCGGCGGAGGGGAATGTATCTGTTAGGACGGCGACGAAGCCGGCTTGCTTGCCGCCTCGTGCTGCTGGATCCACTGCCCGGCCTGAAGTTCAATGGCTGCCGCCTGCGCGCGCGTCAGCCGCTTGGCGATGATCGGTGCCAGGCTCTTGCCTGCTTCATCGCCACCCGCGCGGGCCAGCACCGTCCAGAAATAGGCCTGGTTCACGTTATAAGGCACCCCGCGCCCGGCCCAGTACATCGACCCCAGCATCGACTGCGCCGAAAGGTTTCCGTGGTCCGCTGCCGAAAGAAACCAGTGCGCCGCCAGTTGCTCGTTGCGCGTGACCCCATCACCCGAAAAGTAGCGCAGACCAAGCGCATTCTCCGCGCTCGGGTCCCCTTGCTCGGCCATCGATTTCAGCTCATCCACATTCGCGGGCAGCGGTGGACGCGGTTTCGGCGACGGCACATCCGGCGATGCCGCATGCACCCGAACCCGTCGCGACCGTAATTGCTGAATCCACGGGGCAGAGTAGTAGCCAAGCACGCTGAAAATGGTCAACGCCATCACCACCAGCAGCCTCAGGTAAACCTTCGGCAGGCGGATGCTCTGCTCCGCGGGCAATGCCGTGTGTTCCTCGCCGCGTTCCCGCGGCGGCGCAAACAGCACGCTGCCCGTGGTCGGCACTACCGCCCTTGGCGCGGGCACTGCCGCTGCCGCGATCGCTTCCTTCCCCCTCGCCCGGTTCACGCACACCAGCACGGTGTCCGAAAGGCGCTGCAGCGCCGTCACATCATTCTCATGAAAGAACTGCGGCTGCGAGGAGAACGCCTCGATCAGCCCAACGACGGTTTCCCCGGCCTTCACCGGCGTCGCCAGCATGCTCCGGATGCCCAGCGCTGCACAGCTTTCCCGGTCCACCCGGTCATCGGTTTCCGCGTCGTCGCAGCGCAGCGTCTTGCCCGCGCTCACGCACGCTCCCGAAAATCCCGCTCCCACCTGCAGCCGCGCGCCCACCGGCGGCGCCGCCAAACCCGCGCTGCCATAACACTCAAAACTTTTTTGGTCGCCGCCCGCCAGCGCAATCGCCGCCCCGGTCGCGCGCATGAGGGCTTGCGTCCGCGAAGCAATCAGGCTCAGCGCGCCCCGCAGGTCGCTGCCACACGCATCCGCCTCGCGCTGAATCGCGGGCAGCGCCGCCAGCAGCTCGCTCTGGTCCGGCCGAGGCAGCGAGGTTGCAGCCCCGTTTCCGTTCGCAGGTGGTTCTGGAATCATGACGCCGTTCTTGTTCAGCCGCAGCCACTCTTTCAGGCTGCGCATCGAGTCGTGCGCCACCACCGGAAACGAAAGCCCGACCCGGCCGGCATCGTCGCTCCACACCACTTTCGCCGAGGCATACACCGGCGTGGGCGCGTCGCGCAGGTCCAGGCACAAATCCACCGTGCGCCCTGGCACCATGCCAAATGGCGTGCGGATCGCCGCTCCCGATTCCGAGAGGTCCAGCACCTGATACAGATCGAGCAGCGTCCCCTTCGGCGCACGCCCGATGCTGGCATAGGCCGGAAGCCGCGCCGGCTGCCGCGACTGCACGCGTCGTTCGAAGGATGTGGGTTGGGTGGCTAAAGCCATGTATTTTGGGCGGTCTGAGCCCCCGACTACCCCTTACATATTAACCCCATATCCGGGAAATCGAGCCAGAGGAAGATTTACTCAGGAGTTCACTCGAAGGTCTAGGCCATCCCAAAACGGCAACCGGACTATCTCAGAACCGGCCGCGCCAGGTTCCGGCTCGCAATCCGCGATATCGCCGCCACCATCACCGACGACAGCAACTGCATGGTCGCCACGTCCCGCTGGTCAAACGCGCTCGGCGACGATGACAGTACTTCAAACACTCCCAGCGTCCGCCGGTGGTGCCGCAGTGGTGATGCCAGAATCGACCTCACCCCGAGCCGCTGGCAACTCCCCGGGTCCACCTGCGTGCTGCGATCTGCATCGTGGCACAGCATGGTTTCGCCCGTACGCACGCACTCGGCCGAGATGCCGGTGTCGGTCTGCAAGCGCACGCCAATGTCCGGTGCCGTCCGGCCCACCCGAGCCCGGCACACAATTTCGTCCCCGCGGCGCAGGCCGATCGCTGCTCCCGTCGCTCCCGTCAAATGCTGCGCCCGGTCTGTGATGGCGCTGATCGCCGGCTCCAGATCGAGCTCCGCAGGATGAATCTCCTGCTCCTCCGCCGACGCAGCCGCATAAAACGCTGCCCCATGAGGGGCCTTGCCCACACGCAATTGACTTCGCAATCCCGCCGACCCTACCCGCGCCATCGGCCCCTCTTCCCACGCATGCTCCGTATTCGGCACATCGCGCAGAAGGTCGCGCACCAGTTGGTTGATGGCTTCATCCGCGATCAGAGTGGCCGTGGACTGCCCACGCAGCGAACCGCCCAGCACGCGCGACAGGCTCAGCACACTGCGGCTGCCGCACGCCAGGCAGTAGGGTGTGTGGTTCTCACTGATCAGTTCGCACTGAACGCAAAACGTGGCGCCTTGCAAAGGCACAAACGAAACATCGGGGTATCGCGTCGTGCAGGTCCCAGACTTGCTGAACATCATCGTTCCAAATCCTCGCCATATGGGGCCTACCGAACATAAAAGGCCCACTCCGCGCAACAAAGTAGCTCGATTGGTTCGCGGTTGTGGAAAATCGGCCGTCTCATTGAGTGCCCACGCCCGTGCGCAAGAATCTGCACTGGTCTTCCAGAACTTCGCCTATGGCTCTTTCGTGTAGTAGCCAGCCGTTGATTTGCAGGCCGTCGTCGGCTACACTTGTTTCACATCCGGAACGGATAAATCCGGCTGAGGGAGACAACGACCATGCAGTGGACCACACCGGCCTTCGAAGAAGTTTGCTTGAACTGCGAAATCAATTCTTACGCCAGCGCCACGCTGTAAATAGCGCTTGGGCAAAGAAATCTGCGGCCTGCAGGCCCTTGCCTGCTTTAGGCCGCTTTTCTTTTTCTTCCTCAATACACCACCAGGTAGACAACGGAGTTGTTCTCCGCGTAGTGGTGCGCGCCCTGATCGAACGACGTGATTTCCACCTGATTGTTTGTCAGCGAATGATTACAGTGATTGAAGGTGTAGGAATTCGAACAAACCCCGACAGTCTAGTAGACACTCGACCCCGAAACCGAGAAGAAGCGGTCAGACACGTCGAAGCCCAGGTCGATGATGTAGTCCCCTACGCCGGTCTTGTCCCAGTTAAATCCGCAGGTCCCCTGGGTCGCCGCCGTTCCTGACAATGTCGAGTTGTAGCAATAGATGATGTATCCGTCGTACTCGCCGGTGAACCAGACAAGTGCCTTTGCCCAGCCCCCCTTAGTGCGGGCCTGTTGCGCGTTGCTGTCGGTCGCAAACCCGATTTCGCCGGTACCGTAAACACCGATGCCCCGATTGTCCTGTCCCCATACGCCTACCCCGCCGGGGGCGTCGGTAATGCCCGTTACCGCGGCAGCTTGCGGCGAGGCCAGCGGCTGCGCGAAATATCCAACGTTGATCATTGACGAAGCCTGAATGCTGCCGGCCCCGGTAATCAGCGGTATGGCATTTAGTTCCGCACTTGAAGTTGCCGCCTTGGCCGGGCTCTCGTCGCTCTGCGGAATGGACAGGACAAATGCCGAGGGTCGTATGGCCCCCGCATTCGCAACTCCCGCGGGCACCGCAACCAGCAGACTTCGCGGCTGCTCTTCTGCTCCCTCCACTTGCACGGCCAGCCAGCGAGATTCGCCCACTGCGAACATTTCCGCCGGCATCCCCTCCTTTCGCGTCGATCCCAGTCGCACCTTGTATCGTCCGCTTTTGTCCGGAACGATCTTCTGCGTCTCTTTCCACTCGGCAGTTCCGCCATGGGGTAGTTTGTAGAGGCTGAAGTCCACGCTGGTTGCGCTGGTGATCGGCCTGCCCTTGGCGTCCTCAAGCGTACCGATGTAGGTCACAAAGCGCGCTTCCGCGCTGGCTTTCGCAGCAGCAGCTCTCGACTCTTGCGATGCGGCCGTCGACGCCAGACCGCAAACGATCGCCAGCGTGGTGCCGGCAAACGAAAACAGAATCGTCCTGGGATTCATGAAGTCCTCCACTGTTGTGAATTGAACGCCCGGAATTGTGTGGGTCGCGAAGGGGAATGCTTTTGGCAGCCTCTGGCCGGAATCTTCGCCAACCCGGCGGAAGTATACTCCGACTTCCTTTGGCTTCAACGTTGTTTGGCGGGGGACGGCGCTAGCGGGGTGCCAAATCCTTGGACGGTGCCCATTTTCTCGCGCGCGGCGCGAGAAGTGCCCGTCTAGCCTTCTTGCACCTCTGCCAGATCCACTTCCACTCCAGCCCTGGGCCGTACAACCAGCAGCAGCGCCAGCACTATCACTGGCAGTACGAAAAAGAACAGCTGAGGAATACTGAGCACGGACTCAGCTTCTACAGGAGATCGCAATATGAGCACTCGCGCGCTCAGCACCAATTCCGCGACCGGCCCCCAGATCAGCGCGATTCCGAAGAGCAGCGCGAGCACCTTCCGTGCCGCCGTTCGCGTCAGCTCGCCTCGGTTCATCCAAATCCACAGGATTGCAGGGATGAACAGCACGTCGTTGTAGGAAGCGAGCAGCCAGGTCGGAAGCAGCAGCAGCGTGACGCATAAAACCAGGCAAACCGAATAGAAAAAATCCCCCGACCTCACGGGTTGTTTGCGCAGGCCCCAGCAGACCGCCCCGGCGCTGCCCGCCACCACGAAAGCCGCAACCGCTCCTCCTTCAGGCCCCAGAATGCGTTCCAGGCTGCTCCGGGAACCCGTGTAAGCAATGTAGGCCGGCAACGAAGTGCGCCAATACCAGAACCAGTGGGGCAGCAGAGCTTCAGAACCAGCCAGCAGAAAAAACGCAGACGCGGCAAACCCGCCAAGGAACCGTTTTTCCTGCCGCCAATTGCATGCTGCTCGGATCAGCAGCCAGCCAAGGAGCGGGAGCGATAGTTGCGGCTTCATCAGGGAGGCCGCCAGCAGCATTCCGCCGGCGGTCCCCCATCCCCGCGCCATCGCAGCCACGCCCACCGCCAGAAAAAACGCCACCAGCAACGACAACTGCCCCATGTAGAGTCCCTCGGCGACCGGCCAACTTCCCAGCACCAGGGCTCCACCAACAAACAATTCCCGGGCCGAGTATCTCCATCCGGCCGCCATCGTCCACAAAGGCAGCGCTGCGAGCGTGACAACGAAAAGTATGATCCAGCCGCCAACCTGCAGGCTTGAAAACGGCATGAGCACAGTTGGGGCAAACAGGAATACTACGAATAGCGGGTATATGAACCGTTGCTCATCACGAGGGGCCGTAGCTTTGGCTTCATCGGCAGGCCGGCCGTAGTAGCCCATTTCAATTTCCCTCGTGACCTCGGCCCCGTAAGGATTGCGGCCGTTCAGAAGCAATTCTCTCGTTCCAACCCACCTCGGATAAAGGTCGGAACGGTGGTTCCACGTCACTCCCGCTTGCTCATGACTTTGGTGGAACGGCAGGAAGATTCCGTAAAGGTAGAACCACGATCCAGCTCCGAACAGCAGAGCGATAACAAGCACGATCCCTGAACTGGGAAAACCAAGCATGGGACCCGTAGAGGCAGAATAGGCCGAGAGGTGGGATCCCTGATCGTCCTTGCGGGGTCTGTCAAAGGGAAACCGCAAGGGGAAACTACCCGGCCTGCGCTTCCGCAAAGCCCGAGTCGCGGTCGGCTTGCGGCACCAGTTGCACGGTATGCTGCATCGCCCGATCCAACGCATCCGCCACCGCCACCGGAAATTCCGAAGTCAGCAGGTTCATGTCAAGTTGCAGGTCGCGCTGCGAGTAGAGCCGTTGTAAGGTGAGTGAACCCCGCCGCCGGTGCGCGGTGGTCACCAGATCAAGGCACATCGACCACACCGCCAGATTCTCAAACGACCGCGGCGCCGTGGCGCGGCTCCAGCGCCGGTGCAGTTCCGTTCTCTGCGGCTGCGCCGGCTCGCCATCGGGTTCAAGTTCCCCCGGAATGAGTTTCACCCGCAGATCGAAAGCGTCAAAATCGTTCGAGGCAAACGCCGCCTCCATGATCTTGCAGATCTGCTCATAATCGCGCGCCACCTTCAGCTCTTCCGTGGCCCGCCGCACTGCCAGGTTGTTGACAAAGATCTGCGGCTGCTCCAGCGTGCGTTGCGCCACCCGGGCAATTTCTCCAAACTCCAGGTATCCCAACCGCTGCACCCCAATCCAGATTCCCACTCCCAGCACGGCCAGCACCAGGCCGAGCGAACTGCCGGTCGGCCACAGCAGAAACAGGCTCAGCATGGCGAAAACCGCCGACACGCCGTAGAGCACGATCACGACCTCTTTGTGGCTCAGCCCGCGCTGCAGCAGCTTGTGATGAATATGTTCGCTGTCGGCCGTGAACACTGGCCGTCCGGCGATTAGCCGCCGCAGAATCGAAAGCGATGTTTCCAGAATCGGTAGGCCAAAGGAAACGATCGGGATCGCAATCGCCACGATCGTCGGCGCCTTCTGAGCGCCCGCCAGCGCCAACGCGCTCAGCGTGAACCCGATGAACAGGCTTCCCGAGTCGCCCAGAAAAATCGTTGCCGGATTAAAGTTGAATCGCAAGAACCCCAGAATCGCCCCCGCCAGCGCGATGGCCAATACCGTGACCAATCCGTAGCCGCTCAACAACGCCACCACAAATGCCACCAGCGTCGAAAACAGTGCCGATCCCGCCGCCAGGCCGTCCATCCCGTCGATCAGGTTGAAGGCGTTGGTAATCGCCAGCACCCACAGAATCGTGGTCGGCAATCCCAGGTACCAGGGCAGGTGATGCGACCCAAACACCACCGGAATGTCGAGAATGCGCAGACCGCCACCAAACAGCATTGCGCCCGCAATCGCCTGCACCGCAAACTTCCAGTAGGGGCCCAGCGAATAAAGATCGTCGTAAACACCCAGCAGGAACACCAGCGCTCCCGGCACCAGGATCGTGAATAGCATCTTCCACGGAAATATCCCTCCGCGGGAATGGCTCAGCAGGAGTGCGCCGACAATCAGGCTCAGCGTGAACGAAGCGAAAATGGCCACGCCACCCAGCCGGGGCAGCGGGCCACGATGCAGATGGCGCTCGTTGGTGGGTGCGGCCACCCATCCCCGGGCGTTGGCGGTGTCGCGGACTGTGCGCGTGAGGACAAAACTCAACGCCAGCGACACCACAAAAACAATTAGCAATACAAAAGTCAACTCAGCCCCCCTCGGCCAAGCTTTTTGATCGCAGGGCCCGCCCGGTCTTCGTCACAACAAATCAGTATGTTCGGCGTGGGCACTGGGACACTAGTGTTCGCACAGGTACGCAAGCATGCGGAGAGATTAGTTTGACTCTAGCAGTTCCACGACCGCCTGTTCAATCTCTCTCATCGACAAAGCTGTGGAAAACCCGCACGCTCCACTTAATACCGACGTGCTTTGTTGCCCTCCGCGCTGTGCTAAACTTCAGCTCACAACGGAAATCGGCTTGCTCACCAATCTTCGAGGCGTTCGGCAATCTATGTACGGCATTCAGGGATACACCCGATGGGGCAAGCCTGCGGGTCTTGCTCTCGCCACGTGGTTGCTGACAGCCGGTTCGTTGTCAGGCCAGCAAGCCCAGCCCGCGCCAAGCGGCGCTCCCAGCCCCCTGCTTCCGCCTCCTCAAAGCGTGCAGTCGATCGCCACTCCGGCAACGCCGCAGGTGGCCGGCGCTCCCAGGCCTGCCTCCGCTGAGACTGCCGCCGACAACGGCTCGACCCGCCTCGGGGCCGGTGATCTGATTGAAATCAACGTCTACAATGTTCCCGAGTTGGCCACCAAGGCCCGCATCGGGAACAACGGCGACGTTTATCTTCCCCTGCTCGACTACGTCCACATCGGCGACCTGACCGTCGACGAAGCCCAGAAAGTACTCGAGAAGCGCCTGGGCGAGGGCGGCTTTGTTCGCAGTCCCCACGTCACCCTATTCGTCGACGAGAGTACGTCCCAAGGTGTCACGCTGCTCGGCGAGATCGCTCGCCCGGGCGTATATCCGGTTCTCGGCGATCGCAAGCTCTATGACGTGATTTCATCGGCCGGCGGGTTCACCGCGGTCGCGGCCCGCAAAGTCAGCATCGTCCATCGCGATCAGAGCCAGGCCACAACCCTGATTCTTCCCCGCAATCTCGCCGATGATCTCACTAACAACGTCAGCATTCTTCCCGGTGACACCATCAACGTTCCAAAAGCGCCGGTCGTCTACGTTGTGGGCGATGTGGGCCGGCCAGCCGGCATTGTCGTCGACCAGGGAACCATCACCGTCCTGCAGGCCATTGCCCTGGCGGGCGGCACCAATCACACCGCCCGGCTCAACTCCATGCGCATCGTCCGCAAAGACAAAGACCTGAAGATGACGGAAACCATCGTCCCCTACAAAAAAATCCTCGCGGCCAAGGCCCCCGATGTCACCCTGGAGGCCGACGACATCCTGTTCGTCCCAGTCAGCGGCGCGCGCGTCGCCGCCAACCGCACCATCGACGCCGTCGCCCAGGTCAGCACCGGCATGGTCTTGGTCCTGGCCCGGCCGTAACTAACCGCCCATGCCCAGCTTTTCCAGAACGGCAATGTAGTCCTCCGCCGTCTGCCCGCGCGAATACTTCTTCTGGATATACTCTCTGCCTCTCGATCCCATCTCACGCCCGCGGTCGGGATGGCGCTCCAGCGTCACGATCGTCTCCGCCAGCGCCGCCGTGTTCTCCGGCTCAATGGCAATCCCGGCATTGGCCTCCTCCACGATCTGCCGCGCCTGCCCCTCCACGCTCAAGATCACCGGCCTCCCGCATGACATGAATTCCAGCATCTTGGTAGGAATCACGGTCTTGAACACATCGGTCTTTTTCAGCAACACCAGGCACGCATCGGAAGCCGAAATCAGCGCCGGGATCTTCTCGCGGGGTTGCTGGTCGAGAAACGTCACATTCGTCAATTCGCGTTCGCGCGCCAGGTCCACGATCCGCTGTTTGTCCGCTCCCTCGCCAACCAGCACAAACTGCACCCGCGGCGCGCTCTGGCGCAATTCCGCCGCCGCTTCCAGCAGCGTGTCCAGCCCATGCGCCATCCCCATGGTTCCGCTGTAGCACACCAGGAACTTCCCTTCCGCTTTCAATTCCGCGCGCGTCTGCGCGTCGCTCTCCGCGGTTTGCGGCGCGAACATTTCCGTCTCCACCCCGTTTGCCACGAGCGAAATTTTGTCCGCCGCAACGTTCCACTGCCGCACCAGATGTTCCTTGAAGGCCGGCGTCACCACCACAATGTGCGTCGCGCGCCGGTAGAGAAATCCGGCAATCGCCCCCAGCAATTTGTAGAGCCACGAGTCCTCGCCGCCTGCGCCCACCGCGGCCAGCGACTCGGGCCACAGGTCGCGCACTTCAAACACAAACGGCACGCGCTGCCATGCCGCGATCCACCACGCCGCCAGCCCCACCAGCAACTGCGGAGAACTCCCAATCACCACTTCCGGCCGCGCCCCCTTCATCCCGGTCATCGCCGCCGAAATGCAAAACGAAGCGTAATTCCGCATTCGTTCATGTGCTTTGCGGTTCGGCAGCGGCCACAGCCAGGTGCGCACCACGCGTACGCCGTCCACGTCTTCCCGATACACTAGCCCTCGCCATCGCGCCCGCCATTCCGCCGGCACTTCGCCCGTCGGATGGTTGGGAAACCCGGTCAACACCGTGACCTTATGCCCCGCCGCAGCCCAATGCCGCGCCAGTTCCGACGCTCGCGCCGCCGGCGCGCCCATCTCCGGAGGAAAATATTGTGAGACGTAAAGGATTTTCAAAAAGCTATGTCTTCCTAAGCATCAGTACTGGGTGTGCTTGTCATCACTGGGTGTACTTGTCAGCCTGAGCGAAGCGAAGGACCTATGCAACTTCCCAACCGACGCAGCTAATAGTGCACCAGCTTGAACGCCGCCTTCTGCACCGTGGCCCTCCACCGATTCACGCGGTTGCACCCATACCCTTCCCACCGCTCCGCCACGCGGCCAAACTCCGCTTCGCCCGTCAACCGCGCCATCCCGCGCAACTGCACAACATGCAGCCGATGATAGAACCGGCTCGCCACCATGGGCAGACGCGTCCCCGACAACTCATAGAGCGACCAAAATCCCAGATCGTAGCGCTGCAGGTTGTGCAGCAACGTCTGCGTCACGCGATCAAACAGGCTCTTCGCCCGCGGATCGCCACTCGCCAGAAAATAATCACGCACGCCCCACGCCGCCCACATCATGCCGTTCAAAATATGCGTCGGGGGCGTGACCAGATATTCTTCCAGCCAGATGTCGCCGCGCTCATCGCTGAACGTCACCCCGCCCTCGCCGGTGGATCGCAGGAACGCTACAAACGCACGCTCCGCCGCATCGGCATAGCGCCCGTCGCTCGCCATCTGATGCGCCCGCACCAGCAGTGAAATTCCTTGCCCCTGCGCCAGCGCCGAATACCACGGCGCGCGCAGCGTCTCGCGATATTCCCAATCAAAGTGATGGTTCCACACCGCTACCCCCTGCGCATTGCTTTCCAGATTCGCCGCCAGCCACTCCGCCACGCACAGCACTTTGTCCCAGCTCGCGTGATTGCGCGTGCGGCAAAATGCGTTGTAGTGCGCCAACCCATACTGCGCAATCGCGATGGGGTTATGTTGCCGCCCGATGTGTCCGCGATAGTCCAGCATGGGAATGCCGGCATCGTCGAACTGCCCGGCGTAGCGGGCCTTTTCGGCGAACACCATGTAGTATTCACCCAGTCGCTCCAGCGGCGCATCGGGATTCAGTTCCGGCGTCTCATGCCAGAAGGTCAGTTGGCTCTTCCCGCCCAACAGGTAGGCCGAGAAAATTCGCCGGTAGTAGCTGAGTTTCGGCATTCTTATGTTTTTCGTCACCTTGCACACTGCGTCATTCCGAAGCCCCGCGTCCTATCGCGGGGCGAGGAATCTCGCGTGCGTCTCATATGCCATCGGGTGCGCAGTCATACAGCCGCATCACCCCATCTCCGACAACCACCGCCGCCGTCGTCACCGCCAGCACGTCCGTAAAATTCTCCCCCGACGGCAAAAATGCGTTGCCATACTGAAAAAACTTCATCGGCCAAATATCTTTCTTCCAAGCCAACTCCGCCGACCACTTCTCGCCATCGCGGCTCGCATACACTCGGACATTCTGGTCGCGGTTCACCGCACTCGGCTCGACCATGCTCGCGAAAAAGATTGCGCTACGAGTCTGGCAACCATAAACGGATGAGCTCGAAATCGGCGCCAGCCGCGTGATCTGACCGTCGTCACTCAACCGGCAAATGTAGTTCTGCTCCAGCGGCGTGTCGGTGGAAAAATACAATCCATCTTCGGCCGGAATGAAAGCCACCGCCCGTGCCTGCTGAGTTCCCTTCAGCACCGCCCGCACCTCGCGCAGATCGCAATCCGCCCGCAGGATCCGGCATTCCTCGCCGTAATCGCCGGTCAAAATCCACAAACAGTCGCGCCAGCGATCGTAAACGATGTTATGAACGTGCCGGACCGCACCCTTCGCAAACGTATACGCGATCTGCCAGATCTGCCCCGCGTCACTCGACGCGTAAACATGCACCTCATCCCTTTCGGCGTTGTCGAAATATTCGCCCCAGTAAATCTTCCCGGATGGAGTCACGGCAAAATTCAACGGCCGCGTGCCGCGCGAAATCGCGTGCGTAACGTGAAATGATTTTTCTCCCGCCGCAGAAGTCACAATCGCGCCCGGCACCGCCCCAATCAGAGCCCCCGCCGGATGCACCACCAGCGCATGAAACCCATCCCGCACCAGCCGCGCGCTCAGCCGGGCCCGCGAAGTCATCCGCCGCCACGTCGGCGGATCGTAAATCGCAGCGCGCTCAAACAAAACCTCGTCGTGCCGGCCGGAGTTTGAACGAGGCGAGACTTCCTCATCTCTGTTACTCCGACCGGAGCGACGCGAAGCAAGCGCGGTGGAGGAACCTGCTCTCCCTTCCACATCCCCCACCTTCGCCCGCACTACTTCATACCCGCGCGACGCATACAACACATCCCCAGCCCAGGCCAGCGCGCGCATTCCCGCAAACCGCGCCATCTCCCGCAGCATCACGCCACCGTCAATT
>Ga0209698_10001875_pt1 | contig 24149 bp, 23 predicted proteins | sample LitLauG_LLR_2012_FD_187203 | JGI IMG/M metagenome (GOLD analysis project Ga0209698, IMG submission 187203) | Freshwater sediment microbial communities from Pennsylvania, USA - Little Laurel Run_MetaG_LLR_2012 (SPAdes) (version 2) | ecosystem: Environmental > Aquatic > Freshwater > Creek >... | reverse complement strand
CGCCTCAGCTATGGCAAAGCGAACACGACCAGCGTGTGGCGGCCAGGTCGCGATTGTAGGTAGGCCAATCGGCAGCCGGGGTTTTGGCGGACTGCGCGAAAAGTACCGGCAGGATTGCGCCTGCGGCCATGATCGATCTCGACGGGTTACGCATGCGTCCGCTCAGTATATCAACGCTCTGTCCCGCTATAATGCGGCGTGAGGGAATCCGCGGGATGAGAAGTCCGACTTTTCGAAAACTGCTGGGTGGCAGCCTGCTTCTCATCGGCCTGACTCTAATCGGTCTGGATACCTACCTGACCCGGTATATGGCGGGGCACCAGGTGGGCGACGTGGAGCGGCGGCTGGAAGCGGAGTGCCGCCTCCTGGCGGGGGAGGTAGCCGCACTGCCGGCTGCCCAGTTGGAGCTCTGGGCTCGGAGCGCGGCCGCGCGCGCGCAGGCTCGGGTCACATTAATTAATGTTACAGGGGTGGTCTTGGCGGAGTCCGATTACGACCCCGAAAGCATGGAAAACCACGCAGGCCGCCCGGAGGTACGCCAGGCACTGGCGGGGGGAACGGGCACGGTGGTGCGGCGAAGCGCCACGTTGAACCGCGATCTCAGCTACGTGGCGCTTCGTATCGAGTATGCCGGGCACCAGGCGGTGCTGCGCCTGGCGGTCCCTCTGGAAGAAGTGGACGCCGCGGTGGCGGAGATTCGGAGCCGCATTCTGGAGGCGTCTGGGATTGCCGCACTGGGCGCGCTGGTAATCGCCTACTTCTTTTCGCGCTCCTTCACCCGGCGCATCAAACGCTTGAGGACGTTTTCGGACCGGCTGCTGGATTCCGCGGCGGCGAAAGAAACACTGACGTTCGCGGATGACGAACTGGGCGCACTGGCGCGGTCGGTCTTCGTAATGGCTTCCCGGGTGCATGAGCTGATCGAGCGGCTCAAGCTGGAATCGGCGCAACGGGAGGCCATCCTGATGAGCATGGTGGAAGGCGTGCTCGCCGTCGATCGGGACCTGCGGGTGATCACCTGCAACAGCGCCTTCGCGCGCGCCGCCGGAGCTGCCTATCCGATCCCCGAGCGGCTCCCGCTCGTGGAACTGGTTCGCGAACCGCAACTGATCGAGCGGGTGCGGCGTGTGCTGGCTACGGGAGAGCCGCAGAGCGATCGCGTCGAATTACGCCCACCGGAGAAGCGGTCCTTCGAAGTCCAAGTGACGCCTCTGACGGCCGGTTCGGGGCGGGGAGCTATCGTGCTGCTTCACGACATCACCGAACTGGAACGTCTCGAGCGTGTGAGAAGGGATTTCGTTGCCAACGTATCGCACGAGCTGCGAACGCCCCTCACCGCCATACACGGTTACGCCGAAACGCTGCTTGATGGCGCTCTGGAGGACTCCGCGAATAACCGGCGTTTCGTCGAGATCATCCAGGCGCAGGCCATCCGGTTGAATAATATCGCTTCGGATCTGCTGACTTTGTCGGAGCTGGATTCCGGCCGGAGCGCCTCCGAGCCGGAGCCGGTGTCCGTTCGGGCGGCGCTCGATTCCGCGCTCCTCTCGGTGGAAGCCGAGGCGCGCGTACGGGACGTGACGGTACACCGCGAAGGAATCGACGACTTTGACGTCTTGGGACATAAGACCCGGCTGGAACAAGTGCTGGTGAACCTGCTGCACAACGCCGTGAAATTCAATCGCCCGGGGGGAGTAGTGCGCGTGGAGGCCATCCATTCCGAAGGTACGGGTCGAATCGTGATCTCCGACTCCGGCATAGGCATCCCCTCGGAGGATCTTCCCCGGATCTTCGAGCGGTTCTACCGGGTGGATAAAGCGCGCTCGCGGGCAGTGGGCGGAACGGGGCTGGGACTGTCGATCGTAAAGCACGTCGTCGAAAATATGGGTGGACAGGTGCGGGTCGACAGCCAGCTCGGAAAAGGTTCGGTATTCACGGTCACGCTGCCGTGTTTGGTGGTCCCGGACTGAGCGGAGCTCTGGCTCCGGGCTACCTTCGCGGCCGGCGATACGAGGGTGCGGGCACCCGCAGTTCTTAACTGGATTGTCATCGCAAAATAACAATCCTCAATTACGCTCAGACGTTAACTCTCTCGATGGAATTCGGGTCATACGCCGGTGTGTCCCCGGGAGGGTTAAAGCGCCACGTAAACCCCAGCAAAAAAGAGGTGCAGCAGTTGATTCTCTCGCGGGAAAAGGATCTATGAACAAGTTACGACGCTTCACTCTTGCCTTGGCTTGCGCTACTTGTGCTTCGCTTTCAACCGGATGGGCGGCGGACTCCGCTACGTCTAGTACGGATGGAACGGCCCAGCCAACGGAGATTCAGCAGTTAAGAATGCAGTTGCAACAGCAGCAGAAACAGATCGAACAATTGCGCACCGTGTTAGAGGCGCAGCAGAAGTTGCTGGAGAAAGCCGCGGCGGCAGCGGCCGAGCCCGAACATAAGATGCCGAATCTCGGGGAGGTGGCGTCTACCACTCCGATCATTCCGCGGGGTATCGCTCCGTCCACCGCGGCGGCGCTGCCACCCCTTCCACTGCCGCAAGCGGCTCCCGCCGATCAATCGTCGCCGTTACAGATCCATCTCGGTGACGCGACCATTACCCCAGTTGGGTTCATGGATATCACGAACACCTACCGGAGCACCAACGCGGGAACAAGCCTCCAGACAAATTTCGGAAGTTTTCCTTACAACAACGTCGTGCAAGGGCGAATGACCGAGGACAAGTGGAGCGCCGAGAACTCGCGCCTGGGACTGCGGGTGGACGCCAAGGTCAAGGGCGCCAACGTACTTGGATACTTCGAGGGCGATTTCGTCGGTCTCGGTAACGCCGCGCTCAACACCCAGGTATCGAGCAACAGTATGCTCTTCCGCATCCGCCAGTATTACGTAGACATACGCAAAGATTTCTGGGAAGTGCTGGCGGGTCAGGCGTGGAGCATGATCCTGCCGAATCGCCGGGGCATGTCGCCGCTACCGGCAGACCTTTTCTACACCCAGGTAGTGGACGTCAACTATACCAACGGCCTGTTCTGGGGCCGGATTCCGGGCATCCGCTTCATCGGCCACCCCAGCAAAACGGTAGCGTTCGGGCTCGCCCTGGAAAATTCGACGCAGTATTTCGGCGGCTCGGGCGGCGGTGCGAGTCCCACTTTACCCGCTGCCTTCGCCACCAGTTACAACACCCAGGTCGATAATGCGGTGAACAACGATCGAACCATCGCCAACGTGCATCCGGATATCATCGCCAAGTTCACCGTGGATCCCTCCACCCGATTCCATTTCGAAATGGGAGGCATGGAGAGCACGGTCCGGTTGTTCAACCCAAATACGCAGCAGTATTTCACCAAGGGCGGCGGCGGCGTGACCCTGACCCTCAATGGCGAGATCGTAAAGAATTTCCGGGTGATCACCGCCAACTACTACAACGATGGGGGAGGCCGCTATATTTTCGGCGCGGCGCCGAATTTCATCGTGCGCGCCGATGGCAGCCCCTCGCTGGTACATTCGGCTTCGACCGTTTCCGGTTTTGAAGCAACCATCAAGAACTTTGCGCCCTACCTGTATTACGGCGGCGTCTACATCAACCGAAACACTGCACTGGATGCCAACGGCAAGACGCTGATCGGCTACGGCTACACCGGCTCCCCCAACAGTCAGAACCGGAGCATTCAGGAAATTACGGCCGGGTGGACTCATACCATCTGGCGGGATGGGAAATACGGCGCCCTGCAATGGATGTTCCAGTACGCCTACTTCTTCCGCAATCCCTGGTATGTCGCTGCGGGAGCACCGAAAAACGCGCACGAGAGTGCGGTGTGGTTCAACCTGCGTTACGTGCTGCCCGGTACGGCGCCGACGATCCAGTATTGATCCCGACCTGCGCGATGAACTGTCGCGAAACCTTAACAGATTTGTAACATGCAAATGCGAAACTTGAGGAGGAACCCTATATGAACAGACAATGGTTAGCCCTGGCGGGCTTGTTCGCCGGGAGCTTGTCCGTTGCCGCGGCGCAATCGATCACCGCTGCCGGAGCTACTTTTCCAGCGCCAATCTACCAAAAGTGGTTTGGTGATTATCACAACGCGCACTCTGATGTTCAGGTGAACTACCAGTCCATTGGCTCGGGCGCGGGCATCCAGCAATTAACGGCCGGAACCGTGGATTTCGGCGCTTCGGACATGCCCATGACCGATGAGCAGATCTCTAAGCTAAAGGTACATCCTCTGCATTTCCCGACGGTCTTAGGAGCCAACGTGCCGACCTACAATCTTCCCGGGGTGACCCAGGAGTTGAAGTTTACCGGGGAGGCACTGGCCGGCATTTTTCTCGGCACGATCAAGAAATGGAACGACCCGGTGCTCGTGAAGGACAATGCGGGGGTAAAGTTGCCCGCCGAGGATATCGTGGTGGTTCATCGCTCGGACGGGAGTGGGACTTCGTTTATTTGGACGGATTACCTCTCCAAGGTCAGCCCGGAATGGAAAAGCAAGGTTGGGGCGAACGTCTCAGTGAGTTGGCCGGTGGGCTTGGGTGGAAAAGGCAACGAGGGCGTTGCCGGTACGGTAAAGCAGACTCCGTTTTCGATCGGCTACGTGGAGTTGATTTACGCCGTTCAGAACAAGATGGCCTATGGGCCGGTTAAGAACCTGGCCGGCAACTTTGTGAAGGCCAATTTGGAGACTGTAAGCGCCGCGGCCGCGGGTGCGGCCAAGGAGATGCCGGACGATTTCCGCGTTTCCATCACCAACGCGCCTGGAAAGAACGCGTATCCGATTGCCAGCTTCACCTGGATGCTGATCCCCAGCCAGATTTCCGACTCGGGAAAGGCAAAAGCGATCAAGGCCTTCCTGCAGTGGATGGTGACGGACGGTCAGAAGACTGCGCCTACGCTAGAATACGCGCCCCTTCCAAAGGAAGTGATAGCCAAAGAGACCAAGCAGATCGCGATGATTAAGTAGTCGAGTTCTCGCGATCGACAGCCAGCATGGCCAGTTCCGCCGCTCTCCAGACTCCCGCCGCAAAAACAAGGCCCCAGACGGGCGACACGGTCGCCCGCCTGGTGGCTATCGTGTTTGCCGCCGCCGTACTTCTGATCACCATCCTGCTCGTGTATCAACTCTGGACCGGTTCCGCCGCCGCCCGGCATAAGTTAGGCTGGGGGTTTCTGTTCTCCAGCGAGTGGAATCCGGTTACCGAGAAATTCGGGGCGCTCCCGTTCTTGTACGGTACCATCGTGACATCGATTTTGGCGTTAGTGATCTCGGTACCGCTCGGGGTAGGCGCGGCAATTTTCCTGGCTGAGCTCGCGCCGGCGCGTCTCTCGGACTCGCTGACGTTCCTTGTGGAATTGCTGGCCGCGATTCCGAGCGTGATTTATGGGCTGCTGGCTATTTTCACGTTGGTTCCGTTGATGCGCTCTTACGGGGAGCCCTTCTTGAAAAAAACCCTGGGGGTCTTACCATTGTTTCAAGGGCCTGCGCTCGGCCTTAGCTTCCTGACAGCCGGAATCATCCTTGCCATCATGACGTTTCCCTTCATCATTTCGGTCTCGCGCGAAGCTCTGCTGGCAGTGCCGCGGGACCAACGGGAGGCGGCTCTGGCCCTGGGCGCTACACGTTGGGAGATGACGTGGCGAGTCGTCGTCCCGTATGCCAAACTGGGTATCCTCGGATCGATTTTTCTCGGGTTGGCGCGCGCCTTGGGCGAGACCATGGCGGTCACCATGGTGATCGGCAATACGCCCAAGATCAGCGCCTCGCTGCTGGCCCCCGGCTACTCGATCGCCGCCGTCATCGCCAACGAATTCACGGAGGCAACCGGAGAAGTTTTTACGGCGGCCTTAGTGGAGTTGGGATTGGTCTTATTTTGTCTGACGATCATACTGAATGGATTGGCGCGGCTGATGATCGTGGCCACCACCAGGAAAGGATCCCGGAGGTCTTGACCATGCGTCGAAAATGGCGAGTACTCGTGAACGACGTCATGCTGGGGCTCACCGCCGTTTGCACCTTCGTCACCGTCTCGGCCCTCTTCCTGATTCTGGGATACCTGGTCTATTACGGCGGGCGCTCTCTGGACTGGAACTTCTTTACCAAGCTGCCGTTGTCGCCCGGCGAAGCGGGTGGCGGCATGGCCAACGCCATCGTAGGGAGTTTTGAGATTCTGGCCATGGCCACCTTGATCGGAATTCCGATCGGGTTTATGGCAGGCGTGTACCTGTCGGAATACGACGACAAAAGCTTCGCGCCCCTGGTCCGCTACACGGCCGATTTGCTGAACGGCGTGCCTTCGATTATCGTAGGGATTCTGGCCTGGACTCTGGTGGTGGTGCCCATGAAACGATTTTCCGCAGTCGCCGGCGCAATCGCGCTGAGCATCATGTTGATTCCGATCGTCACGCGGCAAACCGAGCAGTTTCTGCGCGAGGTCCCCTTAGCACTGCGGGAAGGAGCGCTGGCCCTGGGCGCCAATAAATGGAAGATGATCGCGACCGTAGTAGTCCCAGCCGGCAGCAAAGGGGTCCTGACGGGCATGATTCTGGGAGTGGCGCGCATCGCCGGGGAGACGGCTCCCCTGCTGTTCACGGCTCTGAGCAATCAATTCTGGCCGGGCGGGATCACCCAACCGACGGCCACACTCCCCTACATGATCTACACTCACGCCATCGCGCCCTTCGACGACTGGCATCGCCAAGCCTGGGCCGCCGGCCTGGTTCTGATCGCCGCGGTGCTGCTGGCGAACATCTTGGCTCGATTGGTTTTGGCGCGGGGGATTTCGGTACCGCGTACTTAGAAGGGTGACGCTTATGAATGCCGCTCCCAGATCATCTCCCGCAAAACGCTCCAGTCCGGAGCCGTCGGCCGAGCCTTCGGAGCCTGAGACCCAGGCGAAACCCAAGCTCGAGGCCGTTGGAGTCAATTTCTATTACGGCTCGTTCCAGGCGTTACACGACATTTCGCTGGGCATGCAGGCGAAGCAGATCACCGCGCTGATCGGCCCCTCGGGCTGCGGCAAATCCACGTTCCTGCGGACCTTGAATCGGATCAATGAAACCATCCCCCATTCGCGCGTCGAGGGGAGCGTCCTTTTGGACGGCGAAGACGTTCACAGTGTGGACGTCACCAGCCTCCGGCGGCGCGTGGGGATGGTATTCCAGAGGCCCAATCCCTTTCCCAAATCGATTGCGGACAATATTGCCTATGGCCTGAAAATCAACGGACTGGTGGCTCGCGGAGAACTTCGCGACAGGGTGGAGCACAGTTTGCGGCGTGCGGCGTTGTGGGACGAAGTGAAGGACAAGCTGCAAGAATCGGCCTATGCCTTATCGGGAGGCCAGCAGCAGCGGCTCTGCATCGCCCGGGCACTGGCGGTGGATCCGGAAGTTCTGCTGCTCGATGAGCCCTGCTCGGCGCTGGATCCGATCGCCACCGCCAAGATCGAGGAGTTGATGTTCGGACTCAAGGATCAATGCACCATGGTGATCGTGACCCACAACATGCAACAGGCCGCGCGCGTCGCGGATTCCACGGGATTTTTCCTCATGGGCAAATTGATCGAATTCGATAAGACCGATGTCATCTTCAAGAACCCCTCCAGCAAGGAGACGGAAGATTATATTACCGGCCGGTTTGGTTAGAAGAGTAGACAGCTATCACTGCGTGCAGAAGCAAGCGAGGAGGTCACGGGTTGCGTCAGTTCACCATCGAACTCGAAGAAGTGAATCAAAAGCTCCTGCAAATGGGGGGGATGGTGGAGTCCGCCATTCATCGCAGCGTGCGGGCTCTGCTGGAGACGGACCGGGACTTGGCCGAGGAAGTCATCCGGGACGAACCCAAAATCAACCGGATGGAGATGGAAATCGACGGCTTGGTAACGCGCCTGCTGGCACTGCGCCAGCCGGTGGCCCGCGATCTCCGGCTGCTGACGGCCGCACTCAAGATCAACAACGATCTGGAGCGCATTGGTGATCTCGCCAACCATATCGCCGAACGGTCGATCTCGTTGATGCACCATCCGCTCGTGAAGCCCATGGTGGACATCCCGAAAATGGCGGCGTTAGTGCAATCGATGCTGTTGAAGTGTCTGGACGCGTATGTCCATGGCGATGCGGATCTCGCCCACTCGGTCCTGCTGGCGGACAGCGAAGTGGATAGCATGCGCGACGCGGTCCACAACCAACTGCTCGAAACCATGCAACGCGATCCGAGTCTGGTTACGACGGCGATTGACCTGATTTTCATCGCTCGCAATCTGGAGAGAATTGGCGACCACGCCACTAATATTGCCGAGGATGTGGTGTTTCTGGTCAAGGGAATCGATGTCCGGCATCACACGCAACAAACCGAAAGCGTATAATTCGTGAATTACGATAAGATGAGAATATGCCTATAAAGAACGAGGAGAATACGGTGGTGTTGGTCATGGACCGCAGCGACCAAGATGTGACGCTGATCACGTCTCTCCTGGAAAAGGCTGGATTCGGTGTGTTTCGCTCGATGGAGAAGGCGGGCATTCTCAAGTTTTGCGGCACGGCCGACGAAAAAGTGGCACTTGTACTCATTGATACGTCTACTCCCGGCATACAAATGTCCGACCTATTGGAACAGGTGCGGGCCATCAATCCAAGGATCCGGTTCCTTCTTATGTCGGGTCCGAATGAATCGGCACTGATCGGAAATTGGTCGGCGGCAGGCAACGTCTGCGGCCACTTGAGACGGCCTTTCCGGCGCGCTCACTTCCTCGGATCGGTTCTCGAAGCCGCCAGCGCGCCACTCGCTCGCACAGCCTGAACGGCGTATTCCCTTAGCACGGTTTTCGACGGGCTATTCATTTGCGATGAGGGGAGGCAAATGGCCGCACCACCGCCACGCTCAGGAATGGACATCCGGAAGCGTCAATAGCAGCGCCATGGCAGCCCAACTGGAAGCGCCATCCGATGCAAATTGATGCCAGCCGTGCGGAAACCCGCTCTCAAAAGTGTGTGGTTGAACCGGAACCGCGCGTGTGGGCATGAACCATGACCCGTCCTCGAGCTGATTTCGCAGCAGCCATTGCACGCCCTTCACGTAGACCGGGTCGTTGGTGGGCAAGTCCCCGGAAACGTGCAAGGCGTAGAGGGCTTCACCCGTAGCGTAGGCTTCACCGGGGTAACCAGGGAGCAGGCTCCAGCTTCCATCCGGGTTTTGAGCGGCTTTCAGAGACCGAACGAAAGGAACACGCTCCACGGCACTAGCGCCTGCGTCGGCGAGGCCATTGAGTTGCATCGCACGCTCTTCTTCCGATCTAGCCTTAGCGGATAACAGCCATTTCCTGGCTCGATTAAATCGTTCCTGGAATTCTTCGCGGCGGCCCGGGATGGGATATAGCCTCATGGAGCGGAGCACTACGGCGGTGGTGGTGAACGGGCCGTATTCTTCGGGAGGTCTGTAGCTGGTGGTCGTCCAAGCACCGTTCGCCAACTGATAGATCGAGAGATAGTGAATATGGGCGTCCGTCAATGGGTCCGCAGGATAGGCCGCCGCGGCCATACCCATCAAGGTGTAGCCGAGCGTGTCGGACCCTCCCCCGATCGTCGATCCGAGCCGCATGGACTCTAAATACGGTTTATCGGTGGCCACGGCAAACCCCAATTCCTTCTTTGCCTGGGCCTCATTGGCGGCAAACCCTTTTCCCCTGGCAAGGGCTACCGTCATGGCGGGCAGCGAATTGTTGTGGCAGGAGACGCAGGCGCGGCTCTTGAAAACGGCTTCGCCGCTCATCTCCAGCAGCGGCAGCACTCTCAGCACGGCCGTCCGGGTGTCAGGCGCTCCTCCCGCGGGCTTGGGCCACTCTTCGCGCACCCTTACCGCGCCGGCCTTGACCAAAAGCGGTAAAGTGGACGGCGAGCCCATACGCGCCGCCAGCGAGTAGGCAGTATCGCCGCGATCGTTTTTGGCGTTGGGATCGACACCTTTCGTCAGCAGCCATTCGACCATCCCGTCCCTCTCGCGCGGAGGTTCCATAGAAAGAACGGCCTGCATCAGAAGCGTGAAGCCCTCGCGGTCCTTCACATCGAGCGGAGCCCCATGATCCAACAGGAACTGGGAGAGTTCGGGCATGGCGCGCTTGGCGGTTTCGTTCAACAGCCCGCCGCCGGCCAGCCGAAAACCCTTCGTAGGGGCGCCTCTCTCTACCAGGAGGCGCGCGCATACGTCGCACCTGGCCGTGATCGCGGCAAAAAGGGAAGCGCTGTCAGCGCCACCGGGGCTGACCCCGATGCTGAGCAGATATCGGATCGCCTCAAGGTCACCTTTTTGTGCGGCGCCGGTCATCAGGCGATCTTCCGGGGGAGCACCCTTGGCTGCAAGAAGCTGAAGGACGGCAGTGGATCCAAAGCTCGTTACCGCGACGCTCATGGGGGTGGCGCCCGTCTTGCTTTTCACGTTCACGCGAGCGCCGCGGTCCAATAGCAGCCGGGCCATGTCCAAATTAACCGAAGCGTACAGCAGTGCAGTGGAATCCTGCCCGTTTTTGGCGTTCACGTCGGCTCCGGAGTCCAGCAGAAGCTTCATCATCTTCACGTCGGATTCGATAACCGAGTGCATCAACGCGGTGGTCCCATCGGCATCCGCGGCATTCACATCCGCCCCACTCCGGAGAAGGTTCTGGACTCGGACGTGGTCGCCATCGCGGATCGCAACGAAGAGATCGTGTGGATCGGCGGCGATTAGTACGGCCGCAGCCATGAAGAGGAGCGTCAGGGAGCGAATCATACAGGCTTCTCCTTCCGTATCAAAGGCGTAACGGGAACAATTTCGTTCAGTGTATCGCAGGAGGGAACACCGAAAACCGGGCGCAACGCGTCCCGCTTCCCGGGTGAACGCCACATGCCCTTGGTCCGTAGTTTAGACAGTGACTACGATTTTGCCAATTTGCTGGTTGGATTCCATGTAGCGATGGGCTTCCACGATCTGGGAGAGTGGGAAGGTCCTATCGATACGGGGCTCGAAGTCGCCTGCGGCGAGATGATCGAAGACGTATTTTTTCGCTTTGGCGAAGGTTTCGGGGTTGGCGACGACTTCGAAAAGCGTGTAGCCACGGACGGTGAGGCCCTTCCTTAGCGCCGCGAAAAGCGGAAAGGGTGTGGGATCGGCGGCGAGGGCACCGTACTCGAAGATGGTGCCGCCGAAAGAGGCGGCGGCAGCGAGCGCTTCGATGCCCTTACCGGCAATGGGATCGAAGATAATTCGTGCGCCTTTGCCTCCGGTGATCTCGTTGACGCGGGCAGCGAGGTCTTCTTCCTCAGTGACGATGACATGGTCAGCACCGGCGGCCAGGAGTTCGGCCTGCTTCTTCGAGGTGCGGGTGGTGGCGATGCTGATTGCGCCTTCGGCCTTGGCAATCTCAATCGAGGCGATGCCCACGCTGCTGCTGGCGGCAGTGATGAGGACGAAATCGCCCTTGGCGATTTTGCCATGCATGATCAGCGCGCCGTAGGCAGTAAGGTACTGCATCCAGATGGAGGTGGCTTCCTCGTCAGAGAGGTTGGCGGGGTATTCGGCCAACGCGGAGGCTGGGACGATGGCGACTTCGCCGTAGACACCGTAGGCGTCTGCTGCAAAGGCGGGGACCGTGCTGACGGTTTTCCCGAGCCAGTTCTGGTCGACGCCGGGGCCGATGGCCTCGATACTGCCTGAGGCTTCATAACCGAGCTTCGCTGGGGGAACAGGCTGCACCAAATACCTCCCCATGCGGAACAGCACTTCGGCACGGTTGAGGCCGATGGCTTTGACGCGAAGCCGGACTTCGCCAGCGGCCGGCTCAGGGAGCGGGAGTTCGTCCAACTTGAGTACTTCGGGGCCACCTACCTGGTGGAAGCGAACGATTTTGACGGTCTTTGAGACTTCAGTTGACATGGGAAACTCCTGGATGGGATTGCGCTCATGAGATGAGCCCGAGACGGAGAAAGTTTCGGCGACCAGCGATTTTTGGCTTTCGCGAAATCCCGTTCCGGCCGCCAATGACCTTAAGATGGAGGCACCGGACCATGATCCAACCCGTTCTCAGTTTCGCTGCATTTGCTGCCCTCGCGGCTGCCCCGTCGTGGGCGCACCATTCCGCCGCCGCTGAGTTCGACGCCTCCAAGCTCCTGGTCCTGACCGGCACAGTTGGCAAAGTTGAGTGGAACAACCCGCATGTCCATTTACATCTGGACGTGAAGAACCCAAGAGGTGCCACCGTCGACTGGTATCTGGAAATGGCCAGCCCCAACGGAATGCTGCGCCAGGGCTGGATGCCTAAGACCGTGAAGCCGGGCGACGTGGTCACCGTGGAAGCCTTCGCTGCCAAGGATTACCCTACGATGGCGAAAGCCCATCGCGTAAAGGTCTCCGGCGGCCGCTGGTTATTCGTAGATTCAAGCGGCCCCAACGGCCCGTCGGAATAAAATCGTCACCGGACTGGATTTCGCCAGGGGCACAACGGCACCATAAATGAATCTGTAACACTGGTGTAGTAGATTATCGGGAATGGCAGAACTCCAAATCCGCGGCGCCGAAGGTTCGAGCGGAGCCACCATCTTGCATTTGGCCGGCCCTCTGACGCTAAATACCCTGTTTGAATTTCAAGACCTGGTCCGAAAGGGAGGACATGCGAACGGGCTCATCATCGTATTGGCCGAAGTTCCCTATATGGATTCCGCGGGCCTGGGAGTAATTCTCGGCGCCTATGTTTCCTGCCAGAGGCATGGGTACAAGTTCGCTTTGGCGGACGTTTCAGAGCGCGTCCTCACACTGATGAAAGTCGCGAAGGTCCACACCTTGGTTCCACGGTTCGCCACCTTGGAGGCGGCGGAGAGGCATTTCGCGGCTGCGAAGAGCGAAGCCGTTTAGAATCCTTGCAGCTTCGTTCAATGGCCCGCCCCCGCTCCGGCCGCAGGCGCCGCCGTCAGCAGCTTAGTCTGGATGGTGACCCCATCCGGCCGATGGACGAATTCCCGCATTTGGCCTTCGTCAAATACGAGGCTCATGTAGCCGTGCGGCCCGTACAAGTTGGGAGCCTGCTGGACGTATTGGTTGGGACCGTCGAGAATCGACGCGCCCGGCACGTCGCCATCGCCCCGCAATACCTTCCAGGTAAGATCCTTCACTACGGGACCCAGGGTGTCGCGGAAATACGGAAATCCGCCATGCCCGACGCAGCGGCCAAATAGCCCCCATTTCGGATGTTGTTCATACAATACGGAGCGGTGTTCGTGGCCCCAGTACCAGGCGAGGATGCGCCGGCTCTCCAGGACACTCTGAAGTTTGTGGACCAGGTTGGGCCCTTGCGCGTCCAGCAGCGAGAATGGCTGGTGATGCGAAAACAGAACCACTTTGCGTTCTTCGGCCTGGTCCAGGACTCGCTGCAGCCACGCGACCTCTTCGTCCGGCATGTCGTGTTCCTGATACGCGGTATCCAGGCCGACTAGCACCCAATCCTGATTCTGCACATAGAAATGGGTGGCACGCTGTTGGAACTTCCCGCCGAGGATGGCGTCGAAGTAAGCCTTGCCGCCGCTGTACATCTCGTGATTGCCGTTTAGGGATCGATTCAACGCATCATCCCGATACGGGAAAGCGTCGACGAGCTGCTTCTGCACTTCGTCGGGTTGTCCGGAATAATAAGTATCCCCGAGGTGGAGCACCAGATCGAATCCGTCGGGATCGGCGCGAATGCTGTCGGCGATGGCCGGCGCCCCGTAAGCGGCGGTGCCCCAATCTCCGAATACCGCGATGCGCAGATGCCCGCTTTGGTTCTTCAAAGTATCCGGATCGTCGGGGGCGGTGCGCCAGGGAAACTTGTCCTTCTGGCCTTCGAACAAGCCAATGAAGCCGGTCTTGATCCATTCCAGCAGGTCATCGTCGCTGAACTTGACGACCGGACCATCATCGGTCATCTCGATTTGCCCGGATTCGGCCGCCTTTTGAGCGACGAAACTCTGCAGCACCGACGCCATGGGGTGCGGAGCCGTGGCCATCACCTGCTCGCCGTTGGCGTTCTTTTGCAATTCGCCGACGACATCGGCGAAACTGTTCGTCAGTTGCGCCTGCCGCAACGGGTCGTCGGTAACCTTTATAGCCTGATTCTTGATCTCATCGCTGATCGACTGCTGGTTCGCCGTGACCGAACGGGCGATCTGCTGGGAGGTAACGACCGGCAACACTTTAGCCTTTGGCATGGAGGGATTATATACGTACCAGCCGCGCCTGCCAAGGGTAAAGCAGTGTTCTTAGCGCGGGTTCACACCGGCTGCGGCGGCTATTGGCGCTTTGGCGGCAACCGCCGCGGAAGCGGTGGCCCGGCGGGAGCGAGTTACGGGCTTGCGGGAAGGCTGCATCACGGCATCAAAGTCCGCCACCCATTGCTTCGCAAGGCCGGGGCCGGAGAATTCGCCGGTCCATAGTTTTCTGAACTTCCTGGTCCTCTGATTCTGCGATTTCTTCAGTTCCGCTTCCAACCTGGGCTGCTCACGAGAGGCCGCAACCATGTTTCGGACTGTCTGGTAATCGTTGATGGCTCCGAGCAGTGACTGAATTTCCTTGATTCGGCCGATCTGATTATCCAACGCGGAGGGACAAGCGGGAGAGAAGAGTTCCAGAGTGTAGCGGAATTTTTTGGCGAGAATTCGGAAGTCGTGCAGGTGCTCGCCGGAATTTCCGGCGGCCGCCGCTTGTCCGCCCGACTTGAAAAACTCCTTCCCAATGCCGCGTAACATACGGCGGGCTAGGGACTCGACAGTTCCCGGAAACGGGCGGGGAGCCCCCAGTTCCAGGCCATTACACCATTTGGATATCGATTTACGGGCCGCCCAACGTTTCAGCAGAGCGATCAAGCTCTTCTCTTTGACCTTGCGGTCTGTTCGAAACTGCTGAGCGAGAGCAGCAGAGCCCGGGGGTTGAATTTTTGATAAAACTTTCGCCGCGATATCGCAGTCCCGGACGGCGCCCGCCGCCGTCAGGATCTCCTTCAGCTCTTTGCGAACCCGCTTGGTCTCCCTCCGCGGAAAACATGCCTTGAAAACCGTGAGCGCCTGTATGGACCTGCGTATGGCGACCCGGAGCTCGTGGACCGCTTCCGGGACTGGCGACCTGGTTGTGCTGTTGACCTGAAACGCCAGCCGCTCCAGACGCCGGCGCGCATGCTCCGCCGCAAAAGGTGGAATGTCCATATCGTTTCTTGATTGTAACCCTACTGAAATGTTGGCGGCTAGAACCCCCCACGGAACAGATGCACCAACTCGATGACGAGGATGATCACGACCATCAACTCCAGCAGGAACGCGCGCCCCTGATGAAACTGATCCATCATGAAGCTGTAGAGCTCGCCCGCACTCTCGAGCTTCTGCTCCACCAGTCCCCGATAGTCGGGAACGCCGATCTTCGAGGCGGCCATGCGATACAGACGGGCTGCGAACATGTCGCTCAGAAACTTGATGGAGTTATCCACTGTCTCGGTCAACTCACGTACTTCCAGGCGGATCGTGTTGAAGCGCCCGGCTTTGCGCGCCATGCGCCAATGGCCGAGCAAGCCGGCGCCCTTTTCCAGGGAGCGGTATACCCCCGCCAGCAGCCTGGTAAGCACCGCGTCATAGTGGCGGAATTCCAACAGTTGTGTGTTGGCGTACTCCAGCAACTGGATGGTCGGAGCGGCGCCTTCCAGGGTGTCGTAAATCAGAGCCGCCGTCCATCCCGCCACGAGCAGATCCGTGTCGTAATAGGACATGCGCGAGCCGAGTATCTCGCCCCGTTCGGCGGCGGAAAACGTCGCCCGTTCCCCGCGCACGATTTGCGCGATAAAGTCGCCGCACTCTTCGAGCAATCGCGCCGCGGTCCAGGTACGGCCCGTATCGCTCGCGATTTCACACAGATGAAAGATGAAGTAGTCTTCCGTGAGGCGCTCGCGATACGGATTCACCAGGACGCCGGTGACTGGTTCCAGGTGCTGGCGCACGATTTCGGCTGCGCGTTGCTCCAGGTGAGGATCATTCATCCACCGGGCCGAGAGCTCGATTGCCTCGTTCCAATGGCCCCGGAACGGAATTTCGAGCTTGAGACTGACAACGCCGTAGCTGTAGTAAGAGACCCGTCCGCGAATCGAGGGGTCCTGTTCGAAGACGGAGTACCGCAGCGGTTCCGTAACCGGCGGTTGCTCGAACTGAACGTATTCGGGGGCATGATGGCGAAAGGGAGCCTTTCGATCCACAGGCACGTCGCCGAGGCGCTTGCGCAGATCGTCGAGCCGGATTTCGTCGGAGACGTCGTACAAAAACAGAACCAGCAATGACCCCGAGATCTCACTGGCCGCCATGCACATTCATTATGCGGGTATTCGACCAGTCGCGGATTATACGGGATTTTTCTGGCGGGCCGTATCGAGTTTAGCCGGACTAATATCATACTTAAGATATCGGGCCGGAAAGAGACGGGAGACGATCGCGGAACGGTTCGGTGAGGAGGAGTGGTTGCGGCATTTTCAGGACGAACTGGAAGCCCTGCAACAGCGGCTGCTGCAAATGGCCGGAGTGGTGGAATCCGCCATCCACTGCAGCGTCCGTTCGCTGGTGAACCGCGACGAAAAGGAAGCGGTGCGCGTGCTCGAACTGGAGGATCGCATCAACCACATGGAGATTGAGATCGACGACCACACTACCCGCCTGATGACGCTCTATCAGCCCATGGCCCGGGACATGCGGTTTTTGACCGCCGCGATCAAGATCAACAGCGATCTGGAGCGTATGGGCGACCTGGCGGTCAATGTGGCGCAGCGCTCCCTATCCTTGATCCGGCAGCCGCCGGTTAAGCCACTGGTCGATATTCCGCACATGGCCGATCTGGTCGAATCGATGGTACAGAGGAGCCTCGACGCGTTTGTGCGGCGCGACGGAGCGGTGGCGCGCCAGGTGTTGGAATCGGACGACGCGGTGGACGATCTGAAAGACGCGATCTACGACGAGCTGGTGCACTTCATGGAATTGGATCCTTCGACGGTACGCCGCGCGGTCGATCTGATGTTCGTGGCGCACAATCTGGAACGGATCGCGGACCACGCGACCAACATCGGTGAAGATGTTCTCTACCTGGTGAAGGGCATCGACGTCAGACATCACGCCGAAAATCGTGGGTGAGCGCGGAGCCTGGACGGGGAGTCGCCCCCGTCGCCACCAGGTTGAGCGACCGGTTCGTGTTCCCGCACTGACTCACAGGAGCCGGAAACTCACTTCGATGGTGACCATGGAGGCGACGGGCCGGCCATCGGCAAGGGCCGGGCGGAAGCGCCAGCGCGCTGCGGCTTCGATGGCTTTCTCGTCGAGACCGAGCCCCAGGGGGCGGGCGACATGAAGATTCCGTGTTAGGCCCGCGGTGTCTATTTCCGCGGTAATTACCACAACGCCCTGGAGTTTGGCCTTGCGGGCTTCATCGGAGTACTCCGGTTCGATCTTGTAGAGGAGCAGAGCCGGAGTGACTTGTTTCGGCCGCGCGGAACGCGGCGGCGCAGCGCCCCCCATCTGCGAGCCATTCTGGTTGCCGACGCCGCAGCAGCCGCCCTCGCCAATGCCGGCGGGCCCTCCGCGGCCGCCGGAAAGAATCGCGTCCAGGGCAAACGGATTTCCGATTCGGCCCGTAGCAAGTTCGGGAACCGGCACTTCGGTGTCGAGCAAGATGGCTTGTTGCAGTGCGAGGACCGGATGGTCGTTCAGGATGTGCGCCATCGGGGGAATGAAGAGACGCCGCGTAGGGCGTGGGGGAAGGCGGCCCTGGCTGGCGGGGAGGGTTTCCCGTTGTCCTCCACCCGCCCGCCGGATCAAACGCGGCGGCAGCGTGGTCAGGACGATGTAGTGTGGTGGATCGGGCCGGGTTTGCAGCGGAACTAAATCGGCGCGAAAGAGGAACAGGAGCAGGAGCACCGCCGCGGCATGCAACGCGGCCGATGAGGTTGCGGCTGAGGGTCGCACGGCGGGATGCTTTGCAAGCCGCGTGCCAGCCCGTAAACCTCGTCAGGGAGCGCATCCTTCAACACACCGGTGTGGCGCGTGCACACAGGTGTGATGCTCATAGGTCGCGCAGCCACCAACGCAGGCCAACCAACAGGAAGCGTCGATCGCGGAAAAATTCCGGAGGTTTCCCTTCGAAGGCATGACCCAGGAATTGCAGCGCCCATCCGCCGGCGAATAGCGCGGCGGGAAGGCGCCACCAGCGCGGCTTAACCAACAGGACGGGCGCCATAGCGAGAGAGAGCGCAATGGCGGGAATGCCGACCTTGTGGCAGGCCCGGTTTACCGGGTGCTGGTGGCTGCTTTCGTATCGTGCGATCCAATCGTCGATGGATTTCATTGGAAGTTCACCTGTAAGCCAAACCGCAATCGAACGTTTCGCACCATATTATATGCCTGGTACGCGAACCGGTCTGTTGGGCACGTGTCCGCCGGATCGCCGCGTCGCGTTCCGGGCCGGTGTGGCCCTGTCTGCCGGCACGAATTACATGGGACCTTGGGTACGATCCCGGCCGGAAGAGCAAGGCGACGGCTTGGTGATGGAGGACCCGGTTGAAGACGCCGCCGGGCGGAGGCCTCAACCGCGTGAACGCCTCCCTAAGACCATCGCCCACGCGGCCGCCGGCGCCAGCATCGCGCAACCGATGAGAACCGCGAAAGCGCGGGCGCTCATCCCGAAGTCGATGGCGGCGCCCGCCAGGTAGCTGCTGGCGGCGAGGGTCAGCATGCAGATCCCCAGGTCGGCGGCGAAAACGCGGCCGCGAAACCGGTCCTCCGCGTAGACTTGCAGCAGCGTCGTCGAGAATACCCAGTTGGTGGAGGAACCGGCATGCGCCAAGACCACCATCAGCACGGCCACGCCGAGCGATTTCGACAAGCCGAGCGCGACGTAGCCGGCCGCCGCACCCAGGAATCCGGCCAGGATCCCCCGGCGCAGCCGCGCATGCCTCTCGCCTGCCCACGACCCAGCGGCCAGCGGCCCGAGCAGCGAACCCGCGCCGCGCGCTGCCATCAACAAACCCATCCCCATCAGAGCGCCGCGGGCCGGGTCGAGACCAAACTGCCGCACCGGAAATACGCGCGCCCCCAAAATGGGGAGCAGCACATTGTTGGCGCCCAGTAGCCCGACTCCTCCCTTGACGAACACCGTCGCGAACAACCGAGCATCGGCGCGAATATAACGAATTCCCTCCAGAATCGGAAGAAAATCGACCAGGTCGCGCCACCGGATCGGGCTCAGGCCGGCCGTGTGCGGTTCGGAAAACCGCATTCGATGAATCAGCCAGGCCGACCCCAGAAACGATAGCGCGTTGATCAGAAACACGGCGTCGCGGCCCAGCCACACCGCCACGATGCCGCCCAGCGCGGAGCCGGCCGCCAGGTCGAAAGACCAGGTGATCGAGGAAAGCGTGTTGGCCGCCAGCACATCCTCTTCAGCCGCCACATTGGGAATCGCCGCGCTGTGGGCGGGCTCGAAAAACGCGGCACCCACCGTTTCCAGCAACAACAGCGGATAGACCAGCCACACCAGTCCGGGCGAGCGCACCAGCAGCATGCCCAGCACCACCACAAAGCGCCCCACATCCGCACCGATCATGATGGCTTTGCGGCTGAGCCGATCGTTGAGCACGCCCGCCGTCGGCGCCACGAAGGTCTGCGGCAGCACCTGGAGCACGACCGCCAGGCCCACCGACTGCGCCTTGTCGCCGGTCAGTTCGAGCAGAAGGCTATAGACCGCAAGCGTGTAGAACCAGTCTCCCAGTTCGCTGACGATTTGCGCGATCCACAGGAGGCGAAAATTGCGATTGCCGCCAACGAGCCGCCCATACCGACGGAGCATGGCGGCCTCAGCTGTACAGGCCCATGCGTTCCTTCACCAGCCGCACCGTGTCATTCGCAATGGCCGTGACGCGCCCGGCGCCCTCCTTCAAAACGCTATCGAGATACCCGGACTCGGAAGTGATCTGGCGATAGCGCCGCTGGAACGGGTCTAGCTGCGATACCACCATTTCCGCTACCTGCTTTTTCAGATCGCCGTAGCGCATCCCGTTGAAGTGCTGTTTGATCCCGTCTTCGCTCCAGCCGGAGAAGGCCTGAAAAATCGCCAGCAGGTTCAGCACGCCCGGCCCGGCGGTGGCCACCTCGACGCAAGGCAGCGAATCGGTGGTGGCGCGCATGATCGTCTTTCGGATCTTATCGGGCGGATCGAGCAGGGCCACGGCGTGATGCGCGCCGCTGACCGACTTACTCATCTTCTGCGTGGGGTCGTCGAGCCCCATGATGCGCGCGCCCACCGCCGGCAGGCTCGTGCCGGGAACCACGAAGCTGTCGCCGTACAGCGAGTTGAAACGCTGGGCGATATCGCGCGTCAACTCCAGGTGCTGCGCCTGATCCTCCCCCACCGGCACGATGCCGGCCTGGTAAAGCAGGATATCGGCGGCCATCAGGACGGGGTACTGCAGAATGCCGTCGCTCACCGATTCCTGTTTCGCCGCCTTCGCCTTGTATTGCGTCATGCGCTCGAGCCAGCCGACCGGCGTCACGCAGGTCAGCATCCACGCCAGCTCCGCGTGAGCGGGAACGGCCGACTGCACCATGATGGCGCAGACCTTGGGATCGATGCCGGCCGCCAGATAAAGCGCCGCGATCTCCCGGATCTTGGCGCGCAGTTGGGCAGGGTCCTGGTAGACCGTTACCGCGTGCAGATCGACAATACAAAAGATACATTCGTAATCGTTCTGGATCCGGACCCAGTTTTTGAGGGCTCCCAGATAATTGCCGATGTGAAGATTTCCGGTGGGCTGCATTCCGGAAAAGACTCGTGTTTTCATGATAGGGACGGGGACGAATTCCTATCGTAAGCAATTTCGGTACGGCTTGTGGAGGATCGAGCGATGCGGAGCGTGATGGCGGTTGCGGCGCTACTGGTTACCGGGAGTCTTGCGGTTGCTCAGGCTCCCGTCAAGCTGGGGGTCGAGGCGAGTTGGCACACCGTTCGCGCGGGCGAACAGGTGCCGCTGCGGGTCCGGCTGCTGGACAGTGCGAATCAACCGGTCAAGCCCTCCCGCCGCTTCGACGTCCTGTTGCAGGCGAGGTTGCCTTCCGGCGAAGTCAAACCGCTCCGCACGGTGGAACTGGCGGCGGGGCAAGCCGAGAAGGAGGTGGCCATCGCTCCCCCCGGCAACGGAATGGTCTACATTTGGGCGAAACATGCCGAACTGCTGCCGGGAGGCGAATTCGTGTCGGTGAAAGCTCCCCCGGCCGAGCAGAAAAGACCGCCGGGAGCGCCTGTGCCCACACCTCCGCCTGCGCCCGTGCCCTTCTCCCCGGAGATTCCACACCTGGCGCTACGCTACAGTCCCGACCGCCGTTTCCTGGCTGACGGCAAAGACGCCGTCACGATTGCCGCATTCCTTCTGAATGAAACCGCGAGCCTCACCGGTGATGTCCGTCTCAATCTGTTCGACAGCAGCGGCACCATGCGGCCCACTCCGCTGATCATCCCCAAAGGGCAGGATAGCGGGCGAGCCAACCTCACGTACAATAATCCGGGTACTGTAACGGTCGAATACCTGGGGAGTACTCCGCCCGCGCAGATCGATGGCAACAAGAAGCTCCAAATCCAGTTCATGCCGCCCATCACGCAGATGGCGCTGGAGGCCAGCCCCCCTGCCATTTCTCTAGTGGACACGGCCGATCTGGTCGTGACGCTTACGGATGACCGGCAGCGCCCGGTAGCTAGCGATGCCGCGCGTCATGTGACCTTCGCGATTCAATCCGGACGCGGCGCCATCACGCAGAAAGAACTCGATATTCCCGCCGGCCAATTCCAGGCGAGAACCGAGTTCGAGCCCGCCTGGCTGGGGCAGACCAGCATCCTGGCCGCTACGCCCAACCTGCTCACCGCCACGGCGCCGCTGCAGGTGTCCGCGCCGGTCGGCCTTCTGCTGTTTTCCCTGGCGGGCGGCCTGGCCGGCGGGTATCTCTCTTACCTGAAGCAGAAGAGATCGGGCCGCCGCCGCATCGGGATTGGCGTCGTCACCGGTTTCATCTTTTATTGGGCCTGTCTCTTCGTGGGGCTGGCGGCGGTGGGCCATGGCATCGTAGTCAATCCGCTGAGCGCGTTCGCCCTCTCTACACTCGGCGGATGGATGCAGACGGAAGTTTTCAGCATGCTGAAATCGAAATTGAAAGCGAAGGCCTGATGGCGTTTGACGTGACGATGGAAAAACTGGTCTACGGCGGCGACGGTTTGGGCCGAGTGGAAGGACGCGTGGTGCTGGCGCCCTACGTGCTGCCGGGCGAGCGCATACGCGCCGAGCCGGAACAGGAAAAGCCGGGGTTGGTGCGCGCGCGCACGCTGGCAGTGCTGGCGCCCGCCGCCGGGCGCATCGCGCCACTCTGCCCGTACTTCGGCCGTTGTGGCGGATGCCATTACCAGCACGCGCCCTATGACCTTCAGCTCGCAGCCAAACGATCGATCCTGGCCGAGGAGTTGCGCCGCTTGGGCAAAATCGAGCCGCCCGCGGAAATCGAGATCATCTCGGGTGAGCCCTGGGCCTACCGGAATCGGGTACAGCTTCACATCGAGGACCGCCAATTGGGACTCCGTTACGCGCGTTCCCGCAAGCTGTGCGGCATCGAGCGTTGTCCCATCGGCTCGCCCAAGGTAAATGAAACCGTCGCCGCGCTCAGCGATATGCTCCGCGATCCCCGCTGGCCGCCTTTCCTGCGGTCGCTGGAAGTCTTCACCGACGAGCAGCAGGTGCAATTGAACGTGGTGGAGACGGACCGGCCTGTCGCGCGGCGCTTCTTCGATTGGTGCGCCGGGAGGATTCCGGGGCTGGTCACGGGAGCGCTCGATTACCAGGGGCGGTTTCGTGTGAGCGGCCATTCCTTCTTCCAGGTGAACCGGTTCCTGGTGGACCGCCTGGTGGCGGCCGCCGTCGAAGGCCTGGCCGGGGAAATCGCCGCCGATCTTTACGCCGGCGTAGGATTGTTCGCCCTGGCCTTGGCCCAATCGTTCCAGCAGGTGGTGGCGGTGGAATCGGGTGTGGCCGCCGTACGCGATTTGCAGTTCAATGCCGCGCGCGCGGGACGCACCAATATCCGCGCGGAACAGAACACTTCCGAGGCCTGGCTGGAGACGCTGGAACGAGCGCCCGATTGCGTGCTGCTCGATCCGCCCCGCGCCGGCGTCGGGAAAACCGTAGTGCGCCGTCTGGCTGAATTACATCCCCCCTCGGTTGTGATCGTCTCTTGCGACCCCGCGACTCTGGCGCGCGACCTGGCCGGTTTGCTCGCCGCCGGCTACGATATTCAGAGGATGGCGCTGGTGGACCTGTTTCCCCAAACCTACCATCTGGAAACCGTCGTCCGCCTGTCGCTAATTCGGTGACAGTCACCAAAACCCCCAAATTCGCCGCCGCCACCCGCTCAGCACGGAAATTCCTGCACGGGCGCCTTCGGATCGAAGATCGGGATGTACCGCCCATCCACATGCACGATCAGGCCTTGTCCCTGCTTCACCATGAGCCTTGCGGCGTAGACGCTCGTGAGCCAGCCAACGCTGACCGTTCGCAGCGTCTCCTGCCACAACTCTATCTCCAACTCCCAGAACCGTTTCGACCACACGGCCATGCAGTCCGCGCCCCAGGCGGAGTTTGCCAGAATGTCCAGGCGTCGCCGCTCCCGTTTGATGCGCTCGAACAGCGCCGCCACCTGCTGCTTCTCGCTCAGGTCCGCCGGTACAGGTATGCCCTCGCCGCCCCTGGCCGTGACCATTGCGGCGGTCTCTTCGACCGTCCCCGGCGCGCCGTCGGAGGGCTTAGGCCCATCCTTCGACGTTCGGGCCGCCACGTAAACAATAGCGCCGGCTTCGCCCAGGGCGAGCGCGATCCCGCGTCCCGCGCCGCGACTACCGCCCGCCACCACCGCAATTTTTCCTTCAAGGGATTTCATGTGGACAGTTGCGCCGCCATTCCTGACACGGCGTGTCATGTTTCTTTGATAAAGTTTGGTTCTGTGCGCGCTGACCGTCTGCTTTCCATTGTTCTTTTGCTTCAGGTCCACCGCCGCGTCACCGCCCGCCAGCTCGCGCAACGCCTGGAAGTGTCCCAGCGCACCATAC
>Ga0209698_10001874_pt1 | contig 24164 bp, 15 predicted proteins | sample LitLauG_LLR_2012_FD_187203 | JGI IMG/M metagenome (GOLD analysis project Ga0209698, IMG submission 187203) | Freshwater sediment microbial communities from Pennsylvania, USA - Little Laurel Run_MetaG_LLR_2012 (SPAdes) (version 2) | ecosystem: Environmental > Aquatic > Freshwater > Creek >... | reverse complement strand
CCACCGACCCCGCCTCCACCGTGACCACCGCCTCCACCTCCAACGCCACCACCGCCACCGCCGCCGCCGCGCTGAACCAGTACGAGATGAGCGCGAGCGTGGCGCGGAGACCGGGGAGCGCTCGGGTGGTAGGTCGCGCTGTTCAGGGAAACGGTGTGTGGATTCGCTGGAGGCGTCAGTTTAGCGCCGGGTCCAGAGGCACCTGTGGGCATATCGACGGTCAGACCCCGGACATCGATGGGATACACGGCGACGTTCGCTTTGTTGCAGCTATCCACGGTGGCCGTGAGTTCCGACATGTTTTCGAGTGTGGCCGGGAAGCCGGAGGTCAGGAAAACCAGGCTCTTGCGTCCCGGGACGCCAGCCAGACTTTTTGCCATGCTGCGCAGCGCGAGCAGAACGCTGCGGGAACCGAAGTCGGCGGCCGCACTGCTCAAGCTGGGCATACCGAGCGATGCCACTTCCACCGGAGCGCTGTTATCGACGCTGGAGAACTTCACCTGGGCCACAACTTTCTTGAGGCGGTCGGCGTCGGCGGTGAAATTTTGCGCGATGCGGACGATGCCGGTGAACTCGACGATCGCCATCAGGCGGTTGGGACCCGCATTAGCGGCAATGAATTTCGCCGCCGCGTCCCGAGCCCGGGCCTGATCGCCCATCTCCATGGTCGAGTTGTCGAAGAATAGAACCAGGTAGTGCTTCTGGTCGGAACTTCCGGAGCCAGGAGCTGCCTCAAAGGAGAAGCTCTTGATGGTTTGTTCCTTGTCGTCTTCCCAAACCTTGAAGTTCTTGGTGTCGAGGTCGTTGATGTAGTTCCCCTTCTTGTCGGTGACGACGGTGTCGACCAGGACCAGGCGAGTTTCGGCCTTAATGAGCGGCGTGGACGTGTCAGGAAGCGAGGCGGGCTGAGGCTGCTGCGCGAGCACCGGGGACGCGGTGACACTCAATTTCCAGGCAGCGGAGACGGCCAGCACGAGCAAGACTGCGATGCAAAGCGTTCGGCGGCGTGACTGCATATCCCACCTCTTCAAAGTTTACGGAATCTCGATGGCGCCGTTGGCCGCTGAGAGCTGGCCTTCAGCGTCGCGGACCACGAGTCGTACCAGGTAACTGCCCGGTTTCACGTCAAAGCTGGATTTCACGGTAATCCCGTTGCCCAGTTTGTTGGCCAGGGTGTCGTCCTTCAGGTGCATGTCGATGATTTTCTGATTGCCGGTGATGAATTTGCCATTGCGGTCAAAAAGGCCGGAAACGACCGTTAGGTTGCCCTGGTTGCGGCCTTCGGCTTTACGGAAGTGCATGCGCTTGACGTCGACGTGAACCAGGACGGCAAGCTTTGCGTCGATATCGCTCGACTTGAAAAACTGGGTGTGCAGGTCGACGGGGAGGTCGTGCAGCTCTTCTTGCGAGAAAAGCGCTTCTTCGATTTCCTGCTTGGCTTCTTCGGTCGGATCGGCCACGTGCTTGGGCGCGTAGTAGCCTTTGCGCGCCTGGATGTCGAGCTTGGAAGGATTCTTGACCGTGACCTTGAGGGAATGGAACTTTCCATCGAGTTTCAGATTCTGCGGCGAAAAGCCGAGAACGTAGGAGTACTCGGGGGCGGCGGCGATGCGGCAGAAGCCTTCGTCGAAGTCGTTGTTGTTGCGGAAGAACACGCCCCCGGTTTCGTAGGTGAGCGCGGCGAGGACGTCCTCGTCGGCCGTGGCGGCCTGTGTTTCGTACAGCATCCGCTGATTCTGGGTGATGGGGGAGATTCTTTGACCGCTGCTGGCATCTCCCAAAGGCATGGGCGCGTACAGGCCACGAGCGTTGAGCGCGCTGATGATTACCTGGGAGCGCAGCGCGCGCTCGCCGATTTCATCGTACTCGTACTCCAGCTCGGGCGTGAGGAAGCCCGGGGACAACAGGAGGATGGTCCTCTGACCGGGCATCACGGCGATGCGGTGGACCACGTCCTTCAACACCGTGAGCGACAGGCGGCTCTCGTGTTCGCCCGCCTGCAACACTCCCTGGGCGGTCGATTGAGCGAGCTGCGCCGCGGCGCTCAGAAATCGCTGCTGGTCCTGATAGGCGCAATGGAGAGCGTCGTAAGTGGCTACCTCGGCGGCCGTTGGATCGCGCTTGTTGACGATGAGATCGGCCAGGTAGAGGGGCACGTCGGGGCAATCGGATATCGCTGTGCTGCGCGCAATGGGGCGCGGAGTGAGCCGGTTCAGCGCCTGGCGAAGCTGATCTCGGTCATCCGTGAAATCGAGATTGCCCAGGCCCGAGGTCGTGTAAATGGCGGCGCGATCGGTTGGCGTCAGCGTGGCGAGATGATGAAGCGCCGCGTCGCGCACGTGAGCCAGGTCGCCGAAGGCGATGTGGACGTCGTCAAAAACGTAGGCGACGTAATGCGTCGGGGCGATGGGCGGCGGCAGGGGCGCGTTGGGATTGTCAGCGGACTTCGGCTGCTCCCGCGGAGCGGCGTTGGACTTGGAGCCGGGCTGCTCCATCGCAAAGTGTTTGATGACCTGCGGCTTGCGATTGTCGAACAGCTCGAAGTCTTCCTGCCGCAGATTTCCCACGGCGCTTCCATGCGAATCGCGCACGACCACGCGGACGAGCACGAGGTTGACGTTGACTTTGAAGGTGGTGAGTTCGTCGCGGGAGGTGATTTCCTGCGCAGGATTGCTCGCCGATTGCGCGGAAGCCGGGGCCGAGGGCGCGGAAGTTTGGGCTGAAGCGATGCTTAAGGCGATGACGGCGAACAGCAAGCACAGCAATGGGATGACAGCAGCATAACGTGCACGAAGCCGGAGGGTCAGTATCGACATCACTGAGCGAAACCCCAAACACCAAGGAGCGCGGCCGAGCAGCCGATTTCGAGGGGCCAAGTATATCCGAGAAAGCTGGCCCGGCCTATGGAATCTTGCGCTTACCGGGCGAATAGAAAAGCGGGCGAAGGGAGATAGGAGATATTGGTTGACACTTAGTGAGTGTCTAGCAAGTGGCCGGGGGGACGTCGGCGCTACGGGTTCCTTCGACATCGTCCTGCACCTTTTCCAGTGACGGAAGGCAGATTAGTGAGCGGCAGACCGCACGAAGAAATGCGCCTTATCAATGTTGGCGGGGACGGCCACGTCGAAGAAGCCAACCATCATTTCGTTGTAAGTCTGATCGCCCCAGGTAACGGCGCTGTTGGGATCGGGGTTATGGGGATTGTGAGAAGAGTTGTCGTACCAGGCGACGGCACGAAGTTCAGTACCGGCTTTGGTAGGGCGAGGTTCGGCGAGGCGGTAGCTGAGCTGCCAGAAGAAGTCATAGTTCACGCGCAGCAGTACTTCGGTGGAGTGGTCGGGCCGGACGAGTTGGTATTCGAAGCGCTTGCCGCGCAGGTGCATATGCGGGAAAAAACTGAGCAAGGTCGCGTCGTTGGGCAAGGTGCCGTGGACCTCGACGCGATAGTTGTCGGTGTTGGGAGGGATGGGGATGGGGTCGTGGTCGTTAGCCAGCTGCAGGGTCAGCACGCGTTGCTTGGGGGGGTGCTTTGAGAAGACGAGGCCAACACTGGTCTGGTCTTCGGCGGCCTGGCCGTTGGCCGTGTAGTGCATCTGAAAAACAAGGTCGGAGTGCGCGGGGATGAACTTGGCCATATCATCGGGCCAGTGATCGGGCGAACTGCCGGGAGCGTAGACGAGCAGCATGTCGCTGGTGGTTTCGTGGGCCTGATGACGAAGTTCCGGATCTTTGAGGCTCGATGCGGTAAAGGGTACGTTGACCGGTGCGCCGCGCAGCCACTTGGAATCCGGGGGCCGGATATAAACAACGGCGTGATGCACGTGGGCGCGGCTCGAGGGGCGCACCTCGCAAATCTGGATCCACTTGTCCTGGGCGAAGTTCGTGGGGACGATTTCGTAGGTGTATTCGGCGTCGCCCTCGGCGGGGATAGCGACCGGCTGGGGCATGGTGAGGACGACGTCGGGTTGTTCGATGTTCCAGCCTTCGGTGAAATGCGCGGGCGGGGGCGCGTCGTGGGGATCGCCTTCAGGAGCGTTGGCTTCGGCCCAGGCGATGAGGGTCGCGATCTGCTGCTCGGTAAGCGAAGGGTCGTCGGAGAAGTGGCCGCAGCAAGGATCGGCGAACCAGGGTGGCATGATTTTGGCGCGGATTCTGTCGGCCATCTTGCGTGCCTGGAATCGGGTTTGCTTGTAGGTGACGAGAGGCATGGGGCCGATCTCGCCGAGGCGATGGCAGGTCTGGCAGTGGTCCTGGAGGATGGGGAGGACGTCGCGGTAGAAGGTGGGGGGAGACGTGACTGGTTGCTGGCTTGCTTGTTGAGGGCGAAAAGCGACCCCGACCAACAAAGCCGTTAGTACCGCAAATCCCGGGCGAAGCATGGAAGTTTACCTTACCTCATGCAGGGGCTGGAGAGAGCAGTCTGGTGTCATCAGCGAAAAGGCCCAGTTCCTCCAGTTTACTTCCGTGTTGCCCGTCACTCGGAAACAGTCTCGACAGGCGTCGAGCGGCTGTGGCGAGGTTCACCTCGACGAGTAGCCGACAATTCACCCAGAATGTGCCCATCGAAACAACGCGTGGGTGAGCCGACCGGCTTTGAAGTGCTACCATCTCGCACAGGGTGAGGGCGCATGCCGTACGTTGGCCAGAGGTTTGGGCGCTATCGCATCGAGGAGGAGATCGGTGCCGGCGGTATGGGTGTCGTTTATCGGGCCTACGACGAAAAGCTGGAGCGCGACCTTGCGATCAAGGTACTGAATCCCGGCGCGCTTAACGATGAAGCGGCACGCAAGCGGTTTCGCAACGAAGCCCGCGTCCTCTCACGGCTGAATCACCCATCCATTCAGACCATCCACGACTTCGACAAGTTCGAGGGCCACGATTACCTGGTGAGCGAACTGGTGCCCGGCGTGTCGCTGGACGCGCGCTTGCGGTCGGGCGCGCTGCCGGAGAAGGAGGTCGTCCATCTCGGCTTTCAACTGGCGCAAGGTTTGGCGGCGGCGCATACGGCGGGCGTTCTGCATCGCGACCTGAAACCCGCGAATCTGCGCGTAACTCTAGACGGCAGGCTCAAAATTCTTGATTTTGGTTTGGCAACGCTCTCGCGCGAAGCTGTGGTGACGATGAGCACCACACAGACGCTCGAAACTACGCCTACCGGCATCGCCGGTACCCTGCCATATATGTCACCCGAGCAGTTGCTGGGGGAAGAGGTCGATCACCGCAGCGACATCTACTCGGCTGGGGTGGTGCTGTTCGAACTGGCGACACAACGGTTGCCGTTCACCGATTCGGTGGTTCCGAAGCTGACGAATGCGATCCTGCATCATTCGCCGCCTGCGCTCAAGACGTTAGCTCCGAAGCTTTCGATCGAATTCGAGCGCATCGTGCTGAAGTGCCTGGAAAAGGACCCTGAGCTTCGCTATCAGTCGGCAAAAGAGCTGGCAACGGACCTACGGCGCCTGGAAGCAACGTCAACGGCCGTAAGGGTCGCGGCCGCGCCACGAAAACGGCCTTGGCGGTGGCCTTTGGCAGCGCTCGCCGGCGCCGGTGTCTGCACTGTGATCGCCGCAACCGTGCTTTTGTGGCCGCGTCTCCGGCGCAACGAGAATGCAGGGATGCCCGTCCTGCGTTGGGAACAGCTGACGAACTTTGACGATGCTGCCGAGATCCCCTCGCTCTCGCGCGACGGCAAGCTCGTGGCCTTCCTGCGGGGCCCAGGCAATTTCGGAAATTCTGCCAACACGGGTCAGTTCTGGTTCAAGTCTCTGCCCGATGGCGAACCCTTCCAACTCACCAATACCGCATTTCGAAAACAGACCATCAATTTCTCTCCGGATGGCAGCAGGCTGTACTTCACGCAATTGGAAGGTCCCTTTACCTGGAACACCTACGAACTGCCGTTGTTGGGAGGACAGGAACCGAAGCTGTTTATGGCCAATGCCACAGGACTGAGCTGGATCGCCAGCGATCGCGTAATGTTCTCCGCGATCCGGACTGGCATCCACATGAAGCTGTCCACCTCGAATGCTAGCCGCGCCGATGAGCGGGACATCTACGTTCCAGCGGACTCGATTCACGGCATGGTGCATCGGTCCGCGCTCTCGCCGGATGGGAAATGGGTGTTGCTGGTCGAAATGGATAGCGAATGGTGGAAACGATGCCGTGTCCTGCCTTTCGACGGCTCATCTGCCGGACGGCAAGTCGGACCGGAGGGTTCCTGTACCTGGGCCCAGTGGTCTCCGGACGGCAAATGGATGTACTTCACGGTGGACACGCGCACGGCCGGTTTTCACGCTTGGCGGCAACGCTTTCCCGTCGGCGAACCTCAGCAACTGACGCCATCCGGCGCGAGCGAGGAAGAAGGGCTCGCGATTATGCCGGATGGCAAATCGTTCATCACCACCTCTGGCACACAACAGTCCACAATCTGGCTGCACGACAATAAGACAGGTGAAAGGCAGATTACCTCTGAGGGCTACTCTTATCTCCCGCAGTTGTCGCCGGATGACAAGAAGGTCTATTGCTTGCGCCGGGTGACCGGATCGCGCTCATACTTCAGCGGCGAGTTGTGGGTTTCCGACGTCGCCACCGGAGTTGCGGAACGGCTCTTCCCCGGTCTAGTGCTCACGCATTTCTCCATTTCGCAGGATGGCAAAAAGGTCGTGTTCGCGACCGAACAGGGCCAGGCCCGATCCGGGATCTGGGTGGGCTGGCTTGACCGCACCCAGGCGCCACGACAACTTACCTTCGGTGGCGAATATCGCGCCTTCTTCGGCAAGCCCGGGCAGATCTTGTATCAGGGCACCCAAGCTTCACCGAAGGTGATGAGTATCAACGAAGACGGCAGCGGCCAGGTCGCCGTCTCCGACCTTCACATCATGCTATTGCAAAGCGTTTCCCCCGACGGACGATGGGCCCTTATAGGCGTGACGCCGCCGGGTGGCCACGGCGACCGGAACACGATGTCAGTCGCTGTGCCGGTTGAGGGCGGTGCACCCATCACGGTATGCGATAACTGCAGCGTTGGATTCGGCAGCGCGCGCTCTTCGGCTCCGCTGTTCTCGTGGAGTCCGGACGGCAAATGGGTGTACGTAACGCTGCGTCATTTTCCGTTCAGTTCGCCGAAGACAGCCGTGATCCCCATCCTGCCAGAAGCCGCGCCTCCTACATTTACGAACGGCTTCACCAGTGAAGCGGATTTCGCCCTGATTCCCGGCGCGCGTCTGATCAATGGGGAGTCGGTGTCTCCGGGCATGTCGCCGAACTACTTCGTCAGCACGCGGCGTTCGGCGAAGGCCAACCTCTTTCGCATCTATCTCGACGAGCAATAAAAGTCCTGGCGCCGCGCACTATCACCAGGAACACCTGAGTCACGCGCCGAGCTGTGGAATTGCGTTGCATGGGTTCCTTTCTCAAAGGATCAGGTCATAGCGAGACGACTGCTGCTCGGGCCCAGATTGCAGGGATTTACGCTCTGACTTCCAAAACGGAAGTTCTTTACATACCTCGCGCGGGGCTTATTTTCGGTTAAGCTCCCGGATCGTCGGCCACTCGGAAACTACCCAGCACAACGAGAAATCGCCTTGCGCTCAGAAGAGTAATTGCCAGGATGCTTTACTTCCCTGCCGCCCACGCCAGCCCATCCGCACTCGGACCCGCGTCGATTAACTTTTCCACCTTCCAGTCTGATGTGCGTATGACCGCGACTTTATGGCTGGCATCGCATGAAACATAGGCGGCGTGGCCGTCGGGTGGGATCAGGACTTCCTGCGGGGCGGCGGGGACGTCAAGGGTGTGGGCGACTTTCATGGTTTTGAGATCGACGACTGCGACCTGATTTCCTGTGCGCAGGGCGATGACTAGCCAGCGGCCGTCGGGGGTGGGCGCGGTGCCGTATCCGGCCGCCGACAGTGGGACCCAGGTTTTGACTTTGTTGGTGGCGGTGTCGATCACGGCGAGTTGCGGCTTGGTCTGGTCGGAGGTGAAGACGAAGCGGTCGTCGACCGAGAGCGCGATGCGCTGGATGTGCGGGGACACCGGGATAACGGCGATAGTCTTACGGTTTTCCAGGTCGAGGACGGAAACCGTGCCGGGGCCAACGTTGGCGGTGTAGCCGCGGCGGCCGTCGCTGGTGATGGCGAGCATGTGCGACTCCGGCTGGCCTGTGGGTACCGAGCCCACGATCTTCAGCGTGTGGGGATCGATGATGGTGACCGACTTGTCGAGTTCAGTCGTCACGTAGAGCAGGCCGTCCTTGGGCCCGATGAGGGCGCAGTGCGGGCGGACGCCGTGCCCGAAGTCGACATTGCCGGCAAGCTTGTGGGCGGCGAGATCGATCACGGCGAGGTTGCTGCCGTTGGTACCGGGCAAGCCGACGCCGGAGTCACCGTAGATGGGGACGTAGGCGAAGCGGCCGTCGGGTGAGGCGATGAGCTCATGTCCGGTGACGCCGTTAACGTCGACCGTCGAGAGTTGCTGACCGGCTTTCGGGTCGACGAGGCTGACGGTGTGGTCCCCTTTGTTGGCAACCAGCAGGAGAGCCGGGGTGTCGCTATGGGCAGCGCGGGTTCGAGATGTGAGGACCATGGCGACGATGAGCACCAGCGGCAGCACAAGATGGAATCGCACGGTGGCTCCTGTTGAAATCAGGGCATGAGTTTACCGCAAATGGGTTGGGGAACGTCGGGCTGAAGTCGGAAACGCGTCTTCGTAAAGTTGCAGCAAGCGAGGGCGGGACGCCCCCGCGACAGCCGGCAGGTTGCCGGCGCTACCTGGCACCGCGCCGCCGATGATCGGGCTACGATACCTTGGCGGTTGCGGAATCAACTGATTTTATGGCTTGGACCTTGGACAAGCTTAGCGGGTGACGTGCGGCGCGGCGACCTCGCGGTCACGCGTTTCATCAGAGGACGCGTCCAGCGTAACCCTTGCCTCCTCGGCGGCGATCAGCAGCAAGGTGGCGTCGTCGTGAAGTTGGGAGTTGCAGAAGCGGTTGACTTCGGCAAGGAGGTGCGCGTTTAGGTCCGAGGGCGACAGGTGGGCCCCGGCGCGCACGGCTTCGAGGATTCCGGATTCGCCGAATTCTTCGCCGTCGGAGCGGGTCGCTTCGGTAATGCCGTCGGTGAAAAGGAAGAGGCGGTCGCCGCATTCGAGGCGAGCGACGGTGTCTTCGTATTGCCAATCGCGAAACACGCCCAACACGGCGCCGCCGGCGGTAAGTTGCTCGGCGCGGCCGGAGGCGTGGACCTCCACCGGAGGAAGGTGGCCGGCGTTGGTGTAACGGATGGTGCGGGATTCGGCGTCGAGGATGCCGTAGAAGAGCGTGACGAACTTGTCGGAGGCGAGGTTGCTGCAGAGGATCTCGTTCACGCGCGTGCAAAGCCAGGCAGGTGCGGCGGCTTCGGAAGCATAGGCACGCACGGTGGCTTGCACATTCGCCATGAGCAGCGCGGCGGAGACGCCTTTGCCGACCACGTCGGCGATGCAGATGGCGAGTTTGGTGGCGCTGAGCCGGATGACGTCATAGTAATCGCCGCCGACGAGGCGGGCGGGTTCCCATGCGGCCACGACCTCGAAGCCCGGGACCTGTGCGATTTCCTTAGGCAGCAGAGCCTGCTGGATTTCGCGAGCGCGTTCGAGGTCCTGTTCCTGCATTTCCCGGCCCGCGATTTCTGAATCCACCGCTTCTTGCAGCTCGCGATTGCGGCACTCCAGGGACTCCCGCGTTTGACGGTAGAAGTTGTAGGCAACACCGAAGAGGAAACACATGAGCGCCGGAATCTTCCACCCGGTCGCAACATAACGCCAGAAGGGCGGCGTCATGTGCGCAGGTCCGAAGAGGAGAAAACCAACCGTGGTAGCGATCACAAAGATGGGCGGGATAACGCAGAACTCGGCCCAGGCGAAAAGCATCCAGTCGTAAGGAAATCTTTGGGCGGGAAGGTAGATGCGCAGCAGGTCAACGGCCAGCGTGTTGAGATTGCCCAGACAGAACGCGAACAGGATCACCACCAGCGGGTCGGGCGCCTGCCCGACCGCCCACAGAATCGCGTAGACGGTGACCGCGATCGCGGCATAGAACTGCTGGTAGAACCACCAGCGCGTCAGGGATGGCAAACGGGCGAGCAGATGTCCCCCTTTTGTAGTTTTCCTCAAAATGCTAGTAGCTCGTCTCCAATCCAGCAGTGATTGAGATCACAGGCAGCCTCGGGCGCCGTCGAACCGGGCAAGGCAGGGCACGGAGGAACTCGGTTAGCACAATTTCGAGTACACTCAAGAATAGCCATATGCTAATGCTGCGGCCCAGGAGCCCCCCAGGGCGATCCGAGCGTATTCGGCGACCCCAACGTCCTCCCCGACCCTAGAAACGCGCCACGGGCCTCCAGGGACGCGTTTAAACGGCATCGTAGGCGATGGCTTGACCTCGCTTCCGGGCCCGCCGCCGACCCCGAACGAAGAATCAATGACTTAGCTTGGAGCAAACCAATTCGGGAAAAACAGAGCGCCGGCTCTGCTTTCGATTCCACCCGGGCGCTAGCCTGTTTCGTCCGGAGTTGCACCAGGGGATGCGCGCGAGAAGAAGAATCGATCGGAGGCTCTATACTCTGGCCAAGGAGATTACAACATGAGAGTTGTGGGCTGCTGGGCGGTCGTGTTGTGTGCGGCGTCGATGCTGGCTGGGGCGCAGGAACATTCTCAGCATTCCCAACACCTTCAGAATTCCGATGCTGGCGTTCAAGCGAAGATTGTCGCCCTGGAAAAGCTCTGGAATCAGGCTTACAAGAGCGGAGACACGAAGGCGCTGGGCGATCTTCTGGACGATGATGTTGTGCTGATCAACGACGACGGCAGTGTGCAGAGTAAGAACCAGTTTCTGGCCAGTGTCAAGGCACCGAACGCCCAGCAACAGCAGGTTGCGCCTGAGATGCTGCAAGTTCACGTGCATGGCGATGTGGCAATCGCCACCGGGGTCTTACGGGTAAAAGGGGTTTCAAAAGGCCGGGTGTACGTGCGACGGGAAGGCTTTGTCGATACATGGCTTCAGAAGGGTGCGACCTGGGTGTGCATCGCGACCGACGCGACGCCGATTACTTATTAGTGATCGGGCGATCGGATCATCGGGTGATCGGGCCATCGCGTCAATAGCCGATCGAGTTGCTGGCTTAGCGATTGCCTTTCGCGGTACGTTGAGAAGCCGCGAAGATCGCTAGCAATTCGTTCGCTTCGACCAGCAGTTCTTTCAACAATTCCTGCTTCACGATGCCGGACTCTGCCAAGCACTCCAGCCAGAAAACACTTTCGTCTGCCTCTTCCACAACAATGCCGATCTTCGCAATAAACTCTGCCCTGGAGCGGGCCCGACCAGCAGCACGGTAGTTGGCGCCCACCGAAGTCCCCGATCGCAGTAGCTGCTTGCCAAGAACTTGCGCTTCGGGTGAGTGTGGAAGATGTTGAAACACCCGGACAATTCGCAGAGCAAACCTCTTGGTGCGATGTCGCAGTTCTTCCGCCTTACCAGGTACTTCGCTCCCAAGAACTCTCCCCGCACTGGACGACGCCGTTGTTTCCGATGGCCCGATCACCCGATCACCCGATTCATTGCCACTCGCAAATCCTGTCCCGTCATTTCTTTCGGCTCGGGAAGGTTGAGCATGCCCAGGATCGTGGGCGAGATGTCGCGTAACGAGCCGTTCGGCTTCAGCGTGAACTGCCTGGCGTCTTCGCTGACTACGATGAATGGGACGGGATTGGTGGTGTGCGCGGTGTGGGGGCCGCCGGTGGCGGGATCGATCATCTGTTCGGCGTTGCCGTGGTCCGCGGTGACGAGCATGGCGCCACCACGCGCTTTCACGGCTTTCTCGATTTCGCCTAGGCAGGCGTCGACGGTCTCTACGGCTTTGATGGTGGGTTCCAGGTTGCCGGAGTGGCCGACCATGTCAGCGTTGGCAAAGTTCACGATCATGACATCGAAGGTACCGTCTTCTACCGCTTTTACCACCCCTTGCGCGATGCCCGCGGCCGACATTTCCGGTTTCAGGTCGTAGGTGGCGACCTTTGGAGACGGAACCAGCAGGCGATCTTCGCCCGGGAACGGTTGCTCGACGCCGCCGTTGAAGAAGTAGGTGACGTGGGCGTACTTCTCGGTTTCGGCAACCCGCAGGTTGCGAAGGTTGGCCTGGCCCATGACGTTGGCGAGGATGTTGGCCATCGACTCGGGCGGAATGACCACGGGCAACGTGAAATTCTTGTCGTACTGGGTCATACAGACGTAGTGGAGATTCTTCGGTACCCGGTCGCGGGGGATGGTGTTGTCGAGATCGTCAGCACCGGGAAGCTCACGGCCTCCCTGCGCAGTCAGGCCGCTGTTGCGGGCGAGAGCGCGCGTGATCTGGCGAACCCGGTCGGCGCGGAAGTTGATACAAATGCAGGCATCTTCGTCGCGGATGGTAGCCAGCGGTTCGCCTTTGTTGTCGACGCACACGAAGGGGATTACGAATTCGTCGGTGACTCCCTTGTTGTAGGAGTCTTTCACGCCCTGCACTGGGTCTACGTACTTGCCGCCCTCACCATTTCCAAAAACCATCGCGTTGTAGGCTTTGGCGATGCGCTCCCAGCGACGGTCGCGGTCCATGGCGTAGTAGCGACCGTTGACGCTGGCGATCCTGCCGGAGTTGTACTCGCGCATTTTCTGCTGGAGTTGCCCGAGGTAGCCGGCGCCGTTGGTGGGAAGAGTGTCGCGGCCGTCCATAAAGGCATGGACGAAGACGCGGTCGACACTTTGCTGCTTGGCCATTTTGAGCAACGCGTTGAGGTGGGCTTGCTGGGAATGCACACCGCCGTCAGAGACGAGTCCGAACAGGTGCAGGCGACGGCCGCCGGTGCGGGCGTGCTTCATGGCGGCGACGAGCGTGGGGTCGGAGAAGAAGTCACCGTTCTGGATCATCAGGTCGATGCGGGTGATGTCCATGTGAACGATGCGGCCGGCGCCGATGTTGAGGTGGCCGACTTCGCTGTTGCCCATCTGGCCTTCAGGCAGACCTACGAACGGGCCGCTGGTGTGAATGAGCGTATTGGGATATTCGCGCAGCAGGCGGTCGTAGGTGGGCTTGCGGGCGAGGGCGATGGCGTTGGCTTCGGTCTTGGGGCTATAGCCCCAGCCGTCAAGGATGATGAGGACGAGCGGTTTAGGACGCATCTCGCGGCTGGCTCCTGGGTGCTAGCTACTAGCTGTCAGCCTTCAGCATGATCATATCTGTGCAACACTGACCCGAAAATAGACGTTACTGCTTGTCACTAGGCGGCTTTGGCGTGGCCGACTTCCCTTTCGCGTCGTCGGCCATTTCGGCGGCGCGCTCCATCACTTTGTCCATCAGAGCCTGGATGCGAGGCGAGGCGGCTTGCATGGACTCGACGGTCATGAGGGGCATCTCGCGCAAAAGTTTCTGGCCTGTGGATGACGAGTAAAAAGTAGTCATCGCCTCGACATCACTTTTGGTGAGATGTCGTTGATAGATGGGGATCATGTCTTCGACGGTATCGTCGATGGGCAGGTCCTTCATGATGTCAATGGTGAACTGATCAAGACGGGCAAGGTCCTGACGAGTGAGGCGGGGCGTATGCCGTTTCAGGTTGTCGTGAATGATTGTGCGCTGTTGAATGGCAATGGCTTCCATGACCTGGCCGACCTGCTCGCGGACGTGCATGAGAGCGAAGAGATCCTGGATTTCCTGGTGACTGGCTGGCACGTCGGCCGGCGACTGGGCAAGCAGTTGAGAGGCGAGAAGCAGCGACAAGAGTAGCCAATTCTTCACGTTGATTTCCAGGGACTGAAATATTGTCAAGAATCGTTGTGGCGCGGCAAAAAGCTACCTGCCGGCTTAAGGCTTTGGAGCGGCACCATTCTTTTCGCGATCCTCTCTGGCCATCTGCTCAATCCGGTTCATGACTTTTTCCATGATCGCTTGCATGCGGGGAGCGGTGGCACGCATGGATTCGGTGGTCATCGCGGGCATTTCACGCAGCAGTTTCTGGCCGGTGTCGGAGGCGTAGAAGGCGCTCATCGCGTCGACATCTTTTTTGCTGAGATGCTTCTGGTAGATGGGGATCATGTCGTTGAGCATGTCGTCAACCGAGACCTCTCTCATGATGTCGAGCGTGGCCTCGTCGAGGCGGGCTATTTCTGCGTCGGTAATCTGGGGGTAACGCCTGCGCAGTCCGTCGTGCATCATGGCGCGCTGCTGGGTGGCGACCGATTCCATGACGAGGCGGGTCTGGTCGTGAACTTTCATAACAGCGAAGAGTTTCATGATGTCGTCGCGGCTGGAGGGAGCGTCGGACTGCGCGATGAGGCGCGGGATCGGGGTGGACAAAAAGAGCACGAGCAACAGGCAACGCGTTTTCATGGAATGACTCCCGACTGATCTTAAACTCAGTACCGCGGCCAAAGGTGAAACCAAGAATCCTGCAGGACCTGTGGAGATATTCTTAGAGTCCGACTTGACTCTTCGAGCGAGGTGTACCTCGCTAATCCCGACGACCGAATCGTCATCCCTGGTATTTCAGCGCGCCCAAGCCCAGGAAGCGCGCGCTGGCGCCGAGTTCTTCCTCGATACGCAGCAGTTGATTGTACTTGGCGATGCGATCGGTGCGCGAGGCGGAACCCGTTTTGATCTGGCCGGCGCCGGTGGCGACAGCGAGGTCGGCGATGAAGGTGTCTTCGCTCTCGCCGGAGCGGTGCGAAATGACCGAGGTGTAGCCGTTGCGGCGGGCGAGGTCGATGGCGTCGAGCGTCTCGCTGACCGTGCCGATCTGGTTGAGCTTGATCAGGATTGAGTTGGCGATGCCTTCGTCGATACCTTCGCCCAGGATCTTTATGTTGGTGACGAAAATGTCGTCGCCGACCAGTTGAATTTTTTTACCGAGTTCCTTGGTCAAGTTCTGCCAACCCTCCCAGTCATCCTCCGACAGGCCGTCTTCCAAGGAAACGATGGGGTAGTCGTTGGCCCACTTGGCCCAGAAACGGACCATGTCGTCGGAACTCTTGGCGGACTTGTCGGATTTCTTGAAGACGTATTTGCCGTCCTGGTAGAACTCGCTGGCGGCGGGGTCCAGGGCGATGGCGATTTCTTCGCCGGGTTTGTAGCCAGCTTGCTGGATGGCTTCGAGAACTACTTCGATGGCTTCGACGTTAGATTTCACGGAGGGAGCAAAGCCGCCTTCGTCGCCCACAGCGGTGTTGTAGCCACGCTTCTTCAGAACGCCTTTCAAGGTGTGGAAGACCTCGACGCCCCAGCGGAGGGCGTCGGAGAAGGTGGGCGCGCCTACGGGCATGACCATGAATTCCTGAAAATCGACGTTGTTGTCGGCGTGGGCGCCGCCGTTGAGGATGTTCATCATGGGTGTGGGAAGGACGTTGGCACCGGCGCCTCCGAGGTAGCGGTAGAGCGGGAGACCGTATTCGGCGGCGGCGGCGCGGGCGGCGGCCATGGAGACGGCGAGGATGGCGTTGGCTCCCAGACGGCCCTTGTTCTCGGTGCCGTCAAGCTCGATCATCTTGGCGTCGATGGCGCGCTGGTCGGAGGCGTCCCAGTTCGCGAGGGCATCGGCAATTTCGGTGTTCACATTTTCGACCGCCTTGAGGACGCCTTTGCCTTTGTAGCGATTGGCGTCGTCATCGCGGAGTTCGACCGCTTCATGTTCGCCGGTGGAAGCGCCGCTGGGGACAATGGCGCGGCCAACTTTGCCGGAATTGAGCGACACTTCTGCCTCTACGGTGGGATTACCGCGCGAATCGAGTACTTCGCGGGCCTTGATTTCAGCGATATTCATGATTCCGATCCTCGTTTGGGATGATTCCGTGATTTCACGGTGGACGTCTGAATTAAAGATGATGGGCCGGCCGGTGAGATAGCCGACACCGCTATAGGTCTTGCCCAATGTTGATCTCCGAAACCTGGGATTATATCGGATGGCGGGGTCCGGGAATGTGACGAGCGACACAGCGAGCATACTTGCGGGTTCTTGTTTGAGAACCAAAGAAGCTAGAGCTCTTAACCGCCGAGAACGCAGAGTTGACGCGGAGGGCGCAGAGAAGAGCTTTTAACCCCGGAGAACGCGGAGGCCGCGCAGAGGATCGCAAAAGGGGGCTACAGAAAATAGTTGGTGTTTAGCGCGACAAATTCCTTGCGGCTGGGTTGACGTGGGCTAGGTGCGCCCGAGGAGCTGCGGTCATTCGGAGGATCCTGGTGGCGAGGGCGAGAAAGCCCCTTCGACAAGCTCAGGGCAGATCTCGCGACAGCCGGCAAGATGCCGGCGCTACCAAGAACGGTGTCTCTTGTGGTTCGTTTCGTATTCGCGGGTTGTCCGCTGTTAGCGCTTGTTTTACAGTCAGTTACTAGATGCTCGATTACACGGAAACCCTGAAAGTGGGTGTGCGTGCGCCGGAGTTTTCGTTGGAGGCAGCGAACCGGGATGGCATCCTGACACTTTCGGGATTCTTGCGGCGGGGGTCGTTGATTCTGGAATTCCTGCGGGGGACGTGGTGACCGAACTGCGTTCAACGCATGGCTCGGGTCGAGTCGATCAAGGAAGCGATTGGGGCAGGCGGCGCCGAGCTGGCGTTTATCGCGGCGGAAAAACGGGACGGGGTGTTCAAGCCGTCGAAATATCTGGAGAAACATCCGTTTTCGTTTCCGTTCTTGCTAGATGAAGACCGGGTGGTGACCAAGGCTTACGGGCTGTACCACCGGTTCGGGATGGATGCGCTGAACATTGCTCATCCGGCGACGCTGGTAATCGATCGGGAACGCTACGTGAGGTACATCTATCGCGGAGAGAATCAGCACGACCGAGCGCCGCTGGAGGATGTGATAGAGGCCGTGAATAAAGCGGGATGAACGGAATGTTGAGGACTTGCTTGCAGGATTCGAGTCTCAAGTTTCGAGTTCTCAGGTTTTCGAGGGCAGGAGGAGTTATGAAGAAATGCATCGGGGTGTTCGGAACACTTTTGCTCACGGGGGCGATGTGGGCGCAGACAGCGGCAATGGTGCCGGAAGGAACTGCCTTGAAGGTCAAGTTGGAGACGACCATCTCGACCTTCAGCAGCAAGGTGGGGGATCCGTTTCAGGGCAAGATCTCCGAAGCGGTAGTGGTGGATGGCAAGACGATGATTCCCGCGGGCGCGATGGTGGAAGGGCGCGTCACCAAACTGGACGAGCCTCGCCGGATTAAGGGCAAACCGACCATCGTCCTCTTTCCCGAGAGCGTGGTCATGCCGGATGGACAGCGGCACATGTTGAACGCCGTGCTGGTGGATACGGACATCAAAGGGACCGATGTGAATCAGGAAGGGCAGTTCAAGGGGGCCGGCCACGACCGTCGGGACCAGATCGAAGTGGGCGGCGGGACAGGTGCAGGAATGCTGGTTGGCGGATTGATCGGCGGCGGGCCTGGATTGCTCATCGGAGGCGCGATTGGTGCGAGCGCCACGACAACCCATTGGCTGGTGCAGAGACGTTCGGCGGTATTGCCTTCGGGAACACAGCTAGTGCTGGAATTGAGCCGTCCAATGACGATGTCCATGACGACGGCTGGGGCGGGGCAGTAGAGAGGCAGGTCTTGGGTCTTAGGTGTCAGGTATTAGGCCTTTCGCCCGGAGCTTGGCTCCGGGCTTTTTTGTTGGGGGGCGAGGGCGAGACGCCCCTTCGACAAGATCAGGGCAGGCTCTCGCGACAGCCGGCGGGACTCTTCGACGCGCTCAGGGCAGGCTGCCGGCGCTACAAGGGCTATGCCGTGGCGCGAGGGTGCCGATCACTCCGTCGATACCGCAGGTTTTGAGGCGGCCCCTGCTGGCCACTGACCACAGGCCACTGCCCACTGACTCTCAGTACATCGACATCAGCTCTGATTCTTCGAGGAGGTGAAGTTCGATCCAGCCTTCGAGCGGGAGTGCGTCGACGGGGAGGCGGTTTTGCCAGAGGCTGAGGCGCAGGCGGAGGCGGGTGGCGGGGAAATCCTGACCGGAGATAATTTCCCGGGGGACGGGCGCAGCCGCGAGCCAGGCCAGTGGAACGCGGAATTCGAAGTTGCGAAGCAAGGCCAATCTCGCCGCGCCGTCGCCGGGACGCTCGGACGATTGGAGTGGGGATTCTTCGTCAGCTGCGCCCACTTTCCAGCTCTGGATCTTGCCTGCTTCGACTACCGCCTCAAGGCGCAAGGCGCGGCGGGGATGCGGGCTCGCGTCAGCCCACGATTCCAGATTGGCCACCAATTCGAACGGCGTCGAGGGGATCTTGCCTTTGAAATCCAGGCGGGCGTAGACGTTCACCTGGTCGATGCCGGCGTGCACCGAATCCAGAAGGAATTGTTTGCCGTGCATGGCGCCTGCGCGATGGTCGGCGGTGTAGATGGCGGCGCCCATCCACTCAAAGTAACGGATCATGTCGCCGGCAATGCGGGGGTGAATGTAGGCCGTCTGCGGAGTGAACGAGGGGCGGGCGATGATGCCGGAAATCGGCTGGGCGAGGTAGTCCGGAGGGGTGGCGCCGAGGGCCTGGTAGACGTTGGACAGGTGCTTGCGGTAGAGCTCGTCGAAATCGCGGTCATTGGCGGAGTGGTGCTCGGGACCGTACCACCAGTTCCAATCGCTGCCCTCGGCGATGAGGAGTTCCTCGCAGGCCAGTTTGCGCTGGGCTTCGGTGGCCTGGAGTGCGTTCTGCTCATAGAAGCTGCGCGCCTGGTAAAGATAGTCCCAGGCGCGATTGTCTTCGCGGGCGCCGATCCAGACGTTGAAGTTGGCGGAAATCCAGGAGCCCGGCGTGATGGAGTGCAGGGGGTTGAAATCGCGATGACGGGCGACGGCTTCGGAAATGGTGAGGGCTTCGATACCGGGCGTGTTTTGCAGCCCTTCGTAGAAGCGGCGGAGGAATTCCCGTCCGGACTGGGGGTAATATTCCCAGGCATTTTCGCCGTCAAGGATGATGGAGACCACCGCGTCCCGCCCCGTGTTCAGAACTGGTTGAGCGGCCGTCTGAATGTTTTGGATGAGATGTTGGGCGGCCTCCTTGGGTGGCATTCCGGAGTATACGAAACCGATCAGGTCCGAGATCGTGTGATCGCGGAACACGAAGTGCATTGCGGTCTGGCCGTTTTCGTAGCGGTGGATGGTGTAGAGCTTTTCGGCGAGGTGGGCAGGGAGACGGCCTTCGCCGTCGCGCCAGAAGAATAGCCCTGTGCTGCGGCCAAGAACACCTTCATCGGTGGCCATCCACTGGACGCCGAGGTTATGGGCGATAGAGATGGCTTCCTCCGAGACGCTGCCTTCGGAGGGCCAGACGCCTTTGGGACGGACCCCAAAGATCTGCTCGTGAAGGTCGAGGCCGCGGAGGATCTGGTCGCGGGCATCCTCGGGATGGCGGAAGCGGTTCTGAGGCAGGGGAAGACCGGGTGAGGAAACGGCACCCACATTCGTGTCGCACAGCAAGGGCAGGATGGGATGGTAGAAGGGCGACGTGGAGATTTCGATGAAGCCCTTTTGGGCGGCTGAGGCATGGGCCGGAAGAACCTGGCCGAGCACCTCCCTTTCCCGCTTGATGACGAAGCGTTGGTCTTCGAGGGTGTAGTTGCTTTCCTTGCGGACCAGTTCCGCGAGGTCGCGGTCTGCGAGGAAAAACTCGTCGAACCAGGCGATTTGGGAGAGGACCTGGAGGTCAGTGAAGTCCTGGGGCTGGAAGAATTTCTCCGCGCGCTCGGGAGAATCGCCGGCATTGCGGAAACGTTCCCACAACTCGCGATAACGCGGGTAACGGCCGATCAGATTGACGGGGTTCGCCTGGAAAAGGTACTGCAGGGCGAAGCGGCGCTCGTCGAGGGACAGGTCGCGGGCAGGACGGGCGGCAACCTGCAGAAACGGGTCCTGAGCGGTTCCGGCGACGTAATCTTGGATCTGGGTGATAAGCGAGGGCACCAGGTTGAAGTTCTGGTGCACTCGGGGAAACTCGTCGAGCAACCGGACCATGCCGTAATAGTCTTTGAGGGCGTGCAGGCGGACCCAAGGCAGGCGGTATTCTCCGGTCACCAGGTCCTTGTAGAAGGGCTGGTGCTGGTGCCAAAGAAGGATTACGCGCAGAACCGGCATGGCATGAGGGTTTGTTCAGAATCCGGGGGTCTAATTGGAGCCAGCAGTCTAGCATGCAAGCGGGGAGCAAAAGGGCGGTCAGTTGGATACACTAAGGTACGCGGTCGTTAGAGCAGCGCCAAAAGAGGCATTGGATAACAGGCATTGGCGGCGCCCCTGATACGAAGCACTGACTCGACAACATTCGTACAAGAGTTCATACCAAGCATTCATAGAACGTACTTATCCAAAGCTTCGATCCACGAGAATCTATGAGCCAATCTACAGAGACTGCTACTACGACGGTCCGTCCCGATGTTTCGCTGCTCACCGCGAATGACCTCTACCTGTTTAACGAGGGTAGCCACTACCGAATGCACGAGAAGATGGGCGCGCACCTGATGAATGCGGGCGGCGAGGTGGGGACGTGTTTCAGCGTGTGGGCACCGAATGCGCGGTCGGTGTCGGTGATCGGAAGTTTTAACCAGTGGAGTCCGAAGACGCACCGCTTGCATTCACGGGGAAATTCGGGGATCTGGGAGGGGTTCGTCCCGGGCGTCAGCAAAGGGGCGCTGTACAAGTTTCACATCGAATCGCATCACCATGGACATCGCATCGACAAAACCGACCCGATTGGATTCTTCCAGGAGAAGGCGCCGCGCACGGCGTCGGTGGTGTGGGATCTGGATTACACGTGGAGTGACCGGGAATGGATGGAGAGGCGGGGCGCGCAGAGCTCGGTAAAGGCGCCGCTATCGATTTACGAAGTTCATTGCGGGTCGTGGATGCGGGTTTCCGAAGAACACAACCGGCCATTCAGTTATCGCGAGATGGCTCCGAAGCTGGCTGAGTATATGAACCACATGGGGTTTACGCATGTGGAGTTTCTACCGATCATGGAGCATCCGTTTTACGGGTCCTGGGGCTATCAGACGACGGGATATTTTGCGCCGACTTCGCGCTTCGGGACGCCGCAGGATTTCATGTTTCTGGTGGACTATCTGCACCAGCATGGGATCGGAGTGATTCTCGACTGGGTGCCATCGCACTTCCCTTCTGACGGCCATGGACTGGCGTATTTCGATGGGACCCACCTGTTCGAGCACTCGGATTCGCGGCAGGGTTTCCATCCCGATTGGAAAACGCACATCTTCAATTACGGCCGTGCGGAGGTGCGCAGCTTCCTGATGTCGAGTGCGATGTTCTGGCTGGACAAGTATCACGCGGATGGGCTGCGGGTGGACGCAGTGGCGTCCATGTTGTACCTGGACTACTCGCGGAAAGAGGGCGAGTGGATTCCGAACCAGTACGGCGGACGAGAGAACCTGGAGGCGATCGATTTCCTGCGGCGATTTAACGAGGAAGTCTACAAGGAGCATCCGGATATTGTGACGATTGCCGAGGAGTCGACCGCGTGGCCGATGGTTTCGCGGCCCGTATACGTGGGCGGACTGGGCTTCGGCATGAAGTGGGACATGGGCTGGATGCACGACACGTTGAAGTATTTTTCGAACGATCCGATCCACCGGCAATACCACCACAACCTGCTGACGTTCCGCATGCTGTACGGGTTCACGGAGAACTTTGTGCTGCCGCTGTCGCACGACGAGGTGGTGCACGGCAAGGGTTCCCTGCTGAACAAGATGCCCGGAGATCAGTGGCAGAAATTCGCCAACCTGCGGCTACTGTTTGGGTACATGTACGCCCAGCCCGGAAAGAAGCTTTTGTTCATGGGCGACGAATTTGGCCAGGGGAACGAATGGTCGCATGACCGGTCGCTGGATTGGTGGTTGCTGCAGTTTCCGGTGCATCGCGGGCTGCAGAACTGGGTGCGGGATTTGAATCATTTGTTCCGCAACGAAAAAGCGCTGCACGAGCTGGACAGTGAGCCGGCTGGATTCGAGTGGGTGGACTGCAATGACGCGCCCATGAGCGTGATCGCGCTGCTGCGCAAGGGAAAGTCTCCGAAAGACGTGATGCTGGTGGCCTGCAACTTCACTCCGGTGCCGCGCGAGAAATACAGGGTGGGCATTCCCTCGGGCGGGTGGTGGAAAGAAGTGCTGAACAGCGATGGCGGCGAATACGCCGGCAGCGGGATGGGCAATGGTGGTGGAGCTATGGCCGAGGCGGTGAAGCAGCACGGGCGTCCGTTTTCGCTGGAACTGACTCTGCCTCCCTTGGCGATCGTGTTCTTCAGACCGGAATAAAGACCACCCCGAAGGCCACGAACGCGGACACTCAGGACACACAGAAGAGACGAGTCATTCCATGCGGGTAACTGTAATCACGGGCCGGCGTTCGTTCTACTTCAAGATGCGAGGAAACAGGTAGACGCCGAGCGCGATGCTGGCGAGGACCGAACCTAGAGGAATGAGGCGGGCGGGAGGCAAGGAAGCGGGGCGGCTGAAGCGCCGTGCCAGCAAGACCTCAACTTGATCCACCAGCTTCGTCACGGGCGCGCCTTTCGCAAAGGCGAGATCAACGGCTTCAGGTGGAGTTTCCACGGCCTGTTTCGAACCAGACACCAGAACAACGGGCAGTTCCGGACGCAGGCGCTTGAGGCGCGCGGCCAGCTCAGCGCCGGTCATCCCGGGCATCTCGAAGTCCGTGACGACAGCGTCAATTTTGCGGGTCAGAAAGAGCTTGAGAGCTTGGGGACCATTGGCAGCGACGGTAACTTCGAAACCGTGGGTGCCCAACAGATTCTTGTAGAGCTGACGGAAAGAAGAATCGTCATCGACGCAAAGAAGTCTACGCTTCGCCATGGGGATGGGGCCTTTTTGTCTTTTAGCTTTTGACTGGTGGCAACGGCTTGCGTAACTCGCCGCTGTCGTGGTGGCACGCGAATGGCCAAACGTACGAGCTAGTCAGTAAAGCAACTTACCGGCACCTGTGGAGAAATGGGATGTAGTTTGGATCACTTGGGTTGGAAAAAATGTTCCAACGGTTCAGCCTGCGACGACCGAACCGTCGACCGGCGGTGTGATCCTGGGGAGCACTGGTTTAAGGTTTTCCGCATGCTAGACTCGGCTTAGTCGTTACCCATCAGCCACCATGCGGATTCTGACCCGCTATATTCTGCGCGAAGTGGTGTCGCACGCGGCCATCGGCGTGGCGATCTTTACCTTCGTTCTGTTCACCAAAGATCTAGGGCGGATTCTGGAGTTGGTGGTACGTAATAGCGCGCCGGTTTCCAGCGTGGTGGAGGTGGTGTTCCTCATTCTTCCGGTGACGCTCACCATCACCATTCCGGCCGGGGTGTTGGTGGGCATCCTGATTGGACTGAGCCGGCTGGCGGCGGACAGCGAGATCACCGCCATGCGCGCGAGCGGGCTCGGGGTCTGGAATTTCCTGCGCATCCTTTCCATCTTTGTTCTGGCAACTTGGCTGGTCGCGCTGGTCAACGGTATGTACATCGCACCCCAGTCGCAGGCGGCGCTGGGACGTCTGCAGGACCGGTTGAAAACGGCGCAGGCCTCTTTTGAAGTGCAGCCGCGTGTGTTCTATGAAGGCTTCCCGAAGATTGTGCTGTACGTGCAGGACGTGCGCAGCGGGCAGCGGGCGGCGGTGTGGAAAGGGGTGTTTCTGGCGGACATCAGCACCCCCGGTTCGCCGCGGATCTGGCAAGCGGAGCAGGGAGTGCTGGTGAGCGAAGGGCCAACCACGCTGCACCTGCACCTGGTGAATGGGTCCACCCACGAAATCGACGGGAAGGCGCCGGAGCATTACCAGATTTCGAGCTTCCAGCAGACTGATATTCCGATCGAAGTACCAGCCGCGGACAAGGGGCAGGATACGGAGCCTTTGCCGGTAGGAGAAATGGACTCGGCAACCCTGCTGCAGCAGGCGAGCAAGGCGGCGCCGGAGTCGGCGCGCTGGTATCTGATCGAATTCCACCGGCGGCTGGCGTTGCCGACGGCATGCGTAGTGCTCGCGTTGGTCGGCATTCCGCTCGGGCTGTCGTCGAAGAAGGGCGGGAAGTCGTCGGGATTCGTGCTGACGATCGGGCTGGTGTTTGCCTACTACTCTGCTTCGTTGATCGGCGTGTCTC
>Ga0209698_10001873_pt1 | contig 24174 bp, 19 predicted proteins | sample LitLauG_LLR_2012_FD_187203 | JGI IMG/M metagenome (GOLD analysis project Ga0209698, IMG submission 187203) | Freshwater sediment microbial communities from Pennsylvania, USA - Little Laurel Run_MetaG_LLR_2012 (SPAdes) (version 2) | ecosystem: Environmental > Aquatic > Freshwater > Creek >... | reverse complement strand
TCCCATCTTCGGTTGTCCCGCGCGCAGTTGTTTCTTGAATTCCGCTCCGCTGATTGCGGCGTCTACCATGCCATTCCTCCTTGAAATCGAATTGCGTAGTGTACCGGAGAACTGCAAATACAAAATGAAATTCTTGGTGATTCTGTGACCCCCGGACATGTAGAAAGAATCCATGTAGCGACAGCCGCCTCGGCTGTCCGGCGGAGCGAAGCGAGCCGCAGCAAGATGGTGATTGCGACCTTTCCCCGACCTGCCCGTCACTCCCCAAAGTGACAACGATCCCGCGGCGGCCTATAGTGTCTCTATTCAGAAAGGCTGGTATGCGACTCCTACTCAGCTGGATCCTCACGGCGCTCGCCGTCTGGATCGTCGCCCAATTCGTCCCCGGGTTCTACGTCCGAGGCGCAGCGTCCGCACTCATCGCCGCCCTGGTCATCGGCTTCATCAACGCGACACTCGGCGCGCTGCTGAAGATCATCACCTTCCCGCTGACAATCCTCACCCTGGGAATCTTCTGGTTTGTAATTAACGCCCTGATGCTCGAACTCGCCTCCGCCTTCGTCCCGGGCTTTCAAATCCGCAGCTTCGGAGCCGCCTTCATCGGCGCAATCGTACTAAGTGTGGTGAACTTGCTGCTGAAAGCGATCGTGCTGCCGTCAAAAGATAAGCCCTGAGTACCCGAGTACTAGGTACTGAGAAGCTATCTCACAAATGGGTCTGGGAAGGGCACGGCTTCGAGCCGTGCCACTTAGAACCGCAAATGATGCGGGCTTTAGCCCCTGAGGTGAAGTGCGTGTTACCAGTCCGGTTCATTATGAAACCTCTTCTGAGTGCTGTTCCCTAACCCTTCTTCGGCTTCATCGCCTCCCAATCCTCATCCTTCAACAATCTCCCCAAGTTGCTGAACTCTCCTGCTCCGGCCAGGAATTCTCCCCCGTCCATGCGGATCACTTCTCCGTTGATGTATCCCGCTCCATCACTCACCAGGAACGCCGCCAGATTGGCCAATTCCTCCACCGCCCCAAACCGCCGCAACGGATTCCGCTCGATCGCCACCGTCTCCATCTCTGGCCGAGGCAGCACGCGCGAGAAAGCTCCCTGCGTCGGAATCGGCCCTGGCGCAATCGCATTCATTCGGATCCCCCGGTTCCCCCACTCCACCGCCAGGCTGCGCATCAGCGCCTCCACGCCCGCCTTCGACACCGCTGACGGCACGACATACGCCGATCCCACCGGAGCGTAAGTAGCCGAAATGCTCAGCACAGTTCCCCGATGCCCCTCCTTCAGCCACCGACGTCCGCACGCGGTCGTACAATGCAGCGTTCCCATCAGCACTATCCCGATCACCGCCTCCCAAGCACGAGGCGATAACTCTTCCGTTTTCGCAATAAAATTCCCCGCCGCGTTGTTCACGAGAATATCGAGCGCGCCGCCGCTCCAGATCGCGTCCATCATCGACTCGACCGCATCCAGCTTCCGCACGTCGCAGGGCATCGCCTGGATCGGCCCTTTCGCAGACAACTCGCCCACCGTGTTTCGCAGTACGTCTTCACGCCTCCCGCAGATGCACACCGATGCCCCCAGCTCGAGAAAGCGTGAAGCCATCCCTTTGCCGAGGCCGGTCCCACCCCCGGTAATCAAAACTCGCTTGTCTTTGAGCAGATCCGAACGAAACATAGGAATTGAGCAATTGTGAAATTGAGTAATTGGGAAATTGAAAACCGCCTGAACCCGCCAAGACGTTCAATTACTCAATTACCAAATCACCCAATTACCCAATCAGAAAATTGTCTCAATCGGCCGCGACCCTGAACCCATAGTCTGCATATTGAAACTCCGGCGGAATGCTCGATCGCGCCGAACACCGCGCCACCTTGATATGGTGCCGCCACGATCCTCCTCGTGATGCTTTTCGTGCCGGCTTCATCGGACTCGAGTCGGGCCCACGCGGATTCTTCTCCGGCGAGACCGAATAATATGCCGGATCGTACCAGTCGTTGCACCACTCGTGCACGTTGTCGCAGATGTCGTAAATCCCGAACGCATTCGGCGCGTACTGCGCAACCACTTCCGGACCATTCACCCAACGCATCGCATAATTTGGCAGCGATTGCGGATGCTCGTCGCCCCACGGAAACAATTTCTGCTCCATCCCGCCGCGCGCCGCCAGTTCCCACTCGCCCTCCGTGGGCAGCCGAAACCCGCGTCCCGCGAGCGAGCTCAGCCACTCGCAATACCTCACCGCTTCATGCCATGACACTCCCGTCACCGGCTGCCGCGGATGATTGAAATCCGCATCTCTCCAGAACGGCGGCGCCGCCGCCTCCGTCGCTCGCAAAAAACACTCGTACTCCGCATTCGTGACCTGAGTGGCGGCGAGAGAGAAGGAATCAATCCACACGCGATGGACGGGTCCTTCGCATTCTTGCCCGGAACCAGACCCCATTTTCATCCACGCCCCACGAATTCGAACAAGAACAGGTTCAATCATCTAAACAAAAGTGTACCAAGCCGCGCCCCCAGCGCTGTGTGCCCCCCCACGAGCATTGTCACCCCGAGCGGAGTGCGGCGGAGTGCGTCGGAGCGCGAACCGATTCGACGCACGCGGTCGAGGGACCTTGAGTTCCTCGGCAGCTACCGACCTTTTACGCATTGCAAATGAACCAAAAGGGCCTACATGTCACGTGTGGCGTAACCTCCCCACCACTTCCGCAACATCACCCTCCTGAAACAACCGAATCCCTGCAATCCCCGCCGCACCAGCCTCCAAACACAAACGCGCATTTTCAACGGTTACGCCACCCAAAGCCAGCACCGGAATTCTCTCCCGACACGCTTCCCGCAATTTCATCAAGCCCGTGGGAACAATCTGAGGCGCATCCTTCTTCTCAAACACGGGCGCAAACACCGCAAATGACGCTTCCTCCGCCGCAGCCCGAGCCACGTCCGCCACCGAATGACAAGAAACTCCAATCATAGGAGCCCGTTGACCCCGCACACTTGACCTCGCCCAGATCTCTCGCCCGTCCTGCGCCGTCACATCCTCCGACCGCAGATGCACCCCCTTCGCCCCCACAGCCAACGCTACATCGGTCCGTGAGTTGATCAACAAAACCGTTCTGGTTCCAGCCTCCCGCACCACACGCGCCGCCTCCCGCGCCAACTTCTCCAACTCCCGCCCACACAAATCCTTCTCCCGCAGCTGGATGTAGTCCACCTCAGCCCGCGCGGCCTCTGAGATTTTTCTCAGCAAGGAACTCCCCCGAGCCGCTTCTGACCCGTGAAACGCATTTCGATCGCTGATGTAGTAAAGAATAGGTCGAGATTGCATAAACCCCACAGCCGTGGGAGCACGGAGTCGTTGTCGAGGAAGCAACAGCAGAGTGAACTAGAACGCAAGGAGCACGTCGCGCATCCGCGTTCTCACAAAATATCTGACCACCCGCCGCCTATCATCCTCGATTCGGCAGCATCCTGGTAAGAATGGCGGCCACCACCCCCGGCTCATGCTGCCCCATCGCGCCCTCAAGAGTGAAGGAACGCTCGAAGGCTTTGGGCCCGGTAATCTTCATCTCCCAGCGATCGTTCCCTTGCGATCCAACGATGACCACCCGCCAGTCTCCGGGCCGCTCCGCAAGCACGTGCTCAATCATGGCTGCGACATCCCGCTGAACCTCCGCATCGCCCGTGTTGTGAATTTCGACCGTTACCGGCATAAGCAAAGTCTACGACATTCATCAATGCATTTTTCTTTCAACCCGCCATGGGACTGCGGAGTTCCGCTCGACTCTGTCCGAGGGGCCATCGCCAAAAGTAATTAGCCGCCGAGATCGTTGTCTCAAATAATTGAAGAAGCAGTTGTGAGAATCAGCCTGGAGATGGAATGTCCTGCCGCAGAGTACTCGATCTTGTCGCCGTTCTTTTTCTGACGTGTGCAGCCGCTTTTTCGTCTGACAAGCTCATCGCCCTTACCTTTGACGACGGCCCACGGCCGTATGTGTTATTTGGAACCAACCCTGATCATTCGGGTCCGAGTTTAGTCAATGTGCTTGATCGCAACGGCGTGAAAGCGACCTTTTTTGTCGTCGGATGGCGCCTCACCCCGAAGACCTGGGGGGAACGGCGTTACGAGGAAAACATCGGCGTGACATGCCTCGACGCGGCCCAGGAACTGGTTCGGCGCGGCCACGAACTGGAAGACCACACGTACAGCCATATTGAACTCCGCGGCGCAGAACGAAAACGGGGAGAGCAGTGGGTCCTTGGCGACGTAGACCGAGGGGCGCAGGCGATCGCGGCTGTCACTGGCACACGGCCAATCTACCTGCGTAGTCCTGACTGGACGATCTCAGACGACGCGCGGCACGACCTTGAACGCGAAGGCTACCACCTGCTGACCATCTCCGGTCACACCCCGCTCGCGCTGCGTGACGTGAATTCGCTCGACTATTTGTGCACTAGAAATGGAGTCGAATGCCCCAAGCCTTCCTTGGCAGAAGGGGTTCTTAAGCAAGTGGAGCAGCGGGAAAAGCAAGGAGTCTACACCCACATCCTCGCTTTTCACGAGTTATCTACTACGACCGCCGCCATGCCGGAGTTGATTACGACCCTGAAAGCCCGTGGATACCGCTTCGTTACCCTGACGGAGTACATGCACCTGGTGGCATCGAGACCCTCGTCAACCATCGCAATGGGGAATTGAATAACCGCCGATGAACGAATTGCCCCGAGTCGCACTTGCGATCTCGTTGTCGTGCCTTATACCACGCCCCATTACGGCCGCGTTCGCGCAATCTCCGGGAGCACTTCTGTCTTCTTCGGCGTCCCGCCCAGGTGATACTTCGTCAATCCATCCCGTAAAAACTCGAAAGACTCTTCCGGCGAATCCACAATCTTGAACAGCTCCAAATCCTGTGGCGAGACCGTCCCTGCATCCACGAACGCCTCGAAATTGATGATCTTGTTCCAGTACTCACTCCCATAAATAATCACCAGAATCTTCTTGGCCAGCTTGTCCGTCTGCGCCAGCGTCAGGATCTCAAACAGCTCATCCATCGTCCCGAACCCGCCCGGAAAAATCACCAGCGCCTTCGCCAGATACGCGAACCAGAACTTGCGCATGAAGAAGTAATGAAACTGGAAGTTCAGCGATGGCGTGATGTGAGGATTCGGGTGCTGCTCAAACGGCAGCTGAATATTCAGCCCAATCGTCTTTCCCCCAGCCTCGCGCGCTCCCAGGTTCGCCGCCTCCATGATCCCCGGCCCGCCGCCCGTGGTCACTACAAACCGGTGACGCCGAGCCGGAATCTCAATCGACCATTTCGTCAGCATGTGTGCCAGTTTGCGCGCATCTTCGTAGTAGCGCGCCATATTCACGCTCGCCTGTGCCAGCTTCAGGTTCTGTTCGAGTTCCCTGGCAGCCGCGCCTGCATGATTGGCTTGCGCTTCTTTCAATGCACTGTCCGCCGCCTCGCGTCCTACGAACCGCGCCGACCCGAAGAACACCACCGTGTCCTGGATCTGTTCATGCCGGAATCGTGCCAGCGGCTCCTGGTACTCCGCCAGCATGCGCAAAATGCGCCCATCCGGACTGTTAAGAAACGGTTCGTTCTGATACGCGACGGGAGCGGATTTCAACTGATCTGTCATGGGATGGAACTCGCGATTGAAAATTCAGCGGGGCTAATTTTGCTCGTGGTAGTGCAGCGCCTCCCAGAATCCGATCCAGATATCCAGCAGGCCCAGACCACTACAAATACCGCGGAAGAATCCGTTGGACACGATCGAGCGCAGGCCCGGAAACGAGAGCAGAAGATAATTGTCGGTCCACTCCGGCGTCCACGGAAGAATGATCAACAGCACCCCGGCCACCGCACTGATCAGTACAAACAGGAAGACCGAGATCCGGTGCATCCAAACCTGAATGCGGTTCGGCGGTGTCTGTTGTTCAGGATCCTCCAGGACTGCGGTTGGCGACTCCGGACGCTCAGGTCCGGGTGTGGGCGCATTGCCTGGCACCGGCGCGCGTTCTGTCATTCGTTCGAACCCCAAGCGCACTCCTGCTCGAAGCACGAACCAGCATCTTTTCCAAAGATGCGCGCACCCCACCCCAAGCCATGCATTCTGGGAATACAACCCATCCGGGTATTTTACGACTTTAACGCCTTGATGCGCTCGGCCACATCGCGGTAGTCGATGTTGCTGCCGTAGACATCCATGAAGTGCCTGAGAGCGGAAGCTTTATCGCCGGACGTCTCATACGCCGCAGCCAGTTCATAATTGAGCGCGACCCGGGTCTCGCCATCGATGGTCTGCATGCCCAGCGCTTTCTCGTACCAGCGCACCGCAGCCTCGGGCACTCCCTTTTCCAGGAAGCACTGCGCCAGCCACGTGTAGGTCTGCATGATCTGCGGGAAGGCATGCCCGCGATCGAACGACTGGCACGCCTTCTGCAACTCGCCAATCGCCTCGTCGAGCAATCCCATTTCGCGGAACGCGATGCCCAGGTTGTAATGCGTTTCCGGATCCTCATCCGACGAAGCCACGTCGGCCTCGAGATCCTGTTTCAACTCGCCAAACATCTCCGCCAGATCGACACCTGCTTCATCGCCAAACGGGGATGAAGCCTTCGCCGCTGCGGGAACGGGTGGCGCGGGAGGAACGATCGGCGCTGCCGGTTTCGGCGCGGGAGGCGGTTGGGTCGGCCAAGCCGCTGCGGGTGCAGCAACAGGTTTGACCGGAGCTGCAACCGGAACAGGAACGGAAGGCATAACCGGAGCAACCGGTGATGCCGACGCAGCCGCGCTCGCCGCCATCGGCGGCGCAACCTTCGGAGCCGAAACTGGTGCGGCAACCGGAGCAACAGGCGCAGGCTGTGCCTGCGCGGCCGGAGCTGGAGCTTGGGGCTTCGCGACCGGCGCCGCTTTCAGGAAATCTTCGCCCAGCGACGATTCGATGTCGGCAACGAACGTACCCAACACCGGCGCGCTCGTAGCGGCAGCCGCTGGAACCTGAGGAACGACCGGCGCTGCGGGCGCAACCGGCTTGCTCACGGCAGGTGCTGCCGGCTTCGCAACTGCGCCCGGCAGGAAATCTGTTCCTAACGAAGATTCCAGATCCGTAACGAACTCTTTTAGAACTCCATGCGCGGGAGCGGGTTCAGGCTCGGCCACTGGCTCTGGCTCCGGCTCAGCAACGGGTTCCGGAGCATGTTCGATGCTCGCTTCCGCTGCGACTGGCTCTTCCGCAACGGCAGGCTCAGGCTCGGGGGCCGCGACGACTGGCTCTTCCGCAACCACGGTGTCTTCTACAGGAGCCTCCTCGACTTCCACTTCCATCGCAGGCTCTGCGCTCACCGCAACTTCTTCGAACGCCGGCTCAGAAACAGCAACCTCCTCTTCCACAGCAGGCGCCGTCGCCGCTTCCACTTCCGCCCGGATCTCGGCCAGTTTCACCTGGTCGCTGGTCACAGTCTGCAACCGCGCCAGCGCCGCCATCGCTTGCTCAGGCATTCCGTGCCCAAGATAGAAGCGAATCTCTTCGATAACTTCATCGGCCGGATCAGCCGCAGGGGCCTCGTTCGCGGCCGCAGCGGCGGCGACCTCAGGTTCCGCCACCTCGGTGGCCGGTTCATCGGCCTCCACCGTAATCGCATCATCCCACTCGGAGGAAAGATCGATCTCAGCCTCCGGCTCAGACGCAACTACAGGATTTTCTTCCTCAATGGTCGCTGAATCCGCCTCGACCGTAATCTCTTCCGCACTCTCAGCACCAGCTGTGGGCCAAGGCGCAGGCTCCTCCACCCCAGCGTGCCCCACGCTTGCCGGCTCCTCGACCGCAAACTCGGCAGGAATTTCCTCGATCGCGAACTCGGGCACCGCAGCCACCGCCGCTGCGGCGGCCGCCTGCGCCTTGGGCGCAGGAGCATCGAGGAAAATATGCTGCTCTTCCTCGTGCGTCACCTTCGCCGGCGCCGAAGAACGCTCTTCATATCGCTCCGCCAGTTCTCCGTACCGCGTCGCTTCTTCCGGATATTCCGCTTCCGAGTAAATCCTCTGCAACGTGCGGCAGCAAATCGCCGCCTCGGCAAATCGTCCTGCCCGCGTGTGCAACGCCGCCAGCCGCTGGTTCAATCGCAGGTCGTTCGGCGCCATCGGCAGCGCGCCCACCAGCGGCCCCAGCGCTTTCGCCGGCATGTTGTACGAGATGAATAACTCCGCATCGGTCAACGCCGACCGGATCGCCAGCGCCACTTCATCCGAATAATGCTGATGAATAGCGGGGGCCGTGGCTTCCAGATCATCGATCAGCACCACCGCTTCTTCCGGCGTAATCAGCTTGCTGCCCGACGCACCGCCCAGCTGTCCCACAACCTGCTGGTAGTTCTGCATGTGCAGGGCGTTCTGCGGCTCCAGGTTCGCCAGCTTCTCGTACAGATCCTTTGCCCGTCCCAAGTCTCCCGACTGCACGCTCGCGTGCGCCAGCAACTCCATCACTTCGCTGACGTGCGAATTGTCCCCGGCCTTGTTGAACAGATCGAGCAGCTTCTGCAACGAGTCCGGATTGTCCCGCACGTGCCCGATGATGGTGTGCAGGCTCTCCAGCACTTTGTCCGAATTCTCGGCCAGCAGCCGTTCGGCGTGCTGATCGTAAACTTGCAGCGCGTTTTCATACTGCCCGGCCTGCATCAGCGCATCGGCAAAGTTCGAAATCGCCGGCAGTTCGTTGTGCACCGTCAGCAGCTTGTTCGCAACCGCGCCCGCCTCCGACAGCTGCCCGGTCTGCAGATACGCCTTCAGCAGATCGCGCAGGCCATCCGGCTTCGAATCGATATCTGAGATTTTTGATAGCGTCGCGGCGGCGCCCGCTGCGTCGCCCGACTCCAGCATGTTTCTGCCCTGCATCAGCAGCGCGTACGTATTCGCCGGATCGAGCGTCAGCATCCGCTGCAGCACTTCATCCGCCGCCTGCAGCGATCCCTTCGATCGCAAACTCTCCGCCGCCGACGTGAAGATCTGCCACGCTTCCTGTTTCTTCCCCAGCCGCACGTAGACTTCGGCCAGCTTCACCCGCATCGAGCTGTTTTCCGGATCCATTTCCAGAATTTTCTGGAAGATCCGCACCGCATTCTCCAGTTCCCCGGCCTTCAGGAATTCTTCTGCGACCTGCAAGTACTGCGCCCGCGCGTCATTGAAGAGCCCTTGCTGCGTGTATAGTTCCGCCAGCTTCAGCAGGCTCTCGAGCGAAGGCTGCAGCTTGCAGATCTTCTTGTACATCGCGATCGCCTTGACCGTGAATCCCTGGCCTGCATAGGCATCGCCCACCTGCTTGAAACACTGCGTTGCTTTGTCGCTCTCACCGATGCGCGAATAGAGATCGCCGACCGTGTTCATCACGGTCAGATCCTTCGCATCATGTTTCAGGATTTTTTCGTACTCCGAGATCGCGCCCTGAAGTTTGCCCTGTTGGACATACTTCTCCGCGGCGGCGAGGACTTTCTGTTTGTTGAATCCGAACAACGCCATAGAGTACGAGACTCCAGCCCCTGGTCTTAACAACGCAGCGTAGCCCCGGCTGCTAGCCGGCTGTCCGCGAGGCCATCTCGGCCTCGCCCGTCGTCCACCTTCCCGATCGCGACATCATCCACGGCGGTCAGAAGGACACTTCATATATCGGCAAATGGACGACCGGACAAGGCCAATTGTACGTCCGGTCTCCGCGAACCGCATGGTTACCAAGGGTTACCAAAAGGGAGTGTACCGTAGAGTTACGAAGGGAACCCTACACAGTAACGGGCCCGCCGGTGTTAGCCTTTTTCGGTGGGAAAAGACGAATCGCAACAAGTTCTTCTGCTGCACGGCCGTGACGTCCCGATCACGCATCCCGGCAAGCTGTACTTCTCGGCACAAGCCCACGTCACGAAATTGGACCTGGTGCGCTATTACCTTTCCGTTGCGCCGGGAGCGCTCAACGGCATCAACGATCGCCCCATCGTTCTCAAACGCTTCGTAAATGGAGCCGAAGCAGAAGCCTTCTATCAGAAGCGCGCTCCGGCGCAGCGCCCGCCTTGGCTCCGGACCGTCACTCTCTCGTTTCCCTCCGGACGAACGGCGGGAGAAGTCGTGGTGGACGACGAAGCCGGTCTCGCCTGGATCGTCAACCTGGGATGTATCGAACTGCATCCACATCCCGTTCGCTCAGCGGATCTCGATCATCCCGATGAATTGCGAATCGACCTTGATCCAGTTCCCGGCGTTCCCTGGGATGACGTGCGACGTGTTGCAATGGAAGTGAAGAATCTGCTCGAGGACCAGGGTCTTCGCGGCTGGCCCAAAACCAGCGGCTCTCGCGGTATGCATGTGAATGTACGGATCGAGCCGAGGTGGACATTTCAGCAAGTGCGTCGTGCGGCCGTGGCTTTATCCCGCGCCGTGGAACGGCGCGCGCCCAACTTGGCCACATCGAAGTGGTGGAAAGAGGAGCGGCACGGAGTTTTTCTCGATTACAACCAGAACGCAAAGGACCGCACTACGTGTTCCGCGTACTCGGTACGTCCGCTGCCGGATGCGCGTGTGTCAACGCCGCTCGACTGGTCCGAAGTCTCCGATTGCGATCCAGCTGATTTCACCATTCTTACCGTCCCGCAGCGCTTCGCGAAGATTGGCGATCCGCACGCGCAGATGGACAGCGCCCCCGGCTCTCTCGAGAAGTTGCTTGAATTGGCTGATAAAGATGAAGCCGCCGGCCTTGCGGATGCACCATGGCCGCCGCACTTCCGCAAGACAGATTCGGAAGCGCCGCGTGTTGCCCCTTCCAGGGCCAAGTCCTCGCGCAAAAAGCCGCGGACCAAGATGCCGCTGATGGTTATTGCGAATTCGCCAGACAAAGCGGCTGCTTTGGCAGGTTTGGAACGGTGGAAGACGAAGCACCCGGACGTGGCTCAACAACTCGCTCCCGAGGATATCCTGGTCGACTCAATGCGCGGCCGCTCCTCAACCTGGACTCGAATCCGCATTAATCTGCAAAATGTGCCGGAGGAACTCAGGCCACCCCAGCAAACTCCCGATCCCGACGACGATCCGACGCGTGAATGGCGGGAATGGGCCCGAAAAAGAAAGAAGAAAAACGAATAGTCAGAACTTGTCTCCGTAAATCGAAAGGTGTAGGGCGCAACTTTGAGAGACCGCGAAAAAACTGAGATTCGTATCAGGGCATCGCTTTAGCGATGCCGCAAGCCGCACACTTTCCATATGCCCCTTTAGGGGCTGCGGTGTGACCTGAGAGCGCTTCTAGCCAAACCTCATCGGCCCGTCGCGAAGATCGCAGTCAACTCCTGCGGGGGAACCACTTCGAGTTCAGCGTAAGTGCAGTCCGTGGGGTTTTTGTCAGGGCGCCAACGGCGGAATTGCGCGGTGTGACGAAAGCGATCTCCCTGCATATGGTCGTAGGCCACCTCGACAACTAACTCCGGCCGCAACGGTTCCCACGATAGATCCTTGCCTTGGCTCCAGCGGCTCTGGCCACCCGGCATGCGATTGCTCCCATCTTCGGCCATGTGTTCGGCCCAATGCTTCCAGGGATGATTGTCCACCGCATTCTGGCGGTAGGGATCCAGGAATTCGACAAGTTCCTTGCGCTTGGCCGTGTTGAAGCTCGCACACACCCCGACGTGTTGCAGGGCCCCGGCGTCATCATAGAGTCCCAAAAGCAAGGACCCGACGAGGGTGCGATCGCCTTTTTTGTGCCAGCGAAAACCAGCCACAACGCAGTCACAGTCGCGCTCATGCTTCACCTTGAGCATGACCCGCTTGTTGGGCTCGTAGACAAGCGAGGTCTGCTTCGCCACAACTCCGTCGAACCCCGCTCCCTCGAAGCGGCGAAACCAGTCTTCCGCGGTGGCGCGGTCTCGAGTCGCCGGCGTGAGATGGATCGGAGGTTTCGCTACCGAAATCAACGATTCGAGGCGCTGACGCCGGATCTTAAACGGTTCGCTGCGAAGGTCGACCTCATCCATGGAAAGCAGGTCGAAGAAGACGAAGGATGCCGGAGTCTGTTTCGAAAGCAAATTGACGCGTGAGGCCGCCGGATGCAACCGCAGTTGCAGCAGATCGAAATCGAGTCCCCCGTCCTTCACAATCACAATCTCGCCATCGAGGACGCAGCGCACCGGCAATGCCGTCCGCAACGGCTCCAATAGCTCGGGGAAGTAACGGTTCAATGGCTTTTCATCGCGACTCTGGATGAAAATCTCGTCTCCATCACGAAACACCAGGGCGCGAAATCCATCCCACTTCGGTTCGAAAACCCACTCTCCGCCGGGCGGCAACTCCTCGACCCGCTTCGCCAGCATGGGAAGAACCGGAGGGTTCACCGGAAGATTCATTTCCTGATGGTATACCGGCGGGGCTTCTGATTTCCCCTGTGCCCCTCTGTGCACCCTGTGGTGAGTGTCTGTCTCAGACCGCTAATACAAACGCGCTAGTGGCAAGCCCGCGCAGAAGAGTGTATTTTTTCCAGATCCTTGATTCGTGGGGACGACCAAAACAATGGCATGGATTCGCACTCTCACTCTCACCGAAGCTGACGACAAACTTCGCCAGGCAATCGATGGCGAACGCGCCCTCTATCCCAAGGAATACGCCGACCCGGTTCACCCGGATCCCTCCGGCGCCTCGTCCATCGTCGGCTCGCACACCCTCATTCCCGACGCCCTCTATCACGCCTTCGCCACCTTCGGCGCGCTCATGTCCCCCGACCTCCCGCTCTCTCGCCGCCAGCACGAGATGATCGCCACCATGGTCTCGGTGACGAACCGCTGTGTCTATTGAATCGAATCCCACGCAGAGTTTCTGCGTAGAGTGACGTTGGACAAAGCTCTGGTGAAAGCGCTAGAGAAGGACTACACGACAGCGCCGATCTCCCCGCAAGATCGCCTGATGCTCGATCATGTAGTGAAGCTCACGAAGGACGCAACGAAAGTTCAGAAGAGCGACATCGATCGCCTGCGTGAAGCGGGATTCGACGACCGCGCCATCCTCCAGATCACGCTCATCGCCTCCTGGTTCAACTACATCAACCGCGTAGCTGATTCCCTAGGCGTAGGCCGCGACTGACCTGTCCAGCATTTGTCATCCCGACCGGAGTGCGTCGGAGAGCGAAGCGAGCCGACGCACGCAGTGGAGGGACCTTGTGTTCCGCTGCGTCAACGCAGCTAGTTCTTAATCCCCATCTCCCCCAAGATCCAGGCGTAATCAAAAGAGGCCTCATGCAACCGGTCATACCGACCCGAAGCCCCACCATGCCCAGCCGGCTGCAAATTGGTCTTCAAAATTAAAGTATTGTGGTCCGTCCGAGTAGCCCGCATCTTCGCTACATACTTCGCCGGCTCCCAGTACATCACTTGGCTGTCGTTGAACGACGTCTTCACCAGCATGTCCGGATACGCCTTCGCCTCAACGTTGTCGTAAGGCGAATACGAGATCATGTAATCAAACGCCGCCTTCTCCTTCGGATTCCCCCACTCCTCAAACTCACCCACCGTCAGCGGCAAGCTCTCATCCAACTCCGTATTGATCACATCCACGAAGGGCACACCGACCAGCGCCGCATGAAACAGGTCCGGACGCATATTCAGCACCGCGCCCATCAGCAGCCCGCCCGCCGACCGCCCTTCGATCACCAACCGGTCTTTCGATCCGTAGCCGCGCTTTACCAGGTCTTCCGCGCAAGCGATGAAGTCGGTGAACGTCGTCTTCTTATTCATCATCTTGCCCGCGTCGTGCCAGGCCTTGCCCATCTCGCCACCACCGCGGATATGCGCCACCGCGGTCGTCACTCCTCGATCGACCATGCTGAAGACATTCGAATTGAAAAACATGTCGAGCGAGATTCCATACGAACCATATCCATACAGATAAAGGGCGCCCTTCCCATCCATCTTCGCGCCCTTCAAATGGAGCACCGAAACCGGAATCTTCGCGCCATCCGACGCCACGGTGTAAATCTGCTCCACTTCGTATTTCTTCGGATCGTATCCGCCCGGCACTTCCTTCTGCTTCAAGAGCGTCGACGTCCCCTTCTCCATGTCATACGAGTACACCGAAGGCGGCGTAATGGGCGACTGGTAGCCATACCGGAACTCCGTCGTGTCGTACACGCGATTCACGTACGAATACGCCGCGTACGCCTGCTCGGGAAACCCAATTTTTTTCGACTGCCCGCTCCGCAAATCGATCACGCGAATCTGCGGCAACCCGCCCTCGCGCTGATACAGCACCAGGAAATTCCGGAACAGATCCATGTCATGCAGCATGATGTCCGGATTCTGCGCCATCACCTCATGCCAATTCGCGCTTCCCGGATTGTCCACCGGGGCCGTCACCAGCCGGAAATTCCGCCCCGAATCATTGACGCGTATATAAAAAGAGGTCCCATTGTGATCGGGGTAGTACTCGACTCCCTGCTTTCTGGGCTCAATCACTTTCCATTCGCCGAAAGCATCTGCCGCGGGAAGGTATCTCGCCTCGGTTGTGGTATGGCTCCCAGAAATCAAGAACAGGAATTTCTCGCTCCGTGACTTCTCGGCACGCATCTCGAACTTCTCATCCTTCTCCTCATAGACCAATGCATCCGGATCCTCACCATCCACGGTGTGCCGATACAACCGGTACTGCCGCTTCGACACTTCATCTTCCTGCGTATAAAAAACGTTCTTGTTGTCGTTTGCCCACACCACCGACCCCACGCGCACCGCATGATCCGCCAGCGTCTTTCCCGTTCGCAGGTCTTTTACCGCGAGCTGATACTGCCGGAACCCGGAATCGTCATACGAGTACGCCAGCAGATTTCCATCCGGTGACACTGCAAACGCCGCCACCGACATGAACGCCTTGCCCTGCGCCAGCTCGTTCTGGTCAAGGATCACTTCCTCCGGCGCGCTATCCGATCCCGCCTTCTTCCGGCACCGAATCGGATACTGCTTTCCCGCCTCAAACCGCATGTAGTAAAAGTAGTCCCCCTCGCGGTACGGGACTTCAACGTCAGTCTCTTTAACCCGGCTCAACATCTCGTCATACAGCTTCTTCTGGAACGGTTCGGTCGGCTTCATCACCGCATCGGTGTAGGCATTCTCCGCCTCGAGATAGGCCCGCACCTCCGGATTGGGCTTGTCCCTTAGCCAGAAATAGTTGTCGACAAGCTTCCGGCCATTAATCTCCGTCACATGCGGATCCTTCTTCGCCACCGGCGGCGCCGGTAATGTCTGCGTATCCGCTCCCAGGAAAACCAACATGGCACCTCCCGCCACCCCGCCCATCAAAAATCGCCGTATCCAAACCCGATCCATAATTCCCTCCGATTAGTGTTCCTTATCAATGTTGTCATTCAGAGGCCCGCGCCCTTTGCGGACCGAAGGATCTTTGCAATTTGCCGGCAATATGGGCGCCGCCACACTACCAATGCATTTCTGCCCACTGATTGCTGTCTCCCCGGTGTCTCTCTGTTGTGTCCTCTGTGGTGAACGCCTTTGGCATTCCTTCGTGCCCCTTCGTCTCCTTTGTGTTCAATGCTTTTGTGGTCAATGCTTTTCGCGACCCACTATACTCCCGCCTGTTCCGAATTTGTAACAGCCCCTCTTCCGACAGCGGCGGCAACGAGAACGGCGACAAGTGCGCTTGGACCTTCGGTGGCCCATACGTCGTCTTCCTCGACGGCACCCACTGGAAGATCCAGGGCAACTGGTCGAATTACGCCTACGACCACAACACCGGATACCCGAACTCGAGCGGCCAAAAGGGCTTGCGCCGACGGCACCAACTACCCCGGCCCCTACACCAAGTAGTTTTCACTCTGGCCGGAAAGACGAAGACCCCGCGTCACTCCAGATGCGGGGTCTTTTTTGTGAAAGCACCGGGCCTCGGCTTCATCTTGAGTGATTACGAACGTCATCTACGCTGATTTAAGATCTCACTAATAATTGGACAATCTGGACAATCAGCGGAAAGTCTGGGGATCCCTAGCCGAAAGACAGGGTTCGTCGAAGATCGAGGCACGTTGAAGATGGCGAAGTACGCCCGTTTCTCTTGGGGCGAAACGTCGAGATTGTTCCCCGCACGTGGAGTAGTTTTCGACGATAAACGCCTTTAGCAACAGACCTTCGAGGTTAGAGCGCTTGGAAAAAGGACGCGACCAACAAACCCGCAGCGCATCGAAAACGCTGCTCGTTGACCAGATCAGCGTGTGTCTGCGTTCGGGCGACTATTCTCGCGCCCTGGATTCGTTGCGAGGCACCGCAGGCGAATTTTCCAACGATGCGGAGTTTGCCGAACTGGAAAAGCGCGCCCATGACGGCGTCAAGCGCAAGGCCGAAACCGACCGCCTGATCACCGAAAGCCAGGAACTGTTCGCGCAACGGAGGTCCGGAGAAGCGATCCAGTTGTTGCGCAAAGCCCACGAGCTGGATAAAAACAATTCTCTCGCCCGCGCCATTCTCGCCAACGCCCTGGTCGAACACGCGCAGTCCATGGTCGAAACCAATTGGCTGGAAGCGGAGACACTGACCAATCAGGCGCTCACGTTGAATCCTGCGCATCCCACGGCGAAAACGATCCTCAGCCTGATCGTAGGGAAGAAAGAAACAGGCTCTGTGGAGGACTGGGTTTCGCAAGCGCGCAAGCTGCAGTCCTCCGGTGATCTATTCGCAGCGCTGGGTTGGGTTGCCGAAGGATTAGCCGTTCATCCCCACGATCCCAAGTTGCTTCAGATTCAGGACGAAATCCAGCGCGACCAAGCCGCTCAACGGCGCCAGGCGCGCCGCGGCGACTTGGACGAGCTGCGGCGTCTGCAGCGCGAAATCGATAGGGCCTCCGACACTGCGGCAAAACAAGCGTTAGCCGTGTGCATACAAACGGTGGCCGCGAAGCATTGGACGGATGGCGAAATCTTGTCCATCGCCAATGCCCTGCTCCTCCGCCTGGGACTGGTCCCGCAAGAGAGTCCCGGTGCGTCGCCCCGCAGCAAAGGCGCGACCGTAATTCTTCACGTCCCGCGCCCCAGCGCTCCGAAGCCTTCAAACGCCGATCGCAGCCAGGCTCCGCCCAGCAAAGTTCCGCTAAACCAGGTTCCACCAAGTCCAGTCCCGACCAGTCCAGCCCTGCCGGCGCAGATCCCGGCAGACCAGGTTCCGCCAAACCAGGTTTCGCCAAGCCCCGTTTCGCCGACGCAGGTTGCACCCGTTCCGGTTCCACCAAGTCTGGATTTTCCCGAGCCGATTCCAGTTGAAAACGTTGCCACTGACATTGTTCCGCCGGGCAAGATTCCGCTTAGAACGCCGCTGCGGGGCAAGCCCCGGAATACTCCGCTAAAGGCTCAGCTTCCTCCGCCACCGGCCCCCGTGCCAGCCGTCGAGTCTTTCGCGACGGCAGCCACATTCACATCCCCGTCACCGAGGCCAAAACAGTCCACGACGTCGAACGCCACAACACTGATCGTTGTGGCCTCTGCCGCCGCGATCATCCTGGTGGCAGTGCTCTTCTTCTTTGCGCGAAAACATTCCGCTCCTCCACTCGCGCAGACCCCCGCAGCCGCTCCCACCGTCTCAGAGCTCGCTGCTTCAGCTCCGACCACGGCAGCGCCGTCCGTCTCGGCTCCGGCTCCCGCAGTTTCCGCTCCAGCACAATCAACCGCTGAACCGTCTTCGCCTGTTTCTTCCAATACTGCCGCCGGAAAAGTTACGCCCGACAATAATCCGCCCGCCGACTCGAGACAGAACCTGGGCACGCTCGTTGTCATTGCCGGTCAAGACGACGCAAGGGTCTTTCTCAACGGAAAACTTCAACGGCAACTCACGCAAGCGAGCCAGTTACGATTGCCGAATCTCGAGCCCAGGGATTACGTCGTACAAGTCTCAAAGACCGGCTTTCAGGATCCTCCTCAGCAAAAGATCCACATTCAGAAGGGCGAGGAGGCCAGCTTGATCTTTAGCCTCCAACCGCAGCCTAGCCTGGCCTCGTTGACCATCCAGGGCGGCGCTCCCGGAACCACGGTTCTCGTCGATCAAACTCCCGTCGGCACAGTTCAGCCCGATGGCACGCTCTCGGCCTCGACCGTCAATCCCGGAGATCATACCGTCGAACTGCGCAAAGACCGATTCAAGTCCCGCCAGTTCAAGAAGCGCTTTATGGCAGGCGCAACCGTCTCTCTCGCCACTGCCGATGCCACGCTGGAGGCCGCTTCCGGCGAATTGAAAATTACCTACTCGCCCGCCGATGCCTCGGTTGCAATTGTCAAAGGTGATTTTCTGAAAATCGTAAGCAGCGGTGTCTCGCTCAATGTTGCCCCCGGTACTTACACTCTCACCGCACGAACGGCCGACAGGTTTACTCGCTCGTCTACCTTCGAAGTCATTGCCGGTCAATCGAAGAGTCTGGACTTGTCGCTCGCCCCGAGCGGTATGTCGAAGTGGGGCGATCCCGGCTCCTGGAAGCATGAGGGAGATTCTTTCACTCGCAAAGGCGGAGACTTCGTCCTCTACGGAGTCGTCCCTGCCTCCGGCACGTTTGCTTTCTCCGCGATGCTTACCAAGGGTCACTTCTTGGGGTGGGTGCTCAACTACACCGACCCCAAAAACTACGTCCTCTTCCAGATGGACGACAACAACTTCTACCGCAGCGTGATTCACAACGGAGAGAAGACGGACGAGGTCATAGTTCCGCACAAAGGCGACAAGAAAAGCTTCCGCACGATCCAAGTCCGCGTTAGCCCCACGGAACTCATCCACGAGATCAAGCAAGGTGACAGGTGGACCGTCCTGGACCGCTGGACGCAGCCCGGCGTTAATCTCGGCCAGGGCAAGTTTGGTTTCTACATCCCCGGCAACGATCAGATCGCCGTCTCAAGCTTCGCCCACTACGCTGACCTGAACCTCCGATAGGCGCTCAAGGAACTGCTATCGCCCCGCCATTCCACTAAGCAATAGCCTTCCGCGCAAAAATGTACGCCCGCCGACTCTGGTACTCGACTTCGGGAGCATAGGGCTCCCGCTCGAGCATCTCCTCCACAGCAAGCCCCGCTGCTTCCAGATATCCTCGAATCTCCGCGGGCCGCAGCAGAAAGAAATCCATCGAAATCTTCCGCCCCCACAACTCATCTTCGTGCGAGACCCCATCGCCGGTGTGAAATGCCAACAGCAGCAAACCGCCAGGCTGAAGCACCCTCTTCATTTCCCGAAAGACCAAAGGCAGATGCGCTTTCGGAATATTCACGATGGCATAGAAAGCCGCAATCCCCGCGAGCGTTCCGTCCGGAAGATCGAGGGCCAACATGTTCCCCTCTCGAAATGAAATGTCCGGATTCAACTGTCGAGCCTTTTCCAACATCTTCGGAGAGAGATCCAGCCCGAACACGGCAGCGCCCGCGTCCCGCAGATGGCGAGCCACCTGCCCCGGACCGCATCCCATGTCACAGACTTCCCCACGTCCAGAAAGCTCTGCCGCAAAGCGGTTGAGCAGTTCCCGGTCAAACGGCTTGCTCGACAGTTCGCCGTAGATTCGCCGTGCATATTCATCGGCAAGCCGATCGTAGCTCCCACGAATCGATCCTAGGACCTCACCGTTGACTTCCATACCCCGTAAGTTTTTCTTCTTCTTGATGAGCCAGTTTCCTTCTTTTTTACGCTATCTAAGGTTGAGGGACACTACAAGCCGGGCCTCCCCACCGGAACCGACGTCCTCTCGGAGGCTAACCATGAAGAACTTGAAACGAGGTTCCCGTCTGGCTGTATTCTTTCTTGTCCTGGCTTCATCGGGGATCGCCCTGGCGCAGATTACTCCCAGCCAGGACGCCTACACCAACACTGCCACTCCAACCACAAACTATGGTACGAAACCGGCGCTCAATGTCGAGAGCGCCTCGCAGACCACCTTCATCCAGTTCGATCTGTCCTCGATTCCCGCGGGCTACACCGGTTCGAACATCGCCAAAGCAACATTGAAACTCTACGTCAACTCGGTGACGACCGCCGGAAGCTTCAATGTGGACTTCATCAACGGCACCTGGTCCGAGAAGACCATCACCGCGAATCTTTCTCCAGCCATCGGGACGACGATCGCCAGCAGCGTGCCGCTCGCCTCTGCCAACGTGCATGATTATGTCCTGATCGACGTCACCTCCGCCGTCGGCGCATGGCTCGACGGATCGCAGCCCAACGACGGAATCGCCCTTGTTGCCAACAGCCCGCTCAATGCCAGCTTCGACAGCAAAGAGAACACCACCAATAGCCAGCCCGCGGAATTGGATATCGTCTTCACCAGCGGGGGGACCCTCACCGGCGTCACCACTTCCGGCGGCAGCGGTCTTAGCGGTGGCGGCACGAGCGGCACGCTGAATCTTTCTCTGACCAACTCCTGTTCCGCCAATCAGGTGCTGCAGTGGAATGGCAGCGCATGGGCCTGCGCTGCGGTTGGCTCAGGGTCGGTAACCAGCGTTGGATTGGCCGCCCCAGCGTCGGACTTCACTATCTCCGGCTCGCCAGTCACTGGCAACGGCACGCTCACGCTCGGCTGGAACGTTCCTCCAGACAGCAACAATACGCCGAATGCCATTGCCAAGCGCGATGCTTCCGGCAACATCTTCGTGAACGGGGTAGGCGCGAGCGTTCTCGAAGGGACCACCGGGGTCCTTGGCGGCTACGTGAATAGCCTATCGTCCTACTACCTCAATAGCTCCGTCTTTGCCACCGGAAACCTGTCGATCTCGAATGCGTTCGTCGGCTTTGCCGGGAACACTTCCATGACCGGCGCCACCAACACGGCGGAAGGCGCGCTGGCGTTTACCAGTAACACGACCGGCTGTTGCAATGTGGCCAACGGTACACAAGCGCTCCATGCCAATACTCAAGGATGTTGCAACGTCGCCTCCGGCCAGGCCGCGCTCATCAGCAACACCACGGGCTCCAACAACACCGCCGACGGCTACCAGGCACTCTTCGCCACCACGACCGGCGGCTTCAACACCGCCATCGGCATCGATGCGCTGACCAATAACACCACCGGCTCCAACAACACAGCTCTGGGACGCGCTGCCGGAGGCTCGCCCGGCGTTACCGGCAACCTCACCGGCTCGGGCAACACGTTTCTCGGTACTGGAACCATTCCGGGATCGTCCGCTCTCAACAACGCCACGGCCATCGGCAACGGCGCCGAAGTCGATATCAGCAACGCGATGGTGCTGGGTGCGATCGCCGGCGTAAACGGAGCCACTACCAGCACGAACGTGGGCATCGGCACAACTTCGCCCGCATTCTCGCTCGATGTCCACGGCACGGCCAACTTCACCGGTCTCGTCAGCTTCTCGCCCAGCCAGACCTTCCCCGGAGCCGGCACGATCACCGGGATCACCGCTGGCGCTGGCCTTGCTGGCGGAGGCTCTAGCGGCAACATCACATTGGCTCTCGCTCCGAGTCTCTGTCCCTCCGGCAATGCGCTCACGGGGCTTCCCTTTAACTGCGCGCCATTCGCGACCCTTGGCACAAACACGTTCTCCGGCGACCAGAACGTCACCGGGAACATCAACGCAACCGGTGTGATCAGCGGCGACGCTTCCGGACTCACCAACCTGCCCGTGCTATATTCGTCGTTCATCCCCACCTGTGACCTAGGCGTTTCCGGGGCCCTTTCCAGCACTCCGGTGAATATGGGCACGCTCGGGACATTCACCAAGCAACGGGCAGCCAGCAGTATCGTCATTGACTGGGGTGGCCACGTGGATGTCGGCGCGGTCTCCAACGCTGTTTACTTCTTCCTTGAGGTCGATGGCAACGCCGCGGTCGGCGGTCAGGCCAACGGCCTCCTGTTCGCCGCCGACGCGGGCCGATACATCCAACTACCCATGCACGCCGTATTCACCGGCCTTCCCACCGGAACACATAACGTGCAAATGTGGGTCTCGATTCCAAACGGCACCGGATCAAACGTGTCGGAGAACCCCGGCTGCTACTCGGAGCAGGTAACGATTCAAGAGCTGTAAACCTGGGACCTTCCCGCGCTCGAGCGCCCACGTCCACCAGCCATGGTGAACGCGGGCGCATTTTTTCGCCTCGCTGGATGGGCAAGGTCCAAAGCGCCAAAAATCAATTTTGGAAGGGCACGGCTTCGAGACGTTGCGGGAAAATTCCTTCAGATGCTTGCCTTGAAAGGGCGCGGCTTCAGCCGCGCCGAAACTGCTGCGGAATGATTGTGGCTTTAGCCACTGAGGTGCGCTGGGGCGCGCGGTACTTTATCCGCAACTTCTTCCACCCGTGCCGTCGAGATCAAAGAATGACTGACGACTGACGACTATCCCCCTCCGTACTCCATCACCTTCCCATCAAACACGACCGCCACATACTTCCCCGACCCGACATCCCGAAACTGCACCACCCGTTTCCCCTCCCGCGCCATCTTTCCCCACCGGCTTGGCTTTTCGGGATTCTGCTCAATCGCTTGATACTCCCTCGCACCCATTAAAAAGCGCACCGTCCGCAACCGCTGCGCCCCAGTCCGCGACACCTTATATTTCTCCGCGCGCAAAGACATGACAGTCCCACTCATCATCTGCTCCGCTACGGCCTTCAACACGTCATGATCCAGCATTGGTCCGCACCCCGACTTGGTTGTTCTCTGTGATCTCTGAGGCCGTTCTCTGCGTTCTCGGTGGTCTAAGATCTTCGCTCTCCAACGGCGAAAACCCACTTTCGCGTCCGGCCGAACCTGAATTCTGACGTTGGCACTCCACCTAGTATCAACCTTGATTCCCGCGATTTTGAGCGCAGTACCATGATCGTCAACATGTCGGAGCAATATACTCACACTCCCATCGCTATCCCGTGCCACCGGGCCTGATCTCTCTGTGTACCTCTGTGTCCCCTGTGGTGAAAGACTCTCCTGGCCAGTTCACAGCGCACCACCGGGTCCTGAGTACTGAGTACCGAGTACTGAGGACTGAGTACTAGCCCCGCCGCCCAATCCATGCGATGATTCCCCCGCCCATGGCCCAGCTCCTCCGCACCCTCCGCCTCCAGGATCTCGTCATGCTCATCGTCGGAGCCGTCATCGGCTCCGGCATCTTCCTCGTCCCCGCCGAAATCCTCCGCCAGACCCACAACTCCGTCGGCGTCGCCTCCCTCGTCTGGATCGCCGGAGGCCTCCTCTCCATCCTCGGCGCACTCACCTACGGCGAACTCGCTGCTATGAAGCCCGAAACCGGAGGCCTCTACATCTACGTCCGCGACGGATTCGGCCCTCTCGCTGCCTTCCTTTACGGATGGGCCACCTTCATCGCCATCGCCAGCGGCTCCATCGCCTCGCTTGCCGTCGCTTTCAGTTCCTATCTCTCCGCCATCGTCCCGCTCTCCCCCGTCGTCGAAAAAGTCGTTGCCGTCGCCGTGATCGCCTTCCTCACCGCCGTCAACGTCTGGGGCACGCGTCACAGTTCCGACCTGCAGAACTGGACCACCCTCATCAAGCTCGTCATGATCGTCGGCCTTTGCGCCGCCCTCCTCTTTCTCGGACGCGGCTATTCCTCCATGGCCCACTCGCTCTGGACTGAGCCCCTCTCCGGCTCACTCCTCTCCCGCTTCGGCATCGCCATGATCGCCGTCCTCTGGGCTTACGAAGGTTGGCAGTTCGCCACCTACAGTGCCGGAGAAGTCATCAATCCCGAAAAGAATTTTCCCCGCGCCCTCCTCGCCAGCATGCTCTTTCTCGCCGGCGTCTACCTGCTCGCGAATCTCGGATACCTCGCTGCTCTTGGCCCCACGCGTGCCGCCAACTCCGAAACCATCGCTGCCGCCGCCAGTTCCGCGGTCCTCGGATCCTCCGCCTCCAAAGTCATCGCATTCATCATCATGATCTCCGTCTTCAGCGGACTGAACTCCATCCCTCTCACCGCCCCGCGCATCTTCTACGCCATGGCGAAAGACGGCATCTTCTTCCGCCAGCTGGCCGAAGTTCACCCGCGCTTCCACACGCCCGCCGTCGCCATCATCGCCCTCGGCGTCTGGTCTGCGGTGCTTGCCCTGATGGGAAAATTCCAGCAACTCATCAGCTACGCCATGTTCGTCGCCTGGATCTTCTACGGACTCGGCGCAGCCGCCATCTTCGTCTACCGTCGCAAGTTCCCCGAGATGCCCCGCCCCTACCG
>Ga0209698_10001871_pt1 | contig 24182 bp, 21 predicted proteins | sample LitLauG_LLR_2012_FD_187203 | JGI IMG/M metagenome (GOLD analysis project Ga0209698, IMG submission 187203) | Freshwater sediment microbial communities from Pennsylvania, USA - Little Laurel Run_MetaG_LLR_2012 (SPAdes) (version 2) | ecosystem: Environmental > Aquatic > Freshwater > Creek >... | reverse complement strand
ACCCGCTCATCGGTACACCGGATTTCAATGCCCGTCCCTCGGCCCACAGCAACGCCTATAACATCGTGCAGCGCGATCGTCTGATAAACCGTCTGCAGCTCATGGAACCCGTCCTCCCGGCGGTCGCCGATGTACAGGCCCAGATTGATCTTGGCGAATGCTCGTACCCTGACAGACATGGGATCGCTATTGTACCCAAAGGAAATCTCAGTCTGATTTCAGACCCGGCGACCGAGTGGGAAGCTAGTCACGCCGGGCATCCCGTTTCGTGGCGTTACGCAGGTAATCTCGACTCCCGTCGTCGAACCCGCCATCCTGAAGGCTGTGATTCCGGTCACTTCCCGTTTTGGGAACGGGGTTCGGATCTGGGATTTTCCGGAACTACAGTTAGGCCCGCGCGGTTTTCACGAAGTGCGAGCGCAGCCTGGCCTCGGGCACCACCTTCCCTCGGGGCCATCAGTCAGGGAGTCGGACTATGAGGTTCATTCGGTTGGGTCCGCTGCTGTTATTTGTCACGGTCGCATTCGTTTCCTCCGCTCCGGCCCAGGATTACCAGGTCGTCAACGTCAGCAACGGCGGCACCATTGCGGGAACCGTGAAATGGTCGGGCCCGGTTCCTCATCTGGCCGAGTTTCCCATCACCAAAGACGCTCAGATTTGCGACCCGGACTCGAAGAAGACTACCGATCTCGAGCGGCTCGAAATCGGACCCGACAACGGCGTCGCCAACACCGTCGTCTATCTCAGGAACGTTACCTCTGGCAAAGCGCTGACCGCGCCCGAGCAGCGCCGTCATCTCGATCAGCGGCACTGTCACTACATTCCGCACATTCTGCTGGTGCCACAGGGCGCTGACCTGACCATGCAGAGCTCCGACGCGACCTTGCACACCATCCACATGGAAGGCGCGGCCACCTACAATCTGCCGTTTCCTTTCCCCAATCAGGTCAACGCCCGCAAGATGGCAACGCCCGGACTGGTCACGCTGCGCTGCAATGGTGGCCATGTCTGGATGAATGCGGAAATGTTCGTCATCCCGCATCCCTACTACGCCGTCACCGACGAGAGTGGGCGCTTCGAATTCACCGACGTTCCGCCCGGCACTTATCAGATCGTCGCCTGGGATGAGGGCTGGACCCTGGCCGGCAAAGCCCAGACCTTCGACGTGCTGACCGAGAAAACCGTGCAGCGTCCTCTGTTCACCGAACCGAAGACCTGGGAAAAATCGATCACCGTCAATGCCAATCAGGCATCGTCGGTCAACTTCACAATTTCCGCGAAATAGTTTGCAGGTGATGGTTCCGGGAGGGCACGGCTTCAGCCGTGCCGTTAGGTCCTTCCAAATGCCAGCGCTTTAGCGCCTGAGGTTTAGAAATTGGCAGGCCGCGTCAGCCGCTGAGGCCTGCTTTACCGCCGTCGATACTTCACCAAGAATTCAAACCCGGCATTCGGGGGAAATAACTCGGCCACCTTGCGCAGCCGTTCCGCCAGAGCCTGCGGCGCCAGCAGCGGATAGTCCCGCTCCCTCAAATCGTGATAGTCCACATCCAGAAACATCGCCAACAAGTAAATCGAGATCGCGTCAGAGAAAGCGGCCTCAAAATATTCGCCCTTCGCGCGCTCGGACTCCGGCCCGCCCGTCGTCGCGATCTTTCTCGCTTCGAAAGCGTCCATCGAGGTTTCGCCGCGCACTCCCGCTTCCGCCTGCTTCCACGCCAGGTCGCTGAACTCCGCCGACACCCCGGCCTGTTCCACCAGCCCGTGGCCCACGTTGATATAAAACTCGAACGCCACCGAGAAGCGGTCGTCCATCAGCCGCGTCGAGATGAACACGCACTGCGACCCGCCCAGGTTCAGGTTCCGATGGCACACCGCATTGTCGCTGAGCGCGACATCGTAGCGGTCGGCAATTACCGTCTCGTCGCCATGATTGACTGTCAGCGGGACAAAGTAATACGCTTTCCGGCTCAAAGCTCCGGCAATGCGCGACGGGACCGCGGCAATCATGCGCTCCAGGTCAAGCGCTCCAACCGAAGTTTCGCCCGCCATCGCGTAGCAGACACCGTTCGCCGCCTGCGAAACCGGCGTCGCCCTCACCACTTCCGAGGGTGTCCGCGTCGAAACCTGGGCTGCCTGCGACATGCTGACCATTTTACACAGTTACCCTTTGCCCTCGATACGTGTCATCCTGAGGCGGGCGCAGTTTGCCCGACGAAGGATCTGGGCGAGCCGCTCGATGTGTCGCGCTCTTTGCGACACAATAATCGTGCGCCTGGCTCGCATCCGTATTTCTGGGGACACCGCCTGACTTCCGCCCCAGCACTCGTGTAGCCTTATTCCATGCCCGGCCGTCACGCTCCCCAGTCGCCGCGTTGGTATGGCGTTTTGCTCCGCGCCGGCGCCATCACCTTCCTCGGCACGCTGCTAACTTTCACCGTCAGCCTTTTTCTAAGTATCGTCGGCACTTTTCTGGTCGCAACCGTCCGCGGCCGCCATCCCGACATGCCGTTTGCCTATCGCCACATCGCCTTCCCGATCGCGCTGGCCGCCGGATGCATCTTGCTGGTCGCTTCCCTGGTGCACGAAATTCGCCAATACCGCCAGAACAAGGCACTGGCCGCAATCGCTCGGACTGCCTGATCCATGCCGCCGCGCATTGCTATCCCGCTGCCACACTCGGCTGATCACGACTACTGCAGGCGAGCGCTCCCCCAATATGAACATGCCGTCGAGGCCGCCGGCGGCGTGCCCGTCCCCATTCCGTTCGATCATGCCGAATCCGCCAAACTGGTCTCGACCTGCGACGCCATCTTGCTGCCCGGCAGCAATGCCGACGTAGATCCGGCAAAATTCGGCGCAGCGCCCTCGCCCCACACCGCGCCGGCAGATTCCGCCCGCGACGCACTCGATTTTTTCCTCCTGGACGACGCCTTTACCCACCGCAAGCCCATCCTCGGTATATGTTTTGGATTGCAAAGCCTCAACGTCTACCGCGGCGGCTCACTGATTCAGCACATCCCTGATTTTCTTCCCGGAGCATTGCGATCTAGAGTGAATCACGAAGCCGGCCGCTCCGTTCCCGTCGCCCACACGGTGGAAGTTGGAGCGAACTCCGTTCTCGCAAGAGTCTTGTGTGGGAACAGCCGCCCTCGACCGTCCAGCCAGGCGCAGCCCGGTGGAGTCTTTTCTGCACGAAAATTTGATGCCAGCCCTGAACCCGGGCGGACCCGAGAAGGGCACGGCTTCAGCCGTGCCGAAACACACCGCAAGAAAACCGGGGCTTCAGCCCCTGAGGGAGGCAATCTCGTGCTGCCCGTCAATTCCTCGCATCATCAGTCGGCGGAAAAAATCGGCAGCGGCCTGCGCGTGGTCGCGCGCTGCCCCGATGACAACATCATCGAAGCCGTCGAAGGCACCGACCCGGATCACTTCGTCATCGCCGTCCAATGGCACCCCGAGCGCAGCGTGGACGAAGATCCCGCTTCCCGCGCCATCTTCGGCGCACTCATCAAAGCGGTAAACCAAAAGGAATGACGGTTGGACCTACGGAAGGGTCTAAGCCTTCGCCAGCAGTACCACCACATGCGCAACGGCGGCGTTTTCCAGATTCAGACCTTCCGGCGTCTTCGCCTTCAGCCCAACACAATCGGCGCTCACGCCCAGCAACCCCGCCACATGCTCGCGGATCTTCTCCGCGTGCGGCCCGATTTTCGGCGCGGCCAGAATCAGGCTCGCATCCACATTCCCAACCCTGTATCCCGCTTTTTTCACACGGCGCAGCGCTTCTTCCAGGAAGATTGCCGAATCCGCATTTTTCCACTTCGCGTCCGATGGCGGAAACAGCGCGCCAATGTCAGGCGCGGCAATCGCGCCCAGCAGCGCGTCGGTGATAGCGTGCAGCAGCACGTCGCCGTCCGAGTGGCCACCTAGCCCGCGATCATGATCAAGCGCGACTCCGCCAATTTTCAGCGGTACGCCAGCGCGAAACTCATGCGAATCAAACCCGTAGCCAATTCTCATGCGATCCGTCCAACTCCCTGCTAGCCCTTCCCCAAATAAAACTCCGCCAGTTCCATGTCTGCCGGCGTCGTAATCTTCAAATTTCGCGGCGAGCCCATCACCACCGCGACCTCATGCCCTGCCCGCTCCACCAGCGACGCTTCATCGGTCCCGGCAAATCCATCCGCCGCGGCCTCTTCAAACGCCCTCTTTAGCACGTCGAAGCGGAATCCCTGCGGCGTCTGCGCCAGCACCACGCCTGCGCGCGGAATCGTCGCTTTGATCACCGCGCCATCCGCGGTCCGTTCCACCTGTTTCACCGTGTCTACTGCCGGCACGCCTGCGATCGCCGCGCCATGCTTCTGTGCCGCCGCAATCACGTCCCGAATAATCTCCACCGTCACCAGCGGACGCACCGCGTCATGCACCAGCACGATGTCGTCAGCCTCCGCGTTCGCGGATCGCAGCGCGTTCTCCACCGATTGTTGCCGCGTTTCGCCTCCAGCCACCAGCTCGATCTTCTTCTTCGCTAGGTCCTGCGCTTCTTTCCCCAGTCGCTCGCGAAACTCCGCGATCTCGCTGGCTCGCAGCGCCACGCGAATCTCGCTGACCGCATCCACCGCCGCAAATTTTCTCAGAGTGTGAATCAGAATCGGCGTTCCGCCCAGTTCGGTGAACTGTTTCGACTTGACCGCCTTTTTTTTCGTTCCTTTGGCCGCCGGCGCCGCCATGCGCGTGCCTAGTCCCGCCGCCGGAATAATCACGATGACTTTCATCGCCCGCTACACCGCTTCCGGCTTGGCTTCCGGCTGAACAATCGCCGGCGGTGGTGCCGTCGTTGGCACGACGATCCCCGAAGGAGTCGTCGACCGTCCGCCCGTCCAGCTTCGCTCATCCCACTTGCCGAAAATCATTTTTCCCGCGGTCGTCTGCAGCACCGAGGTCACCGAAACATCGATCGTCTTCCCGATCATTTTCCGAGCGTTGTCCACTACCACCATAGTGCCGTCGTCCAAATAGGCCACGCCCTGGTTGTACTCTTTGCCTTCCTTCAGGATGAACACGCGCATGGTTTCGCCCGGCAGCACAATCGGCTTCAGAGTATTCGCCAGTTCGTTGATGTTCAAGACCTGCACACCGCGTACCTGCGCCACCTTGTTCAGGTTGAAATCGTTGGTGATAATTTTCCCGCCCGTCAGCTTGGCCAACTCAATCAGCTTCAGGTCCACTTCCTTCACTGCGGGAAAATCGTCTTCCACGATCTGCACCTGCAGGTGCCGGTCTTTCTGCAACCGCTGCAGAATGTCCAGCCCGCGCCGGCCCCGGTTCCGCTTCAGCGAGTCCGACGAGTCCGCCACCAGTTGCAACTCACGCAATACAAATTGCGGAATCACCACCGCGCCGTCCAAAAATCCTGTCTCCCCAATATCTGCGATGCGTCCGTCGATGATCACGCTGGTGTCGAGGATCTTGCAGCTCTTCCGCCCCTGCTGCTCCCCTTCGAAAAATCCGCCCAGCGCCGAGAGGTTCAGCAGATCGCCCTTGTTCGCTCCCAGCGCCAGCCCCACGTAACCCATGACTAGCATCACGAGAATCTGCAGAAAACTCTGCGTTGGCCCGGCCGGCACGCTGCTGCGCACGACCTGCGCAAAAAGAAACGCTCCCACAATTCCCAGCACGCTGCCAATCGCCGCACCGATCAGCCGCTTCAGGCTGATCTGCCGCAGCATCCACTCGCCCAGCACGATCACTGCGCCCACGCCGGCGCCCAGGGCGGCGTCCACCTCCCGCGAAAGTTGGAAGGGATGGATCCAGTAACCAGTGGCGGCGATAATAAGAACAAAAACCACACGTACAGCGGCCAGAATCAACATGGGACTCCCTCAGACAAACGCACCCGCCCCTCGGCTTTTTCGGCGTGGTTTATCGGTCTGTGCCAGTGTCCGCTGCCCCGGCGGATGCCGGTCTGTGAAATGCAGGACGCAATGAGGACTTCGTATGATATGCGCGCCCTGTCCCGGTCTTCGGGGCCTTCCGGGAAACAACGCGTTGTTAGCTGAAAAGTATATACCCGTCGCCGCTTCGCCCGCTCTCCCCCGTTTGGGGTACTTAAATGCTTATGTGGGGACGGCCGCTCGCCGCGCGGCGAGCTGTCCGGCGGGCGTAGCCCGCGCGGTAGCCCTCCCTGCTAAACTTTCCCCATGAGAGCGCTGGTCGTCACCCGCCAGGGAGGTCCCGAAGTCCTTGCCATCAGCAACGAACCGCCTCCCATGGCGCGGAACCGCGACGTGCTGGTCAACGTTGCCTGCGGCGGGCTGAATTTCGCCGATGTCATGACGCTCAGCGGAGGCTATCCCGGTACGCCGCCCCCGCCACTCATCGCGGGCCGCGAATTTGCCGGCGCCGAAGCCGCTTCCGGCCGCCGCGTCATGGGCTATACCCAGTGGGCCGCGTTCGCCGAGCAGATCGCTGCCCGTCCCGGCCTCCTCTGGCCCGTGCCCGATCGCTTCACCGACGAGCAGGCCGCCGCGTTTCCGGTCAACTTCTTCACCGCCTACCTAGCCTACTGGCAAGCCGGCCTGGTCCCCGCGTCAGACAGACCGGGTGCCCCATTTCTCGCTTCTTTTGCGAGAAGTGGGGATATTGGTCCCGCACGCAAAAGCGACTCTCCGCCTCGCGTCCTCATCCATGCCGTCGCCGGCGGCGTCGGCACCGCCGCCGTCCAGATCGGCCATCTTCTCGGCATCGAAATGTTCGGCACGTCTTCTTCCGACGACAAGCTCCAGCGAGTCCTGCCGCTCGGCCTGCAGCACGCCATCAACTATAAAAAGCGCGACTACGAAGATGCGATCAAGGAACTTACCAAAGGCGAAGGCGTGGATGCCGTCTTTGAAATGCTCGGCGGCGACCACACTGCCAGGAGCCTGCGCTGCCTCAGCGGATTTGGCCGGGTCATTCAATACGGCACCGCCACCGGACAGCAGCCCAAACTCGATCTCCGCGCCATGTACGCCAAGAGCGCCTCCGTGCAAGGACTCTGGCTCACCTATCTCTCCGGCAAAACCGAAATCATGGCCGCGGCCTGGAAGCAGCTTTCCGCCTGGGCCGATGCCGGCAAGCTCACGCCCGTTGTCGGCCACAGCTTTCCGCTCGAGCAAGCGCCCGAGGCCTATGCACTGCTCGCCGAAGGCCGCAACTTCGGCAAGGTTGTGCTGAAAATTGCAACTTGATCTTCAGTTGAGATGACGCGCATTCCGCTTGACCTCGGCCCACCCCTGCCCCAGACTGGTAGCCCAGCCATGAATGGCAAGGACACAGCTCGGCTCGCAGATTTGCTCGGATTTATCTTGCTGCTCCTCATGTGCTGCGTGCTCGCCGCCCCGTCGGGCGCGCAGGACGACATGAAGGAGCTCAACACCCGCTTCGTCCCGATCTACACTACGTCCCCTGGCACCGGCCTGCTGGTCATCAACGTCTTTGCCGAGAAGAGTCTGGTTCGCATGGATCGCCAGGCCTTGCTGAAGCTGGTGAACCTCAATACTCAGGTTGCTACCTGGCAGACCACCGACGCAGCCTCCGAGGGCATGTTCAACGAGATTCCCTACGGCGATTACGATATTGAAGCCAGCGCCGTCGGTTATATACCTCAACACACGCGGGCCCACGTCGTGCAGTCGGACCGCGCCAACTTTGAGATTGTGCTGCACCGCGACCCTGCCGCGATCAAACTCGACGTCGCCGACCGCGTGATGCTGCCAAAGGCGCGCAAGGAAACCAAGAACGCAGTCACAGCCTTGAAGTCCAACCGGTTCGCGGACGCTCAAAAGCACCTGGACGCGGCTTTTCGCCTTGACCCCGCCAGCGCCGAACTCAATTTCCTGCTCGGCTATCTCTATCTCCAGACGAAAGACTTCGAAAAAGCCTCGAAGTATCTGAGTACGGCCGCGACGCTCAGCCCACACGATCCGCAGGTCCTTACCTTGTTAGGGCGCGCCAACCTGGAGCGCAAGGACTACCCTGCCGCCCAGACCGCGCTGGAATCGGCCGTTATCGCCGATCCGGAAAGCTGGCTTCCTCACGATCTGCTTGCCGACGCCTGCCTGCACCAGAAAAACTATCCCGAGGCGCGTGATCAATCGCAACTCGCCCTGGCGAAAGGCGCGAAGGCAGCCAATCCTGCCCGTCTGGTGCTGGGCGAAGCGCTCATCAACCTGGGACAGGATGAACAAGGCGTGCAAGCTCTCGAGGCTTTCCTCCAGGAGGCCCCCACCCATCCCCTTGCGGGACAGTTGCATGACCTGATTACCAACGTCCGGCAGCGCGCCGCCGCCAGCGCCTCCGGTACTCCTGAGGAGAGTCCCACTCCGCAAGTCGGAGGCGTAGACCCGCTGATGGCGCTCTCCGCGCCCGATCTTGCGGTCAAAACCTGGCAGCCCATGGGAGTGGACGACATCAAGGTCGCGCTGGTTCCCGGCTACTCCTGTCCCACCGGGCAGGTGGTGTTTGAGACCGGCAAACATGTCGCCGAGTTGGTGGACGATTTAATGCGCTTTGCAGCCGTTGAAGATTTACTTCATCAGAGCCTGGACGTGTTCGGTAATCCCACTCGTACCGAAACGCGCAAGTACAACTATGTTGCCTCCATCAGCCAGCCGAAGCAGGGAGAACTGGCCGTCGAGGAATTCCGCGACAACAAGCTTGGTCTCGATGGCTATCCCGACCACATCGCCAGCACTGGCTTTGCCGTCCTCGCGTTCGTGTTTCATCCCGCCAACCGCGACAGCTTCGACCTGAACTGCGAAGGCCTCGGCGAGTGGAACGGCCGGGCCATCTGGTTGGTCCACTTCAAGCAGCGCGACGACCGCCCTAACCGCATGCATGCCTATCAGGTCGGCAACGTCAGCTATCCCGTAGGGCTCAAAGGCCGCGCCTGGATCACCGCCGACACGTTCCAGATTTTGCGCATCGAAAGTGAAATGGTCCGGCCGATGCCGCAGATCAAGCTGCTGAGCGAACACCAGGTGGTCGAGTACGGCCCAGTCCGGTTCGAAAAAAAGAAAACTTCTTTGTGGCTGCCCAAGAGCGCCGAAATCTATTTCGACTTCCGCCAACACCGCTACTACCGCCGCCACAGCTTTGACCACTACATGCTGTTCTCCACCGACGCCGAAGAGAAGCGCAAAGAACCAGTAGCGCCACCCGCCAAGCCGTCGTGAGGCTCTAGGGTGCCAACAATGTTTTTATGTGGGGATAGCCGCCCTCGGCTGTCCGGTCGAGCGTAGCTCGACACCCGCTTCAAACTCTGTCATTCCGAACGCAGCGGGCGAATACCCCAAAGCCTATGTCATTCCGAACGCCTTCAGGCGTGAGGAACCTGCTTTTTTCGCGCTCCGGGCGAAAGGCTCCGTAGTGACGCGGCGCTACCCCTCAAACACCCACTCATCACTCGCCACAAAATTCGCCAGCGAGCACAGTGCAATCGCGATCACGTTCGCCGCGAAATAATTCATGTGCGCCATGCCGGCCAGCAGTTTCATCAGCGCCAGGTTCCCGACGATCGACACTCCTCCGGTGGTCAAATTAAACCGCAGCATGCGTTTGCCCACGCCCTGCGCCGCTGCCCGCACTCGGTCGACCCAGGTGAAGCGCTCGTGCCAGAAAAAGTTATGTACCACCGCCGCTTCCACCGCAAACGCGGTCGCGACCAGGTAGTTCAAATGCAGCACGCTCTTTAGCAGGAACAAAGCGACCATCTGCACCGCAATTCCCAGCGCGCCTACCGCGTTGAACTTGATCCAGCGAATAAATCTCGACACGCCTGCCGAATTGCTCTTTTCGCCGCGAATTTCTCCGCTTTCCTGCCATTCGACCGCCTGCATCTGATTGCCAGGATTCAAGTTGCGCCAGATGGCAGCTGTCGGCTGCACCGCCCAGCTCCGTATCTCGCTGATTCCCGGAAGGTTAGCGCACGTCGCGTGGGCGAAATCCTGCCCCGGAGCGCCTGAAATCGCCGCCGCCGAGCCCGCAACTTCTGCCGGATCAGTGACTTGCCCGTAGTGGAGCCGCGCATAGTGCATGCTTATCTCATCTAACCCGCTGTCGTCAAAGTAGTTGTCCGTCATCGCGCGATCCTTTCTTCGCGATAGAGGCGCGCCGTGTTCTGCGCGGTCGCGAAAATCACCATCAGACTCATGCCCGCAATCCCGATCGCTCCCCCCACGTCAAACAACTTCCACACATGTCCGAGCAAGTGGACCTGCGGCTTCCAGAACAGCGCCAGATTGCCCGCCACCAGCAGCAACCGCAACTCCGTCGGTCCAAACTTCCAGAACGACAAGTGAAACTCGCCCACCGTATGCGCCGCCAGATACGACTGGATCGAGAGCATCAGAAACCCGATCAGCAGGCCGATGGCAATCGCCGGATGCATATACCCACTCAGCGCCAGCCCGCCCATCAGTGCGAGCGAGCCGAAGCTGTCGACCATGTGGTCCACGTAAAAGCCGTAGCGCGGGCGCAACTGCTGCCGTGTGCGCGCCAGCGTGCCGTCGAGCGAATCGCCCAGCCAGTTAAGAAACAGGCAGGCAATCACCGCCAGCGGCGCCAGCGGATACGCGCCCGACATCGCATAGCCAACGCCCGCCCCGATCTGCGCAGCCAGGCCCAGCACCGTGAGTTGATCGGGCGTGACCCACTCTGGAGCCCTCTGCGCCAGCGCCACCAGCACGCGCTTTTCGACCCCAGCCACCCAGCTCTGCTGAATGCGTTCGACGTTCGGGCGCACGCGCCGCGCCTGCCTGACTTCACTCAGCACCCGCGGGTTGATCTGTTCACAAAAGTCCGACAGAGTCGGTGTCGCAGCAATTTGCCCCGGCATGAACTCGCCCTCCCCGGCCGCCGCAGCGGCGCAGGCACGTTTCTCGCAGACACGGCCGCGACTGGCAATGCACCGGCCATCAAACAATTGTCAAACGAAACATCAACCCGGAAGTCGAGACAGGAGAATGAGTTAGGCAGCGAGGTCAACTGGCCGGACTGGAAGGTAATGCGTCTAAGTGTGGTCCGATGCCGGCGGATATTTTGCGCCAGGCGGGTATTTTGGCGGGACTAGAATGTTCTCCAATCCCATGCGCAAAATCGTCCACATCGATATGGACGCCTTCTATGCCTCGGTTGAGCAGCGCGACGATCCCAGCCTGCGCGGCAAGGCAGTCGTCGTCGCCTGGCGCGGCAATCGTTCGGTGGTGTGCGCCGCCTCTTATGAAGCGCGCAAGTTCGGCGTTCGCTCGGCCATGCCCGCGGTGACGGCCGAACGCCTCTGCCCGCAGGCAGTCTTCATCCCGCCGGATTTCACCCGCTACCGCGCGGTCTCGCGGCAGACGCGCGAAATCTTCCGCCGCCATACTGACCTGGTCGAACCGCTTTCGCTCGACGAAGCCTACCTCGACGTCACCGAAATCAAGACCGGCTTGCCCACGGCCACCCGCGTCGCACGCGTCATCCGCCAGCAGATTCGCGAAGAGTTGCAACTCACTGCCTCGGCCGGCGTTGCGCCCAACAAATTTCTCGCCAAAATCGCCTCCGACTGGCGCAAGCCCGACGGCCTGTTCGTCATCCAGCCGGGAGAAGTCGACGCGTTTCTGAAGCCGCTGCCGGTCGGGCGATTGCCCGGCGTGGGCAAAGTCACCGGCAAACGGCTCGAGGAGATGAAGATTCTGACGGTCGGCGAGATGCAGCGCATGGAACGCGCCGCGCTTGAAAAACATTTCGGCAAATTCGGCGCGCGCCTCTACGATCTGGCGCGCGGCATGGACGACGGCGCCGTCGTGCCCGACCGTGCGACCAAGTCAATCTCCGCCGAAGACACCTTCGAGCAGGACATTCCTCTCGCGGAAACGGAAGCGACCATCCGCCGCCTCGCCGAGCGCGTATGGGCCGCGGCCGGCAAAGAATCGCGCGTGGCGCGCACCGTGGTGCTCAAGTTGAAGACGAAGGAGTTCAACATTCTGACTCGCAGCCACACCCCCGCCGTACCGCCGGCCTCGTGCCAAGAAATGACCGCTATCGCGCTCTCGCTGCGCGAACGTGTCGATCTCGGCCCGCAACGCCGCTTTCGCCTGGTCGGCGTCGGTCTGCACAATTTCTGCGACCTCACGCCGCACGACGAACCGGCACAATCGGACTTGTTCGTGTAAGTTCCGGAACACCGGTGCGCAGGATATGCACAAGTATTTATGGCGCGCCCGGCAGCGACGTGCCGTCAGGGAGTTCGATTCGTCCGACGGCCATGTAGGACGATCCATCCTTCGCACGAAAGCCGGAAACAGTTATCTGCTCTCCGTACTTCAACGAATCTGGAATCCATCCGTGCCGGCTGAGCATGGTCGGGCTGCCTAACTCCAATACCCAGTTCGCAATCTTGCCTTGCTCGTCCTTCAGGCGCGCGTGAATACAGGCGTGGGGCTGGATCCACTGGAAGTCGGTGACCGTACCCCGCAAACTCACTACGTGAGTGGTATCGAATTGTGCCAGCCCGTGATGCGCCCAAAGGGAAGTCACGGCCAACATCAGTGACCCCGCCAGCACAAGCGCACCAAGCCTGCGATTCATCGCCGTTCTCCGCTGGCAGTTTACAGCATGGTCGCGCTACGGGAGGTGCCGGGTTGGGCATGTACGAACTCGCCACTTTGGTGGGAACATCGTAGTCATGAACCGGGCCCTGAGATTTCTGCGCCCCTCGCACCAGCACTCGGCATTTTCCGCGACGGTTCTGCTCATGGGCACGGTCATGCTGTCGCGCGTGATCGGCTATCTGCGCGAGGCCTACATCGCCTACGCTTTCGGCGCCGGCCCGCAAACCGACGCCTATGTCGCCGCCTTCACCTTGCCCGACTGGCTCAACTACATTGTTGCCGGCGGCGCAGCGTCGATCACCTTCATCTCTATCTACACCAAATTTCTGGCGCAGGGTAAAAAGCAGGAAGCCGAGAAGACTTTTTCCATCATCATCACGGTCATGACCCTGGTGCTGATCGTCGGCACCCTGGCCGGCGAGATCTTTGCCCCGCAATTTGTGGCCTGGTTCGTGCGCGGCTTTTCGCCCCAGCAGATCGTGCTCTGCGTGCATCTCACCCGCATTCTTCTGCCGGCACAGATTTTCTTTTATGTCGGCGGCGTCGTTTCCGCCGTGCTGCTCTCGCATCGCCTGTTTCTTTTTCCCGCCTTTGGCCCGCTGCTCTACAACGTGTGCATCATCGCCGGCGGAGTGCTCGGCGCGCACCGCTTCGGCATCGCATCGCTCGCTTACGGATCAGTCGCCGGGGCCATTGCCGGCCCGTTTCTGGCCAGCGCCATCGGCGCGGCTCGCATCGGCACCGGCTACCGCCCGTCGTTGAACGTGATGAACCCGGCCTTTCGCGAGTGGGTGCGGCTGTCCATTCCGCTGATGCTCGGCGTATCGCTGGTGACGGCCGACGACTGGATCCTTCGCCACTATGCCTCGTCGGGCATCGGCGACATCGCACGCCTCAACTATGCCAAGCGGCTGTTTGCCGTGCCCATCGCCATTCTCGGGCAGGCGGTGGGGCAGGCATCGCTGCCGTTTTTCGCGCGCCTGTTCAACGAAAAGAAACTCGTCGAGTTCGCATCCACGGTGAATGATTCTGTCTATCGCGTCTCGGCCGCATCGTTCCTCGCCACCGGATGGATGATGGCCGCCGCCGTGCCGCTGATCGATCTGGTCTATCGCCGCGGCAAGTTTCTGCCCAGCGATACCGCGACCACCGCGATTTACTTCTTCTGGTTCTCGCTGTCGCTGGCCTTATGGGCGGCGCAGGGACTCTACGCGCGCGCCTTCTACGCCGCCGGCGACACCTGGACGCCCATGGTAGCCGTCACCCTGATCACCGCCGCGTCGCTGCCGATCTATGGCGCGTTGTTCCGCCAGTTCGGCGTGGTGGGACTGGCTTATGCATCCGACATCGGCATTGCCGCAAATCTCGTGGCCCTCGCTTTGCTGTTGCATCGCCGAAAGCTGGTGTCGCTCGCCACGCTGAACTGGGGCGAGATGGCAAAAGCCGCATCCGTAGCGGTCTTGGCCGGAGGCCTCAGCGCCGCGGTGGCAAAGGCCCTGCCGGCCAGCGGACGCGCCCGCGCCGACGATCTCCTGCAGCTCGCCCTGGTTTCGCTGACCTGGGCCGCCGCCACCGCCGCAGGATTGTGGCTGGTGAAGTCGGAACTGCCCACCGCATTGCGCAGAAAAAAAGCTGCGGCGTATCCGGCGGTCGCGCAGGATGAAAGCAAGGAGATTCTGGGGTCGGGATCGCAGCCGTAAGTGTCCATGCCTTACGCCGCCACGCCCTCCACAATCGAATCCATCGCCGCCGTCGGAATAATCCGCGTCAACTTCCAGCCCGATGCGGAGAACAGTTCGCGGAACTGTTTCTCCGTGCGTTCGCGTCCGCCGGGAAAGATCAGCATTTGTAAGTCGAGAAATTTTCCCGGAAAAAACTGATCGTCCGGCGGAATCACGCAATCCACCACCAGCAGTTTTCCGCCCGCATTCACACCCGCCCTGCATGCCTTAAGGATCTTGACGCACATCTCGTCCGGCCAGTCGTGGATTATGTGTTTCATCAGGTAAGCGTCGGCACCGGCCGGGACGGAGGCAAACATGTCACCCGAAAGCAGCGTGCAGCGGTCCATAACGGGCTTGAGGGGGCCGTTTGGCGCGCCCGCGATTACATGCGGCTCTTCGTAGAGCGTGCCCCGCATTTTCGGGCTCCTCTGCAGAATGGTCGCGAGCAAAAGTCCGTGTCCGCCGGCTACGTCCACAATCGAGCCTATGCCGTCAAAGCTACAAGCCTCGGCGACGGCCGGGCCATCGATCATCGACAAATCCGTCATTGCGTCGTTGAAGAGTCGGGCTTCCTCAGGGCGGCGCTTGAAAAATTCGAAAATGTGTTCGCCATAAACCTTTTCCAACGCTGGCTTGCCGGTCTTCACGCAATATTCCAGTTCCGACCAGCCGCGCCCGTGCCACTCCCGGCCGCCTATGATCGCGAATGCGCGCAGGCTGGGCCTGGCGTTGCTGCGCAGCACCGCCGACATCGGCGTCTGCGAAAACTTCCCGTCCGCGCCTTCCGCCAGCACGCCCGCGCACGCGGTGGCGCGCATCAGTCGATAGAGCGCGTCGGGCTGCGCCCCTATCTTTCGTGCCAACTCTTCCGCCGACTTCGGCCCGTGCTCCACCAGGTCGGGTATACCAAGCTGCGCCAGGCAGGAAACCGCGCCGGCGACGTGAGCGCCATTCAGCAATTGCAACATGCCCACATGGGCAGGAGGATTCGAAGCGTTTTCCATCAGTGGTTCACCGGAAAAGGCGTTTTCAGAGTGTCAATCGCTGTGAAGTATACATGCGAGCGAGGCGCACGTTAGGACGTGCCTCGAGTTTGCGTTCGAAATTGAAATCCCTTCCTGAATCGGTTTCCGGGCCAAAAATTTTTGCACTTGCGTTATGACGCCGCCACTTACAACCGCCCGATGATGAGCAAGTCCGAATCGTGGATCGGCGTTTAAGGCGAACTTGGCGGACCAAGCGCAGCCGCCCGGCCTGCGGTAGCGGCCCGGATCGCAGACTTTGAAAAGGAAGGTCCAATGAAAAAATATTTCGTTCTGGTAGCGTTGCTGTTCACGTCCTTGCCCGGCTTTGGCTCCCATGGTCAACCGGGCGCGTCGAGTCAGTTCCACGTCAACGCCCCACACGGTTCACCATCCAAACACAAAGCGCTCGCGCACCGCGGCACCCAGGGTTCCTCCGCACCCTGGAAGGGAGCGGCAAACCCCGCCCGCAAGGGCCGGTTTGTGAATCGGGCGCGCGGCCTCGGCAGTGTTGCGGGCGTAAATTTCATCGCTGGGGGTCGGACTGCGTGGGGCGGCCAAGACGATGACGAATCGGAGTCCGTGCTGGGCGATTTTAATGGCGACGGTAAGATGGTGTCGCCCGCGTTGTGGTCGATGCGAACGGCAACGCCGAGGTGTCGGCGCTGTTGAGTAATGGCGACGGCACGTTCAAACCGGCCGCGATCAGCGCACTGCCGGCCGACACCGACGCGCCGTTTGTAGTGGGCGACTTGAACGGAGACGGCAAAGACGACCTAATTCTGATCCAGCCTTTCGGCGGCAACTGCACTCTGGCCCGGACCTCACCCGTGGTTCCCTGCGGAGCTTCGATTTTCGTGCTGCTCAGCAACGGCGATGGCACCTTCGCCACGGCGGTCATCTATTCGGTAACGCCAAACTCGCTGGTAGGGGGATTGCTGACCGACCTGAACGGCGACGGCAAACTGGACGTGCTGGCCTACGACAACAGCAATCCCGCGAATGTGATCGAACTGCTGGGCAATGGAGACGGCACATTTCAGACGGCGACCACGATGGGAACGCTGACCGCCAGCGCCCCCAACAACATGTTCTTCGCCGACTTCAATGGCGATGGGAAGATCGACTTCGCGGGCCAAACCAACACCGGGCAGTTGGAGATCACGCTCGCGACCGGGGCCGGTCTTTTTGCCAACGCGCCCGTCAGCCTGTCGACTCCCGACAGCAACTTTGGAGCATGCAACTCCACGGCCGGCGATCTCACCGGCGACGGCAAACCCGAGATCGTGAGCTTCAACTGCAGCGCCAATACCGTTACCGTCTACGTGAACCAAGGCGACGGCACGTTTGCGACCGGTGTCTACTACAACAACAACAGCGACCAGTATCAGAGCGTCTACGATGGGGCCATCGCCGACTTGAATGGCGACGGCAAGAACGACGTCGTGGCCATTAACAACGATGCCGCCGACGTCAGCATATTTCTGGGGCATGGAGACGGCAGCCTGAGCGTCAAGCCTTCGAGCTACGCCATCGGTGGATTTGCCTGGAACCGGCCGCTGATTGCCGACTTTAACGGCGACGGCCTGCCCGATGTGGTCGAATCCGATGACCAGTACAACTTGGTGTATCTGCAGGGCTACGGCGATGGGAGCTTCCGGGCCGCTCCCACCTACGGCCTGCCCAACAGCTTCGATCAGAGCGCATATACGTTTAGCGTCGCCACCGGGGATTTCAATGGAGACGGCATCCCGGACGTGGTGGCTGGCCAGGTGGGCGATGACGCTTCCACGGGAGTCGCCGTCTACCTGGGCAAAGGCGATGGCACTTTTTATCCGGGCGACAGCTATGGCACTTCGGCCAACATGAGCTACGTGGCGGTCGCCGACTTCAATGGCGATGGCAAGCTCGACATCGCGGCCATTGACCGCGTCAACAACCTGGTACAGATTTTCCTGGGCAACGGGGATGGCTCGTTCAGCATCGGGGCCGCCTACCCGACCAGCTCGCAAAGCAATTCAGCCGCGCAGAATCTGGTGGTGGGCGATTTTAATAAAGACGGCAAAGCGGATATCGCGGTTGCCAACGCCAACACCGGCGACGTGGGCGTGCTGCTGGGCCGCGGCGATGGCACGTTCGCGTCTACGGTCAGCTACCCATTCCCGGGTTACGCCGCCCTTAGCATCTCGGCGGCGGACTTGAACGGCGACGGTTATTTGGACCTGGCGGTCACCGCCTACTCCGACGGTCCGCCTGCAATTGGCATTCTGCTCGCCGACAGCAATGCTCCCGGAACGTTCGGGACCGCACAGTTTGTCAATGTCAACGGAAACCCGAACAACATCGCTTTCGGCGATCTGAACAACGACGGAAAAGTGGACATGGCTGTCACCGAAAGCAATGGGGCAACATTTAACGGACAGCTCGAGGTTTTCCTGAACGATGGAACCGGGACGTTCCCCACCGCGCCGACCGCTTATCAGGCGTCCACGTTTGGTGGTGCCTCGGGCCGCTCCGATCCCTCCGACATTCAGATGTTCGACTTAAACGGGGATGGAAGTCTGGACTTGGTGTATGTCAACAACCGCAGTGGCACCGTTGCCGTGGCATTGGGCAACGGCGACGGCACCATCGCCGCTCCGCTGGAGTTCCCGTCGACCGAGTACTTGGTCGGACTGGCGTTGGCGGACGTAAATGGCGACGGCGCGATGGACGTATTGACTGGAGAAGACGAGGCCGGAGGCTTCAGCGTGATGCTGAACGCAAACGGCGCCGGCGGTTCCGGAAACTACTCACTGGGAACGCAGACCCCGAGCGCGACGGTCGCGTCGGGATCGCCGGCGACCTACATGCTCGATCTGGCCGGGCAGAACGGCTACAACGGAACCATCACGTTCAGTTGCAGCCACCTGCCGACCGGCGCGACCTGCTCGTTCAGTCCGGCCTCAGTGGTGGCAAACGGCGACGTTCCAATCAACACCACCCTCACCATCCAAACCACCGCGACGACGGCGGGCCTGAGGCGACCGTCGCGGCCCGGAGCGCGGCCGGCTTCACCTATCTTGCTCGCCTGCCTCGGCGGTCTGGGCCTGTTCGGCATGTTGCTGGCGGGCGGTGGAAGAAATGGCCGTCAACGCCGGACCAGCTTGGTGATGGGAGTGGTGCTCCTGGCCATGATCGGTGCGATGGTGGGCTGCGACAAGGAAGGCAGTACGGCGTCCACGGGCACGCCCGCCGGCGCTTATGTCGTGACGGTGACCTCGACCGGCACCGGCACGACAGCACCTACTCACAGCCTGAACCTCACACTAATTGTGCAGTAAGTTGCCGGGTAAGTGGTTCAGTAAGTCGACGCTGGTGTGGAACTAAAAAGCGGCCGGAGAACACTCCGGCCGCTCTATTTATGATCAGACACACTTGCCAATCGTGGGGCTGAACTACGCCCTTGCGCCAACGGCTGCCGACTCCGTCGCTGCAGCCTTGTCTTCGCCGTTGGGCTTGACTGGCTGGCCGGGCTGCGCCGGCGTTCCCGCTTTGCGGATGTCGATGCCGCCCTTGAAATACGCGCCATCTTCAATCGAGATGCGCGCGGCGATCACGTCGCCGGTGAGCGAGCCGTCGCTGCGAATGTCCACGCGGTCGCTGGCGGTCAGGTTGCCGCGCACTTTGCCGAGCACCACGATTTCGCGCGCGTTGATGTTGGCGGCGACGACTCCGTTTCGGCCCACCGTCACCCGGTTGCCGGAAAGATTGATCGACCCTTCAACCCGGCCGTCAATGTAAAGCGATTCCGACCCGGTCACTTCGCCCTTGATCACCAGCGATTTGCCGATGGTGGCCTGATCGGCCACGGTGGTCAGAGATGGGGCGGCGCCGGGCGCGGCTCCAGCGGGACGGGGCGCGGCGGGTTCATTCACGGGCATGGGCGATGGCATCGGGCGTTCCTCCGGTCGAGCGGGTGTGTTGGGTTGGTTCGTCGGCTTCCACATTTTTCAGCGTCCTTTCCTCAGCAGGATCAGGGATCACGCCGCACTTGGGTGACCAAAGCGAATTGTACGCCCAGTCTCAAATTGAGCGCTGTGGAAAAGTCCTTCTTTTTCAGCACGGTTGGCGAGTTTGGTGCGCGAATTTGGACACCCGGCCCAACACCCCAAAGGACAGGGGCCAGGAGGAGTTTTTCCCGCCGATCGTGTAGACTTCGCCGCCAGCTCAGCTTATCGCCTGCCCGGACAGTTGCCGAGTTCAGCCGTTCGCTGCCTCTTGCTTGAGATCGCCGAGACCGATGTGCTCCACTAACGTCCAACTATGAAGGAGTTCGCGATATGAACGATACAGCCGTAATTTCCGGAGCCAAAAGCGGTCGGCCGGGGCCGGGCGAACACAGCGCGTATTTCGCGCGATATGTTTCGCTGGTGCCGGGCGAAGACGTCGTGCCCATTCTCGAAGCGCAGCGCCGCGAAACTCTGGTGCTGCTTTCCTCCCTCAGCGAATCGGATGGCGACTCCCGCTATGCGCCCGACAAGTGGAGCGTGAAGGAAGTGCTCGGCCACGTGAACGACACCGAGCGCATCATGAGCTACCGGGCGCTTCGCATCGCGCGCGGCGATCAGACGCCGCTGCCCGGTTTCGAGCAGGACGATTACGTGAAGCACGCCGACTTCGGCCGCATGAGCATCGACGATCTGCTGGAGGAATACATCGCAGTGCGGCGGTCGACGGTGGCGCTGTTTCGCCATTTCGACGATGCCGCGTGGCGGCGCGTAGGCGTTGCCAGCAACAATCCCGCAACCGCGCGGGCGCTGGCCTTCATCATCGCCGGTCACGAACTGCACCACCGCCGAATTCTGGAAGAGAAATACTTCCAACGATCACTCTAGTCGCTGTGTCATCCCGAAGGCTCGCGTTTTCACCAGCGAGTCGAGGGATCTCCCGCGCAAACGCATTCGCGTTTTCAACTCAAACTCCGCGTTACACTGGCCAGCATGCCCAGTGCCCGCGCACTCACCGAACTTCTGCACGGCAAAGGCGCCCACGCCGATCCCATGGCGTGCGTCGAAGATCTTTCCGCCGATCTGGTTTCGCGCCGGGTTGACGGCTTCCCACACTCCATCGCCGACCTCGTCTTCCACATGAATTACTGGATGGACTACGAACTGCGCCGCATCCGCGGCCAGCGCCCGCGATATCCCGAACACAACGCCGAAAGTTTCCCGCCCGCATCGCTCGACGCATCTTCGTGGGACCGGCTCAGGACGCAATTCGCAACCTTGATCAGGGAATATTCTGCGCTGGCCAAGTCTCCGCCACCCGAACTCGACCGCGAAGTCGAAACGGTACACGAAGGCGACAAGAAAATTGCAAGCACGGTGGAAGCCGTGACCCTTCAGATGATCGCGCACAACAGCTACCACGTCGGACAGATCGCGCTCATCCGCCGCACGCTAGGCGCGTGGCCGCCAAAAGCCGGCGGCGATACGTGGTGACGCCGCCTTCATTTGTCATCCTGAGGCCGCGTTTTGTGCGGCCGAAGGACCTATGCAACTCCCCGACAGCTGCACAGATCCTTCGCTTGGGATGACAAGAAATATCCAAAAGGCCCGCTGGCGTATCCTGAGAACTGAAAACTGACAACTGACAACTGCCCAATGCTTTCCGACGCCTCCATCCTCAAGCACCTCGCCCGCCAGCCCAAGCAGACCGCCGGATTCAAGCAGCTAGTCCGTGAACTCGGACTCCACGGCAACGAGCGCCGCGAACTCGACGAACGCCTGCGTCAGCTCGAATCGCGCGGCGAGATCGTGCGCCTCGAGCACGATCGCTATTCACTTCCGCAAGCCGCCGCCGGCAAGAACGCCGTGGCCGGACGCCTCTCCATGCATCGCGACGGTTTCGGATTCGTCATCCCCGACCCGGCCACGCTGCCGGCCGCGCTCAAGTCGCACCTCACCGGCGACATTTTTATTCCACCGCATCTCGTCGGCAACGCCATGCACGGCGACCGCGTTCTCGTGGACATCACCACCGTCCGTCCCGACGGCCGCGCCGAAGGCCGCATCGTTCGCCCGGTCAAACGCGCGCACATGACGCTGGTCGGCATTTTTCATTACGGCGCGCGCCGCAACACGGTCGTTCCCATGGACACGAAAATCGCGCGCGAGATCGTCATCCCGCCCGGCATGGAGCACCCGGAATCCTCTGCGCCCGGTGCGCAAAACGAAGTCGAAGACGCTGACGAAAACGCCAAACCACGAAGGCCACGAAAACCACAGAAGAAGCCGCCATCCGTGGATCGCGTACTCGGTGACGAAGCGGCACGCCGCGCCAACGCCGAGAATCTTGAAGGCCTCGCCGTCGAAGTTGAAATCACGCAGTGGCCCGCTGCCAATCAGGAAGCCCACGGTCGCGTCATCGACATTCTCGGCCGTCCCGACGATTTCGGCGTGGACGTTGAAATGACCATACGGAAATTTCATCTTCCGCACCGCTTCCCGCCCGAAGTTCTCGAAGAAGCCGCCGCCGAAAACGGAATCATCTCGTCGCAGGAACTCGCCCGCCGCAAAGATTTTCGCGATCTCCCCATCGTCACCATTGACGGCGAAACCGCCCGCGACTTCGACGACGCCGTGATGGTTACGCGCCTCGCCAACGGAAACTATGAACTGCACGTCCACATCGCCGACGTCGCGCACTACGTCAAACCCACTTCCGCGCTCGATCGCGAGGCCCGCCTCCGTGCCACCAGTGTTTATTTTCCCGACCGTGCCGTGCCCATGCTGCCGCTCGAACTCTCCACCGACCTGTGCAGCCTGCGCCCGCACGTGGACCGTCTCGTCCTCTCCTGCGTCATGGAGATTGATCCCCGCGGCGAGCTGGTTGATTACGACCTGAGCGAAGGCGTCATCCGTTCCGCCGAGCGCATGACTTACACCGCCGTGAACGCCGCGCTCGAAGGCGATCCCGCCACCGTCGAGCGCTACGCCCCGCTGGTCGCTGGTTTCAAGCGCATGGCTGAACTCGCGCAAATCCTGAATCAAAAGCGCCGCAAGCGCGGCTCCATTGATTTTGACTTACCCGAGCCGGTCATCGAGTTCGACGAACTCGGCATGATGAAGTCCATCACTCGCAGTGAGCGCAACCAGGCCAACCGCCTGATTGAGGAATTCATGCTCGCCGCCAACGAGTGCGTCGCCGCGCATCTCGAGCGCCGCCGGGTCGCGTCGCTTTACCGCGTTCACGAAAAGCCCGACGCCAAGCGCGTCTATGACTTTGAAGTTCTCGCCGCAACTTTCGGCTACTCGCTCGGCGTGGGCGCGCTGCCCATCCATAGAGTGCAGATGAAGGCCGACCGCCGCGCCGCCCGCGGCACCGGCAAGAATGTCCGCCATATCGAAGTGCCGCAGGAAGTTCACATCACCCCGCGCATGTATCAGAAGCTTACCGACAAAATTTCCGGCAAGCCCGAAGAGCGCATCCTCAGTTACCTGATGCTGCGCTCGCTCAAGCAGGCGCGCTATTCCGAGGAAAGCCTCGGCCACTTCGCCCTTGCCGCCGCCAGTTACACCCACTTCACATCGCCCATCCGCCGCTATCCCGACCTCATCGTGCACCGTATCCTGAAACAAGTGTTGGCAGAAAAAACCGGGGAACCGGGGAAATATTCCGAGGGTGCCCCGTCCTCGTCCGTCCGTTCTCTGGACGGACAGGGGGGGGATTTTGACGTTCAATCACCCTCCCCCTGGTCCAAACGCCGCGACCGCGAATTCCACCACGAATCCCTCAAGCCGCTCGGCGGCCCTATCTCGCTGACCGAACTTCACGAGATTGCCGAAGAATCCAGCCAGGCCGAGCGCCGCGCCGACGAGGCCGAGCGCGACTTGATGGAATGGAAAAAAGTCCGCTTCATGCAGGAGCGCCTGGGCGAGGAATTCGACGGCCTCATCACCAGCGTCGCCAAATACGGACTCTTCGTCGAACTCACCGACCTGTTCGTCGAAGGCCTCGTCCCCATCGCCACGCTGGTCAGCGACCGCTTCGTGTTTCACGAGCCCACCCGCCAGCTGATCGGCCAGCGCTCGCGCAAGGCCTACAGCATCGGCGACCGCGTGCGCGTGATCGTGGATCGCATTGATCCCGTCGAGAAAAAAGTGCAATTCGCGCTGATCGAAGAACTGCCCAAGGCTGCCCCTTCACGCGGCAAACGCCCGCGAAAGCTGCGCCTGGTGTAAAATTGCGTGGTCAACCCCGTTCGCCGCGGAAAGCAGTGCATCGCACGCGGCAACTTTCCTTCCTTCGTCGGGACGTAGCGCAGCCTGGTAGCGCACTTGCTTGGGGTGCAAGGGGTCGCGAGTTCAAATCTCGCCGTCCCGACCATTCATCCAAGCCTTCTTTTTCAAGAGCTTGCGAAAATACCTATCCCTCACTTTTGAACCGGATCCGGTGAGTGTCGATGCGCGTCAACGTTCACTCTTGATGTCGTTACCGCCGGATGTTGGTCGAAGGACAGACTTCGCGAGAAGAATGGGACAACCTTGGTCTCGATGCGATCGCCGATATGGTCGATGTGGTTCCCGTTGTAGATTTCGAATTCATGAGGGATGCCGTAGCTGATCAGGACGCGATCGAGTTGCTGGGTAGCCTCGGCAATGTGGGGGTCCTTGTTACCGACATCCATGCCGATATCCTTTAACTCGCGAAGGTTTCCTACATACTGATCGATCATGTAGAGCGGTTCGTTGGCGTGGAATTTGGCAACGATTTCCTCGGCAAGCTTGCCATCCTTGACAGGAAGATCGGCGAAAAAGGGC
>Ga0209698_10001870_pt1 | contig 24187 bp, 20 predicted proteins | sample LitLauG_LLR_2012_FD_187203 | JGI IMG/M metagenome (GOLD analysis project Ga0209698, IMG submission 187203) | Freshwater sediment microbial communities from Pennsylvania, USA - Little Laurel Run_MetaG_LLR_2012 (SPAdes) (version 2) | ecosystem: Environmental > Aquatic > Freshwater > Creek >... | reverse complement strand
GCCGCCGCCGCCGGCCAATGCGGACCGGCGGTTCGGCGCGTTCATCGAATTCGGGGGTTAGGAGTCCCGCCCTTCCCGCTCGTCGCGAATGCGATGGATGCGCCGGATGAGTTCGCGCCGCAATTCCGCTGCGTCGAGCGGCGGCGTGTCGACCAGCGTGACGATGGGGCGTGAAAATTTAGCCGCCAGCTCCATCAGCCGCATGGCCTTGCGGTAGCCTTCGGGCTTGGGCATTCCGAAATTGCGGTAAAGCTTCTGCTTGGTATCGCGGCCCTTCTGTTCCGCCACCACCGCCACCGGGCGATTCTCGAATTGTCCCAGTCCAGCGACGATGGCCGGGTCGTCGCCGAAGGAGCGGTCACCGTGAATCTCCTGAAAATCGGTGAACAGCCGCTCGATGTAGTCGAGCGAGTGCGGCCGCTTGGGATGCCGGGCCAGCAGCACGCGGCGCCAAGCCGGATGCTGTTCGGCTACCGGCGTCGTGGGCGCGTTTTCTTCGGAATCCACTCCTCACATCTTAACAGCGGCCGCAGGGACGAGGACTGTAAGCAAACGAACACGCGCGAATGGTGCTTAATCAGACTTCGGCGGGCCGCTACCGGATTGCCATTCCGGGCGGGCAAACCGAAACTCAAAGTAAGGAGGAGGCATCGCGTAAGACGGCCTGAGGAAGACTCTTGGATTACTCGGCGAGTCCCGGAAGCAGCAAAAGTGCAAAGGCGCGACGGGGATTTTCCGTGAAGGCGAAAGCGATAGAGGTTGACTAGTTTGGCGGAGTCGTATATTAACGAAGAAGAAGTGAAGTCCGCCAGGTGATTTACAAGGAGGATGAAAAATGTGTGACTACTCGCTCATGGCCGTGCCGAACCGTTTGGCCCGGGAAGGCGAGGAACTGGTAGCACACCGGTTCCCCACAGGATCGCTGGGTTTGGCCTCTCCCAAAGATTTGAAATGCGCGGCCGATCCGCCGGCGCCGCGGCGCCAGAGTTTCTGGCGCGCGGCGAAGGAGTTTTTTAACCCGCCGAAAACGAAACCCGTGGCGGCGGTCTGCATTCCGCCGGGGGCGCGTCTGGAGCTGCAGGATATACCCGCCCGCCTGCAGCACGATCTGGGTGTGGGGCCGGTGGAGCCGGTGACCTTCACGCAGATCTCCGCGGCCGTGAACAGCTATCGCGATGCGGTGCGGTTCCTGAACGGACGGGAAGTTCGTTTGCAGGACCTCCGCGAGGGCCAGCGAGTACGCGTGCTCGACCTTTCCGTCGCGGAGGAACTCGATCTCGAGAGACTGCGCGAGGAACGGGCCGAGTTTACCTACCGAATCCGCTGAACGGTCCCCGCGTCCTGTACCACCCTGAAGGGCCGGGTTTGCCCCGCGCCCGGGCGGGTAAGTGTGCGCGGCGCCGCCCGGAACTCACCCCTCCCGTTCGTGGTCAAATATAGGATTACGAACATGCCATTCCAGGGGGTGGATTACTTTGCCGTGGACTCTCTGTTCAACGAACAGGAGTTGCTGGTCCGCCAGACCGCGCGGCGCTTTGCCGAGGAACGCGCTCTCCCCCTCATGCGCGATTGCTTCCGCGAGGCGCGCTTTCCCCGCGAGCTCGTCCCCGAAATGGCCGCGCTCGGCTTCTTCGGCGCCAACCTCGAAGGCTACGGTTGCGCGGGCATGAGCAACGTCGAGTACGGACTCATCATGCAGGAGTTGGAACGCGCCGATTCCGGGCTGCGCAGTTTCGTTTCCGTCCAGGGCGCACTGGTCATGTACCCGATTCTCGCCTACGGCTCCGAGGAGCAAAAGGGGCGCTGGCTTCCCTCGCTGCAAAGCGGCCAGGCCGTGGGGTGCTTCGGCCTCACCGAGCCGGATTTCGGTTCCAACCCCGCGGGCATGCGCACCACCGCGCGGAAAGAAAGCGGTGGCTGGGTCCTCAACGGAGAAAAAACTTGGATCACCAATGGGACCCTCGCCGACGTGGCTGTCGTGTGGGCTCGCGCGGAGGAAGGGATCCGTGGCTTCCTGGTCGAGCGCGGGACGCCCGGCTTCACCACCTCGGATATTCACGGCAAATGGTCCATGCGCGCCTCGGTCACCTCCAGCCTCTCGTTGGTGGATTGCCGCGTGCCGGAAACCGCCCGGCTTCCCGCCGCCCAGGGACTCAAAGGGCCGCTCGCGTGTCTCTCCCAGGCGCGTTACGGTATTGGCTGGGGCGTCCTGGGCGCTGCCATGGATTGCTACGAAACGGCCCGCCAGTATGCGGTGCTGCGCAAGCAGTTCGACGATCGGCCCATCGCTTCCCACCAGCTCGTGCAAGAGAAGCTGGCCTGGATGATTACCGAGATCACCAAGGCGCAATTGCTGGCGGTGCAGGCGGGGCGCCTGAAGGACCAGGGCAAACTCGAACCGGCGCACATCTCCATGCTGAAGCGCAATAACGTGGCCATGGCGCTCGATTGTGCACGGCTCAGCCGCGACCTGCTGGGGGCCAACGGAATTACCGACGAATACCCGCTCATGCGTCACCTTTGCAATCTGGAAACCGTCAAGACATATGAGGGCACGGACCACATCCACGCACTCGTCATCGGCGAGAGGGTAACGGGAGTGGCGGCCTATAAGTAGGTCCGCGAGGGCCGGGGAACTGGGTTAAAACTTCATGATTCTTTATGCGTTAACCATTGTGGTGAGCGCCTTCCTGCTGTTTCAGGTACAGCCGGTGATCGCCAAAATCATTTTGCCGTGGTTCGGCGGCTCCGCCGCCGTGTGGACCACGTGCATGCTCTTCTTTCAAACGGTGCTGGTCTTGGGGTATCTCTACGCCCACACCACCGTGCGCCATCTCAAGCCGCGCATGCAGATGCTGTTGCACATCGCGCTGCTGGTGGTGAGCGCGGCCGTGCTTCCCATCTATCCCAGCGTGGCGCTAAAACCGTCGGGCACGGGCGACCCGGTGTATGGCATCCTGGGCGTGCTGGCGCTTACCGTCGGGCTGCCTTATTTCCTGCTCTCCACCACCGGCCCCCTCCTGCAGGCGTGGTACACGAGGCAATACAAAGGCGCCATTCCGTACCGGCTGTTCGCGCTCTCCAATGCCGGGTCGATGTTCGCCCTGGTCAGCTACCCGTTTCTGTTCGAACCGGTTTACACCACGCGCCAGCAAGCGGGCATGTGGTCCATTGCCTACGGCCTGTTTATCGTTCTGTGCGCCTTCACCGCCATCCGCTCGGGAAATGTCTACGTGGCGGAGGTGGCTCCCGAGGTCGAAGCGGCTGAGAGGCCTCGCGCGGCGCAGTACTGGATGTGGGCGGCTCTGGCTGCCTGCGCTTCCACCCTCCTGCTGGCCATCACCAATCACCTCTCGCAAAACGTCGCGGCCATCCCGTTCCTGTGGGTGTTGCCGTTGAGCGTCTACCTGCTGACTTTTATTCTGTGCTTCGAGGGCAGCGGCTGGTACCGGCGCACTCCCTACATCCAACTGGTGGCAATCGCCCTGGGCTCCATGGCCTACGCCATGTCGGGCGATCTCGAAGGCAACGTCTCCATCAAAACGCTGGTGCCGTTGTTCGCCATGGGCCTGTTTACCTGTTGCATGGTTTGCCACGGCGAGCTGGCCCACATGAAGCCGCATCCGCGCTACCTCACGCACTTTTACGTGATGGTCTCGGTGGGCGGCGCGGTAGGAGGCCTGCTGGTGGGCCTGGTGGCGCCGCATTTCTTCAACGCCTTTTACGAGCTGCCCATCGGCCTCGTCGCCTGCGCGTTTTTGGTCGTGCTCGTGCTGAAGCAGGATCCCGAGCTGAAGTGGTTCCGCAGTTGGCGGCAGCCGGCCCCGCTGGCCACTTCCGCGCTGGCTATCGCGCTGGCCGTGTACGTCGGTCTGCAGATCCGCACGGCCGAAAGGAACGCGCGTCTGGTGGTGCGCAATTTCTACGGCGGTATGCGCGTCCGCGATAATGGCCCGCTTACCGCCCAGGATACCGTGCGCACCTTGATCCACGGCACCATCAATCACGGCGAGGAGTACATGGCTCCGGGCAAGCGTGATATCCCCATCACCTACTACGGCGGCGGAAGCGGAGTAGCGCAGGCCGTGAAAGACCGGCACGCCACCGGACCGATTCGGATCGGCGTCATCGGCCTGGGGACCGGTACCATGGCGGCGTTCGGCAAGCCCGGCGATTATGTCCGATTCTACGAAATCAATCCCCTGGTGCCGCTCATCGCCCGCGGGCAGTTTTACTTTGTCCCCGATTCCAAGGCGAAAGTAGACATTGCTATGGGCGATGCCCGCCTCTCGCTCGAGCGTGAGCAGCCCGAGAACTTCGATGTCCTCGTGGTGGACGCCTTCTCCAGCGACGCCATCCCCGTCCATCTCCTCACCCGTGAAGCCATGGACCTGTACTTCAAACATCTGAAGCCGGATGGAATCCTGGTGGTACACATCTCCAACCGCTACCTCGATCTGCAGCCCGTCTTGGCCGGCGAAATCAAGGTGATCGGCAAGATTGGCCGCGTAGTGGATACCGAAGACGACGACACCCAGGACCTGTTCGGCGCCACCTGGGTGCTCATCCGCTCACCGGCTTACGGTTTCAGCCAGTCGATTATGAGCAGTTCGTCGGATCTGGCCAAGGCGCGCAAGATCCGGCTATGGACCGACGACTACTCGAACCTGTTCCAGATCCTGAAATGAGCGGCAAAGGCACGCATGCCTGTGCTACGGCAGCAGCATCACAGAGCTCTGCCAGAACGCGGCTTTCTGAGCGGCGGGGTTCAGCACTGTTACCTGGCAGGTGTACTCGCCCGGTGGAAGCTTGTTCAGCGCAAGACTGAATTCGAGGGGCATCGTCTTTAACCGGTTGTTCAGTCCTTCCGTTACCGGAAGCGGCGGCGTCTCGAACGCCTTGGTCTGGCCGCGGTAGAACGTGACAAACGCTACCATCGGCTCGACGCGCTCCGCCGCCGGCTCATAGGCCTGCAGGTAGATATACAGATCCTGGTTGCTGCGAAATACGCGGGTGACGCTGGGAATCAACTTCTGTCCGTCCTGGACTAACGGGTTCGTGGTTTCCCCCTTGTCCTTGGCCGCATTGTACAGCGCGTCCTTGAGGTCCACGCGCTGGCTGCTCAGCACCACCGAACTGATGGGGATACGCTTCTCCTCTTTGTTCAAATTGGGGATCTCGAAAGCGGTTTCATAAGTGCCCATCCGGCCGGTTTCGGCGTCGCGCGCCAGAAACTTCACCCGGTACTTGCCCGGAAGAAGCGTGAAGCCGGTGTCGTATTGGATGGGGCGCTTCGCCAATTCGGCGGCTGTCGCGTCGCTGAGCCGGATATCCACCTTGTCGCGCACATTCTGGATGGTGGTGCCGTAGTTGTCCTTCACTTCGCCAATGAAATCGAGCAGGGTCCGCTCGGCGCCGCCCTTTTTGGCAAGCGCCAGCTCCTTGCCGGGAATCTTGACCACCAGGGGCACGAAATACTCGGCGCGGTTCAATTGGAAGTAATCGAGCTCCATGGCGATGGTCAGCTCGGTCAGCGGATCGCCGAGCATCAGCGCGTCTTCGAGCTGCCTCTCTTTCTCGGCCGCCGAGAATTTGCCGAACTGCTTGCCGGCGAAGTAACCCTGGCGATAGTCGAGGCTGGCGGTCAAGCCGCCATTCAACGCGATCTTGATGCGGCGGAACTTGCCATCCAGAGCCGCGTTCGACGTGTAGTAGCCGAGCATGTAGTAGCTGGACATGGCCTGCTCCGCCTGGAGGATACCCTTGCCCAGGTCGTTGTAATCGAGCAGAGCCTTGCCCCCGGTGTCCGCGGCCAGCGACCACAGCGTGTCCTGCGACCGCTGGAAGTTGGTCATATTGGCGATGGCTGAAGCCCCGGTATACATGCCGGTTCCCCCCGGCGAGCCCCTGGTGGCATCGCCGAGCGGCGCCTGCGCCACCAGGCCGCGCGCGTCGATGGGCCAGAAAGACACCCCCGCGCGGATGGCGGCATTGATGGTGGCATGCAGTTGCGCCTGGTTGTCGATGCCGCGCAGAGTCAGGCCGCTGGCAAAGTAAATCAGCGCTTTCTTTTCGTTGAGCTGGCCCAGCATTTTCGCGGCCGTCTGCAGCGCGGACAACTGGCGATCGGTATTGAAGATATTGAACTCTGTGTCGTCCTGGCCGAAGGCGGCTCCGGTGTCCGCGGTGGCGGCGTCGCTGGTGGTATCTCCGGAGTTCTGATCTTCGCCCACGATCAGGGTACCGATAATGCTATCGAGGCGGTTGCGGTCATCGGTAAAATCCTGCAACACCCGTACCGCGCCGCCCTCGAACGTCAGGATGGCCATCAGATCCGATGGCGCCATCTGCGTTCGGAGGAATTTTTGCGCCGCGGCAAACGCGCGCAATTGATCTCCGGGCGGCATGGCGCTCAGATCGAAGTAGAGGGCCAGGAGGCGGCGGTCCCGGTAGCGGACGTTGCCGGGCTGCTCGGCGGAAATTTGCGTGCGGGGCAACTTTGCGAGGGGGCTGGCATTCACGGCCGGCGGCGCCGGCGCCGCACCGGCCTCCGCCAGTTTTTGGAATTCGAAGAACCGGATCGTCTGCGCGACGCCCTCTTCGGTCACCATGAAATCCTTGGCACTGAGGCCTTCGACAGGATTGCCATTTTTGTCTTTGACGTTGACTGTTTCGATGACCAACTGGGTGCTGGCGGTAAAGGTGGGAGCCCCGCCGGCGGGCGCATTTTGCCCGATCTGTTGCGCGCCGGCAGCCGGCAGGCAGCACAGGAATAGAGCCATCAGTCGCATGGTCAAAACCTCACCCGCAGCGTGGTCTGCACGCTGCGCATCGAATTGGCCGTCGCCGGCAGCCCGAACTGCACGCTGCCCACGGTGGTATTCCAGCTTGGAAACGTCACGTGGTTCAGCGCGTTCACGGCGTTAATTTGCAGGTCCGTGTTAAGGCGATCCCCCATGCGGAACGTCCGCGCCAGCGAAGCGTTGAAAAGGAATTGCGCCGGACCTGTAATCGAATCTCTCCCCGCATTTCCCCATTGGCCCGAAGCAGGGTTCGTGTAAGCCGCCGGGTTCAGAAATAACCCCGCGGGAGCGGCATAGACCGAAGCACCCGTATAGTCCGGCCGGACCGGTCCGGAAACGGCCGTGTTGCGGACTGCCGCCGGATAAACAGGCGTCAAGGGAAAACCGCTGCCGGCCGTGATCTGGCTGGCAACCGTCCATTCTTTAAACAACGCGCCTTTCCAGCCGCCCACCAACGTTCCGCCGCCGATCCCCATCCCGGTCGTGTATTGCGCCTGCACGCTCAACAAGTGCCTCTGATCGGAACTCGAGAGCCCGCGCTCGGCTCCCAGAGCGAGCCAGTTCTGGGCGATCACCGAGCCGGCCTGGCCCCGGCCGCCTAGTGCCGAGTCATCGATCGCCTTGGAGAACGTGTACTGGAGATTGGCGGTAACCCCGTTGTGCAGCCGGCGCCGCAGTTGGATCTGGCCGGACTCCTTGGTCGAATTGCCATTGGAGGTGAGGTAATAGAATCCTGCCGGGCAGGACGGACATGGATTCACCGCCCCGATCGGATAGGTATTGGGCAGGAACTCCTGCATTCCCCGTGTGCCCTTAATGCCCAGATAAGTTATCGTGGCGACCAGGGCGCCCGGCAAATCCCTCTGCGCGGATAACTGCCAATTCTGCGAGTACCCCACGCGAAAATTGGGATCGAGCGCAAACGTATTCGGGGTAATTCCCGGCGAACCGTTGAACCCGTTCGCCAGCGAGAGCGGGCTGCCCGGACTGCTTTGTCCACTCAAGCTCTTCGACAGCGGCGATTGCTGCGCCATCTGCAGGGCAATGTTCTGATACACCGAGGCGTTGTAATAGACGCCGTAGCCGGCGCGAACCACCATGGAAGATGCCGGGAACGGCCGCCACGAGATGCCGATGCGCGGCTCGAACCCGTGTTTGTCGGGATCGACCAGTGAGTCCGGGTAGCGTTGGCCTGTGAGCGTTCCCACCGGATTGGCGGCCACAACCGGCGCCTCGGCTCCAAACCCCGGCGCGATCTCCAGGTTCACCAGCCGTCCGTAGAGTTCCGTTATCGGCGAACCATATTCCCAGCGAATTCCAGCGTTCAGGGTGAACCCCGGACTCATACGCCAGTCGTCCGTGATATAGGCATCATAGGCCGACGAGCGGAAGTATTTGTCGGCATTTCCGAAGGCTATGGAGCTGGTGTCGGGGATGCCAAGCAGAAAGCCGGTGAGATCGGAGCCCACTGCCGCGCCGGTAAACGTAAAGCTGCCGCGCGGGTCCTGCTGCGAAAGATAGTTGAATTGCTGCCTGCGGAAATCGGCGCCGAACGAGACGTTGTGGCGGCCGCGATTCCACAGCATATCGTAGGAGACCCCGCTCGTCTGATTGCGGTTGGCGGACCGCTGGGCATCGGACAGCGCGGAAATTCCACTGGAGAAAGTGAGGTTCGGCGGCCCCCAGTTCACCGGCTCCTGGTTATTGCCCAAAATTCCCGCTTCACCCGAAATGTTCTCGCGATTCGCGAAGTACGGGGTGACACGCACCGCCATGCGGCTGAATTGGTATCCGAAATTGCCAAACAGCCGCTGACCGAAGGTGTGCCGCCAGTTAACCTGCGCAGTCATACCCAGCGTGCTGCCGGTGTCCAGGAACCCGAACAGGTTGGGGTTGTCGGTGCGCGTACTCTGCAATCCAAAGCTGCCGGAGGCCTGATTTTTGCGGCCAATAGTCTTATTCAGGCGCGATTGCAGGTTGTCCTGATGGGTTACGAGCACGGTCGGAATCTGGTAGTTGTAACGTGCGCCGCCGTCGAAATTGGGCAGCGGGTAGAGCTTCAACAGAGCCTGGGCCTGCGGGCTGATCTGGCTCGGCGGAACGATCGGCCCTCCGATCTCGGACAGGTCGCCGTTGCGTTCCGCCAACGTGGGCATCAGCCCGGTTTCTGTCTTGTCCGTGCGGTTGCGCACCCACTGATAGGCGATGAAGAAATTCGGCCCGTTCCGCAAGAGGTGGGGGATCCTGATGGGACCACCCATCGTCGCAAAACCGGTGAAGTTGTTATAAGCCGGCTTGGGGGTGTTCTGGCCGGTCAGAGAAAACGGGCGCGCATCCAGCGCCGAGTTATCGGCGGTTACACCAAAGCTGCCGTTATACAGATTTCGGACGCCGCGGCGGTTGTTGCCGAACGCCGGCGCCAGCGCGAACGGCGAGCTGGCCCCGTTGTTGGCGCTGCCGTTGATCAGGAAGCCATCGGCGGCCCGCTGATTCAACTCGCCCCCATCCTGATTGGCGAGTGCGTCGGCGTTCCCCGAAGCCGGCGGCGGTCCGCTCGCGGTATTCAAATCGGCACGCTGAAAGGCGGCCTGTGTCTTGGCCGGAGTTTCGGTTTTGGCGGAGCCCCTGGATTTGGCCGGAGGTTGAGCTTTGGCCGTGGCAGAAGGCGCTGGCGTTGCGGGAACCGCGACAGCTTCGATGCCCTCGAAGGGCAGCATCTTCAACTCCCATTCCGGACTGGGAGCGTCCGGCGCGATCGCTACTTCGCGGTCGATGGCAGAAAAGCCCGACATCTCGACGTGGATGGTCCATACCCCATCGGGCAGGTCGGCGAACTCATAGGCGCCCTCCTGGTCCGTAATCGCGACGAGGCTCTGGTTGCTTTGTCTCGCCGTTACCGTGACACCCGGAACCGGCAGCCCCCCGAATTTGACTAAGCCATGATGTTCGGCAGCCGTTAAGAGCGACGCCGTGAGGACTGCAACTGCGAGGGGACGGAACACCCGGCTAATTCTCCGAGGGCTTCTCCGCGTGGTCGATCACGATGACCCCCACGGGCCCTTTGCCCGAATCGAGCTTGAGCCCAAGCTGTTCCTGCAGGGCCGTAAAGAGCGTGGGTCCGTTGGGGTCCGGCGGCGGAGGCAGTTCCGCACCGGGCGGCGGCGGTCCCGGAGGCGGCCCGCCGGCAAAAAGCCCGCCGGCTGTACTTTGGTCGGGAGTCCACCTGAGCTCGAAATCGTATCTCCCGCTCAGCCCCGTCTGGTCCAGGACGGTACGGCCCATGATTTGCGAGAGGATCTGCACCAGAAACTGCATGGGCTGCTGCGAACCCGTCAGCATCCCCGGCGAGATCCTCATCATACCGGGCTTCATGTTGGGGTCCGCCACCTTGCCGCCGTTGTCCTTGAGCTTGGGCCCGCTCTTCGCCGCAGTCAAGAAGTATACCGGAAGTTCCTTGGTATCGCGATGGATTTTGAGCTGGAAGCGGTCGCCTAACAGCGCCTGCAGCATGGCCTGCCTCCGCTGCTGGAACGTCTTTTGCTGAACGTCAGTGATTTTAGTCGGATCGGCAGGCAGAGGCGGCTCGTCAGCCGGCAGCTTCGCGACGACGTCATACCGATCGGAGCCGGCCCAGGCCGGCCCGCCCGAGATCTGGAAGTCTCTGACGTCATACGCCTGCTGGAGGAGCAGCTTCAGCGTGACGCCTGTGAAATTGGACTGGCCCGGCCCCCCACGCATCATGATCCGGCGCTCGTTCGGATCGCTCGGCTTAATCGACGCAACTTCGAATTCCTGCGCGAACGCCAATAGGGATCCGAAAACCATCAAGCCCGCACCGATTGTGGTTTGTGTCATTCTGTTGGCCTCCAAAGAACCGCTCCCCTGTAGACGCCGCTCCCTGACGGTCGCGGCCCGGTAGAACTCGCAGTTAAGCTGCCGTTAACCTGTATGACGTGCAAGTCACAGGAATCGTTAGTAAATCCTATCATTGCAGATTCCACAGTAGTAACGGTTTCCCGTGCCGGTTTGTGACCACCGTGCCGCTAATTCTCAGAGGGTCCGTGCTGTCCGCGAATTAGCGTGGATTCGCCGCCTGGTAGGCGCTGACGAACTGATCCACCAGTTGGTCGGCCGTCTCTAGCGCCGATTGCACCATCGGCTTCGGCGAGACCATCAGCATGTTCTCCACCTCCCAGGTCGGGCTGGCGGTTCGGACCTTCTGGTCTCTCACAAGGATCACTGGCTGGTAGAACGCCAGCGACAGACTGAGAGAGTCCGGTCCTTTTCTGGCAAGGAATGAGCTGACCCGCAGCCCAACAAACTCCAGGGCCTTGGAATCGATCAGGATGCCGGCTCTACGCAACCGCTCCTCGACGCGCGATTGCAGCACGTCTTGCGTGAGCCCGGCCTTCTCCAGATCCGGATCCAGGCGGTCGATCACCACGTTCATCGCCTTGACGCCGCGTAGCGTGGCGCGATCCAGCGGGCCATCGCCGGCGCGCAGCAGCAGGGAAAAGGTGATCAGTACGAACGCCCATCGGTGCATACCGCAATCATACGGCGGTCGGGCCGCTCGATGTTGTGATGGGACTTACCTTACTTAGCCGGCGCGGGCAGGCGCAGCTTGATTTGCCGGGCTGCGCCGTAATAGGTGAGTTCGTAGGAGTTCCTGGCCTTGGCCGCGGGTTTGGGGAAATACAAGTACCCTGCCACCGGCTGCGCCGTTTTCCCCTCCGGCAGAGATTTGTCTTCGAGCTCCTGCTGCATGGTGTTGCGATCGCGATCCGTGGCGGCCGGGCCCGGCGGCGGCGGTTGCCCTACCCCCACGCCGACGCCCACCGCCGTGTACAGCCCGCTCCGACGCTGGCCGGTGACGGAGTCGTAGCCGCCGGATTCATAGCCGATCGTGGCCGCCGGATAGAGCGTCACATTACTGCCCTTCGCCGGCCGCGGCGCGTTCTTCCTCTGTAGCGCAGCGGCAATCGCGCTACCACTCGCGGCCCGCACAATTTCCCCATCCGCGCCGGCACGCAGCATGAAATCCCCGGATGCCAGGTCAATTTCCTTGCCGCCATCCGGATACACAGCTACTTCCAGCACGACGTAACCGCCGCCGTGCAGATCGGTGGCGAATGCCTTGCGCACCTGGTCGGCCGGAATCACTGCCGCGCCGATGGTCACGCCACCAGCCGTTTCGTGCGCCGGATAATCGGTCCCGCTGCCGCGCGGCCGGATGCCACTGGCAGCCCAAAGCACGCCCGCCGCCATCACGAGCAAGGCGCTCCGCTTCACGGTCGCGCCTCCATCAACTCGGGCGTCACCTTGAGCGTCTTCCCGCTCAGGACGTATATCTTCTGCTTCGCCCGGCGATCCCCGCTGCGCAGTTCCAGTTCGTAGGCGCCCGGGTCCAGCCAGATCTGTTTCAGCTTGTCGGCCCGGCCGGCCAATGCGCCATCCAGATACACCCAGGCATCTTTATCCGGGCCCTCGATCTTCACCGCTCCCATATTCGGCCGATAGCCAAAGCCGGTATGGTATCCCGGCGCATAGACCGGGTAGAACAGGAACGGATCGTAGTACCAAGGCGAATAGCCCCCATGCCAATAACCAGCGCCGGCCACTATGCCGCCCAAGTGAAAGTGTGGATGCGCAGCCAGGGGAGTCCACAACACCACAGAAAAAAGCGCGGTTCGCAACGTCATAAAACCGACTCGGATACCAGTCTAGGACGTACTGCGGGCGAGCGGGTTACAGGTTTGTAGTGCCCGGGCCGCGCGCAGACCGCTCGCCGCGGCGGCATTGGCCAGCATGCCTTCCGGCCCTATCCAGTCGCCGGCAACGACCACACCCTGGCGGCCGAGGACATCCACATCCGGGCGCCCGTGCGGAATCACTGCCGAGTGCACGACCGTCATGTTCGGCAAGAACCGCGTTACCTCCGCTTCACCGCGCCATCCGGGTATAGCCAGATCGGCGAATTCCTCCAGCTCCGCGCGGTCGCACCCGCCTGGCTGTGTGGAATCCAGGTACTTCGCGATGTGCGCCACCGCCGCCCCTTCGGGCGCGAGTTTCGCGGCCAAGGAATGCACCGAAAGATACAATGGGCGATCCACGCCTAACCCGAATCCCGTGGCGCCTTCGGGCAACTTCCTTAGACCCAGGTCGAGGCAGGACATCCGAACCGGCGGCAGGTCGGGTAGTCGCGCGCCGGCTATCCGTTCCACTGCGGCCGGCGGCACCGCCAGAACCACGCCCGCATCGTCGAAGGCATCGAGACGGTCCACCGGTTCGCCGCAGCGGATCTCCACGCCTCGCGCGCGGGCACGTTGCGCCAGGCCCTCGATCAGCGTTTGCCAGCCGCCATCCACGTAGAGCACCCCTTGCGACGCGCCTGTGCGAAACTGCTCCTGCCCCGCCGCGGCGTCCAGCCACTGCAAGTCGGCGCTGTACGTGCGCAGCCGGACCATGGCTGCGCCGAAGTGCCGCACGCGTTCCGAGCGGGTGTGACGCGTCAGCCAGTGCTCCATCGTTTCTCCAATTGCCAGCGGTCCCGAAACGAACAGCCGCATCAGTTGCTCAGCCTCTCGCTTCGCGCACTCGTCGAACATCGAGGTACCGGATATGCCGCTGTAATCCGCAAAGAAACGGTAGCGGTCCGGACCGTAGAACAGCCAGGCGTGGTTCCCGTAGACCGGCGAACTGCCGGGCATGGGGATATCCCATTCGCGAAAGATCCGCATCGCTTGTCCGGCGCGATAGAGGGCGTGCGGCCCGAAGTTCAACCGGTAGCCGCGCTCCTCCAGGGTGCTCGCACGCCCACCCAGACGCTCCGACTGCTCGAGCAACTTGACCCCATGTCCCGCGTCCGCCAACGCGTTCGCGGCGGTCAGTCCCGCGATTCCTCCACCCACCACGATGTACGATTCCATCGATTTTCCAATTCTTCATGATATTGTTTCTTGACTTCCCCCGGCACCTACTTTACTATGGCGAAGAGAAAGCGAAACTCTGGAGGAATACCTATGACGATCAGCGAATCCCTGCTCCCTGAATTCGATCAGGAAATGGCCCACACCCGCAAGACGCTGGAGCGCGTCCCCGACGACAAACTCGGGTGGAAACCACACCCCAAATCGTTTTCCATGGGTGCCTTGGCGCAGCATCTGGCAACCATGGTCGGTTGGACTAAAGAGACGATGACGCTGGACTCCTTTGACTACGCGCCGCCGGGCGCGCCGCCGTACCAGCCGCCACCCATCAACTCAAGTAAGGAGCTGCTGGAGGCGTTCGACAAAGGTGCTGCCGCAGCCCGTGATGCCATTGTCGAAGCCAGCGACGAACACATGCTCAAGCCGTGGGCCCTGCTGGCGGGCGGAAACACCATTCTGACGATGCCGCGCATTGCGGTGCTGCGGACGTTCGTGATGAACCACTGCATTCACCACCGCGCGCAGCTCGGCGTTTATCTGCGGCTAAATGATATTCCGGTGCCGTCGATCTACGGGCCTTCCGCCGACGAAGGCAACTAAGCGCGGTTCACTAATACTACGATGCTCCGGTCTGGAGCGGTGCAGGTAGAGCCCGGCACGGGTGATTCGCTGCCCGGATCGGCAATGTCGCCAGGCGATGGCTGGCTGGTATCCACGGCGCGAAACCAGCGGCGGCCCGAAACCACGGGTAGTTCGAAATCAAGCGGGTCCCAGTACATGTTCATCAAGATGTGAAGGTCCGGGTCGCCATCCTGGCCGCCGAGCGTGAAAGCCAGGGCGCGGGCCTGCGGGTCGTCCCAGCCGGGGCTGTTCAGCTTCGTGCCGTGCCAGCTCACGTCGGGGAGTGCGCGCTCGTTCACTTCGCCGGTGAAGAAACGGCCGCTCTGCAGCGTGGCAAAGCGCTTGCGGAACGCGATCAGCTTTTTCCAGAAGCGCAGCAGGCCGCCATTGGTCTCGGCAAGCTGCCAGTCGAACCAACTCACTTCGTTGTCCTGGCAGTAGGCGTTGTTGTTGCCCTGTTGTGTCCGGCGCACCTCATCGCCGGCTACAAACATCGGCACGCCGCGGGCGAGCATCAGCAGTACCGCTAGATTGCGCACCTGGCGGCTGCGAAGCAGCTCCACCGCCGGATCGGTGGAAGGGCCTTCCACACCACAGTTCCAGCTCAGATTGTCGTTGATGCCGTCGCGGTCGCTTTCGCCATTGTCCTCATTGTGCTTCTGGTCGTAAGAGACCAGGTCGTTCAGGGTAAAGCCGTCGTGGCAAGTCACGAAATTGATGCTGTTGACGGGCCCCTGCCCGCGCGGCTCATAGAGATCGGAACTGCCGGCGAGGCGTGAAGCCACGGCGCCCACGACGCCGGGCTCCCCTTTCACGAAACGGCGAATGTCGTCGCGGAAGCGGCCATTCCACTCCGACCAGCGGTCGCCGGGGAAGTGGCCGATCTGGTAAAGGCCGGCCGCATCCCAGGCCTCGGCGATCACCTTCGTATTGGCCAGTTCGTCGTCCAACTCGATCTGCCAAACGACCGGGGGGTGGGCGGCCGGCACTCCATCTTCGCCGCGCGCGAGAATGGATCCCTCGTCGAAGCGGAAGCCATCCACGTGGGCTTCTCGCACCCAATATTTCAAACACTCGACGATGAGTTTCTGGGCGATCGGATGATTGCAGTTGAAGGTATTGCCGCATCCACTGAAATCCATGTAGTATTGCATGTCCCAGGGCACCAGGAAATAATAGACCGGGTTGTCGAGGCCCCTGAAGCAGAAGACCGGGCCTAGTTGATTGCCTTCATCGGTATGGTTGAAAACCACGTCCAGGATGACTTCTATTCCGGCGCGGTGCAGCGCCTTGACCATGTCGCGAAATTCGCGGAGGTGGCTGCCGCTCTCCGGGCTGACGCAATACGAGGATTGCGGAGCGAAGAACCCGATCGTGCTGTATCCCCAGAAATTCGTCAGGTCGCGGCCCTTCTCCACGCGGAGCACAGCGGTTTCATCGAAATCGAATACCGGCAGCAGCTCGACCGCGGTCACACCCAGTTCGGCCAGATACGGGATCTTCTCGATGATCCCGGCGAAGGTTCCCGGATGCGATACTCGGGAGCTGGGCGACCGGGTGAATCCGCGGGCGTGCATCTCGTATATGATCGTGTCAGCCATGGGCCGGTTCAGCGGGCGGTCGCCTTCCCAGTCGTAACCCGAAGGGTCGATGACCACCGAGCGCATCGATGTCGCCACGTTGTCATCCGGACTGCAGGCCAGGCCCCGATTCCAGAGGGCGTCGGTGTTGCCGCGAGCGTAAGGATCGATCAGGACTTTATTGGCGTTGAAGCGATGGCCGGCCGAGGGATTGAACGGGCCGTCGACCCGGTAAGCGTAGTGCGAGCCGGCGGGCAGGCCCCGCAGGAAGGCGTGCCAGAAATGGAAGGTCTTGTTCAGATATGGATCCAGCCGGATGCTCTGGAACGGTTGCGGCGCGTCATAGGCGGAAAACAGCAGGAGCTCCACTGCCGTGGCATTCTCCGAGAACAGCGAGAAGTTCACGCCCTCGGGCTGCGGAGTCGCACCCAGCGGATGCGGTGAGCCTTTCTCAACGGCGTAGATGGGCGAAAGAGCAGTGGTAGCCATAAGTGCTCCCATGGTAGCCCCGGCCGGCTTCAAGGGAATTTCATTTCGTCGGAGGGAGACCACGAAATGTATACAGAATCACCAATCTCGAAACCACCCAGTCCGCGCGCCACCTGAGCTACGGTTTCTTCCCCACTCGACAAGCGTGCGCGCACCTGAATACAGTCCCCCAGAAACACCGTGCCGGTAATGACCGCCGGACGCGACCCCGCCCCATTGGGCCCGGCATCGCGCGCCACCCGGATCGCTTCCGGGCGCACACCGACACCCTCGATCCAATTCACCTCGCCCAGGAACCCGGCGACGAACTGAGTGCGCGGGTGCAGGTAAACCTCTTCCGGATATCCCACCTGCTCGATGCGGCCGGCGTTCATCACCGCCAGCCGGTCGGAGAGCGACAGGGCCTCCTCCTGATCGTGAGTCACCAACAGGAAGGTGATGCCGACGCGGCGCTGCATGGCTTTCAGTTCGATCCGCATCTGCTGGCGCAGCTTCGGATCGAGGGCAGCCAACGGCTCGTCGAGCAGGAGAACATCCGGCTCGAGCACCAGAGAGCGCGCCAGGGCCACGCGCTGGCGCTCGCCTCCGGATAGCTGCGCCGGACGCCGCGACTCCTTCCCCTCGAGGCTGACCAGGCCCACGATTTCCTTCACCCGGCGCGCGATGTCCCGCGCCCGGCGGCGCTTGAGGCCGAATTCAATATTCTCCCGCGTCGTGAGGTGCGGAAACAGGGCGTAACTCTGGAACACCGTGCTCACATTGCGCTCGTAGGGCTTCCGCTGGTTGACCACTTCGCCCTTCAGCAGCACTTGTCCGGCCGTGGGCTCTTCGAAACCGGCGATCAGGCGGAGCGTGGTCGTCTTGCCGCTGCCCGAAGGCCCCAGCAGCGAAAAAAAACTCCCCCCCTCGATGGACAATGCGATGCCGTCGACCGCGCGCTGGCCGGGATAGTGCTTGGTCAGATTGCGCAGTTCGAGGACGGGTGGCACGCTACTCATCTTCGCGGATTTGCTGGCTCAGGTAACGCTCATAACCGATTTCCTTGATCTGATGGAGTTGGGCTTCCAGCCAATCGACGTGCTGTTCTTCATCTTTCAGGAGACGCTCGAACAGCTCGCGCGAAGCATTGTCGCCGGCATCTCGCGCTGTGGCCACCGCCCGGTTGTATTGAACCACCGCGGCCAGCTCCAGTTGGAGGTCGCTTTCGAGCTGTTCCTTGACGTTCTGGCCGACCTTGAGTTGCATCAGCTCGGTCATGCTGGGCGTGCCGTCCAGAAACAGTATGCGCTCGATGATCTGCTCGGCGTGTTTCATCTCGTCGATGGACTGCTTCTTGATGAAGCTGCCCAACTTGCTGTAGTGCCAGTTCTCGCACATCTCGGCATGGAGGAAGTATTGGTTGATCGCGGTCAACTCTTCCTTGAGCGCTTCATTTAAAGCGGCGATGACTTTCGGGTTGCCCTGCATGGTTGAGATTGTAGCAAGGGGACGGGGGTGATGAGGCCAAGACCTGCGCCGGAGGTAGAATCCCCCCTATGACGACCTGGCTTTCCTCACCGTCAGCATCATCCGCATCTCCGGAAGCCCGGCTGCGCGCAGAATGGCGTGGTAGTTACCGCCATCGCTGAATGACTCGTTGATCGGAATCCGGCACTCGACGATCTTCTCTTCTCCGGGCTGCAGTGCAAAAGATGCCGGCACGACGTCCACGTCGACCCGGACCTTCCGCATATCGTCGGAGGCGAACTCGGAAATCTCGAAGGTGACATCCAACGCGTTCGTGGTTTTGTTCGCGACGACGAATTGGCGGGCCGCGGTTTCGCCCGCTGCCCCCTCGAAAACGAGTTCCCGCACAGGCTTTGTCTGCGGCTCGGGCGGTGCTTCCGGCGCGGGCTCCGCGGCTTTGGCGATCGCTGCGTCCCCGAAAACACTCCGCGTCAACTCAACGCTGGCGTCCAGCACGGCTTGATAGTTCTTCACGTTGATGCTGGCAAACCGCCCATATGCGGTCGGCACCGAACCAGGATCGCGGGCTACCGCCTGTAGAAACTCCCAGTAACCTTGCCAGTTTTCCAAATAGGCGCTCAGCGACAGCTTCTGGAAGTCAGCGAGCGCGTCAGTAAGTCTGCGGGTTTCCATCGCCTTTAATCTGGTTCCAGAGCCCGGGCGGCTAGGCTGCTCTGTTCGGATCCGGTGTTCCCGGAGTAAGAGGATTCGCCGGCACGTTCGGTTGCACGATTGGTTGGAAACAGGGTTCGCTGCACTGGAAGTGACGGAACCACTCGTCGGCACGCTTTCGGTACGGGATGTCGCCATGTTCGACGCGGCACACACTCTCGTCATCGCAGCGCATGCACAGTTCGAGCCGAACGCATCTTTCATACTTGCCGCGAACCAGGATTTCAGCATGGTAGGTCGCGCCGGGATGGAATAGGTCTCCGACCGGGACCTCCACGGTCGCCGTCACGGTCTGCCCGGCCGCCGCAGTTATCGAGCGTGGATGGACGGCCGGCTTCACGTCTATGACCTTTCCGCAGGCCTCAAACGCGGTCGACGCCAATTCGTAGGTAATAGGGCCGGCCGAGGTGTTGTGAATCTCGATCGTCGCCTTGCGCAGCTCCCCCGCGCTTGCCTGCCAGCTCAACGTGCAGGCGCAGCGCGGCGGGCAGCCGGTCTCGGGAATGTCACAGCATCCCCGGGGCATCGAAGACCGGAGGCCCGAAGCCATCTTGGACAGATCCCGAACCTGCGGCAGCACCAGACTCTGGTACCAGTTGGTCCATGCCGTTACTGCCGGAGAGATGCTCTTCAGCGCCGACTGCATCATCTCGATATTCATTCGCGCATACTGGGTCATCCACTGCGCGGGGTCTCCGCTCGAAGGCCCAGCCGTACCGGCGTCATGGGATTCTTTACTGGCCATCCTCTCACCTCGCTATGGGAGCCGGAGCTTCGTCCGGTTTCTTGGACCCGGCTTTGACGGTCGTGTAGATATCGACCGCCATGGTGGCGTTGTAGAGTTGCAGGCTCGCCTGGTAGTGCCGGAGCGGCTTCAGATCCTCGGGCAGTTCAAATTGCGCCTTCGCGGCGATCTTCTGTCCCGGTCTCAGGATGATCGCCTCACGGGTGACCACCAACGTTCCCGCTACCATGTCTCCCCACTCCGAGAGCCACGAGGCGACCTGGCTGGCGCGATCCTGCTTACGGGTGTTGTGCAGCCCCACCAGCATCGCAGTGACCAGATCGATCGAGTCCAGCAGTGGCGCCTCGCAGCGTTCACCCAACGGCAGCGGCACGTTGCCGGCGTTCTCGATTACGAATTCCCGCTCGTACTTGGATTCTTTGCCGGCCAGGATCGTAATTTCGTTCGGCTCAATCTTAAAGTCGACCACCTCCGTGACATGCGCCACCGCCTGCACGGTTTGCCCGCCGATAGTTACCTGCATCGGATAAGAGCCGGGAGGCGTCTGCGGGTCTACGCCGATGGTGCTCTGAACGCTGACCTGTTCGCCCGGCGCAAGCCGCGCCGGCAAAGGAATCTCGCTCAGCGGAAGCTGCGCCGCTCCCCGCAGGCTGTCCGCCTGGATACCGATGCTTTGCAGCTTCACCTTCTCCGACGTTGGATTCACCAGGCGGACGGTGCCCTGCAACCGGGACGGCGGACCGGAGAAGACCAGTCCGGCCCCTGCCACACCAGCGATCTGAACGCTCAACACCTCGGCCATGAAGTCCTCCTCAGCCCTGTACGCCTACTTACAGTCCTCGGTTCGCCGGGGCACATATTTTTCGTTAATGGCTTGCGTTTCGCCGCACAGCGAGACGCTCCAGATCTCGACTCCAAACAGCGAAAAGCCCAATTGGTAATGCGCCGGGATATGAACTCTCTGTTCGGGAACCTCTTTCACCGCGATGTTGACGTTGGAAGTGACCGGGGGGATTTCGGTGATCGCGAGCTCCGTCTTGGCGTTGATCTGCGGCAGCTCCTTCACCGCAATGTTAGAGTTCACAGTCACCGGCACGTATTCCGTGACGGCAATTTCAAAACGAGGAAGTTCCTTAACGTGGATATTGTCGAGCTCGGAATCAATCTGAATCGTGGGTCCCGCGGTGCCACCGAACTTGAACGTGTAGTCGCTCGGTATGCTGGGAGCGCCTCCGCCCTTCATGCTGACCTCCCTTCCCTTGTGGACTCCTGCAGAGAGTATAAGGTACGCCCTCTGTTCGTGCAAGGACTTTAGAGCCGGCTTCAGCCCACACTTTCGCATCATAGTCTTTGCAGCGCCCCTGACGATTGTGATACGCTGATTTTCCCGACTTTCCTTGCGCGAGGTGCGATCTGGCAGTCACCGACGGAGTAGCGGGCACCCTGAATTCCTCACACCTCGACCGGTATCGCGAAATCCTCGGTGTGCTGATTCGCTTTGGCCTCGCCGACTTCGTGGAGAACCTCGGCCGTGGCCGCGTGACCATACCCCGCATCTCACCGGCTGCCCTTCGCGGGGCCCTGCTGGAGTTGGGGCCAGCCTTCGTAAAGCTCGGACAAATCCTGTCTACGCGCGAGGAGTTTCTGCCGCCGGCGTTTCGGGAGGAACTCGCCAAGTTGCAGGATCAGCTTCCGCCGTTCCCGCCCGGCGTGGTCGCCGGGATCATTCGATCGGAGTTGGGCGACACCCTCGACAACATCTTTCCGCGTTTTGAACCGGTCCCGTTGGCCGCTGGCTCCATCGGGCAGGTCCATCACGCCTGGCTCGCCGACGGAACTGAAGTGGCGGTCAAAGTCCAACGTCCCGGAATCGACCAGGTGCTGGCGCGCGATTCCGCGATCATCCGCCACTTAACCGATGCCCTCGGCGGCCAGCCCAAGGCGGGAGACCGGGCCGCGCGGCTGGTGGTCGATTTTTTGGCCGCGACCGAATCGGAGCTCGACTACACGCGCGAAGCCGATCAGCTCGAGCGCTTCGCCTGGCAGTTTGAACATGAGCCCGGTGTCCGGATCCCTCGCCTGATCCGGCCGTATTCCTCGCGGCGTGTGCTCACCATGACCTACGTTCCGGGCACCAAGCTCTCGCAGGCCGGCCACCTCGACCCGGACTTCGACCGTGCCTCGGCGGCCCGCCGGTTGGGGACCAATGTTCTCAAACAGGTCTTCGCTTTTGGCTACTTCCACGCCGACCCTCACCCCGCCAATGTCTTCCTGCAGCCGGACCAGTCGATCGGCTTTTACGATCTCGGCCTGATCGGCGAGCTGTCCCGCGCCGAGCGCGAGAGCCTGGCCAGCCTGGTGCTGGCCCTCATCGAACGGGATCCCGCCGCCGCCATCGACGCCTTGACGCGACTGGCTGGAACGTCTCGCCCGCCCGACCGCCACGAGTTGCGCCACGACATCTCCCGCCTGATGTCGGCCCATTTCTCCCGCCTCGCCGGGGGAGCTCAGGTGCACCGCCTGCTGGACGAGATTTTGCAGATCACTTCGCGGCACGGACTGACGCTACCGCACAGCTTTTATCTGGCTTTCAAGGTTTTCGCGATGCTCGACACCACCGGGCGAAGGCTCGATCCGGAGTTCGACCTGGCGAGCCTGGCCTTGCCCGTGCTTCGCCGCGCCAAGCCTTCGCGGCCGGCCGCGCCGATCAATGCCTCCGAGGCCCTCGACTTTGGCCTCGACGCGCTAACCCAATTACGCGGCCTCCTGGGGACCTTGCGAAGCACCTTCGCCCAGCTCAACGGCGGCCAGTTGCGGATCCAGTTCGAGCATCGCGGCCTCGAGGAAGCTCTGGCGCGCTACGAGCAGACCGGCAACCGGCTGGCCGCGTCCCTGCTGGCGAGCGCCACCGTCCTGGGTGGCCTCGGCATTACCGGATTCGCGATCTCCGCGCACCTCGTCAACCTGCGCCAGGCTGGCTTGGCGGCGGCGCTCATCGTCGGCTTCTCGATCGCCATGCTGGCCCTTCTGATGCGACTCGGCCGGCGCGGCCCGGCGCGGAAGCGCTGAAATCATGACCGAATACTCCACCGGCTCGCAGGTTTCGATCGTCTCCGATGAGAAGGACAAACTTGGGTGCCTGATCCAGGCCATCGAGTTCGCCGGCCTTCGCCAGGAACTGGAATCGCACAGGAGGCGCGTGGCTGTTTCCGCCGCCGAGTTCTCCATTTTCATCAAGCCGGACTTGACCTTCTTTTTCCGCCCGGCCACCACCATGACCGATCCCGCGTTGGTGGAGGGCTTGATCGACTGGCTCCACGACGCTGGCTATCCGAACGTCAGCATCGGGAGTTCGCGCGATGGGACCGAATCCTGGCTCGAGAATCGTGACCCGCTGATCCTCGCCGACCAGGCCGGCTATCGCTTCGAGACCCCCATGGGCCGCGCCTATGAAGTAGTCGATCTCAGCGACGGCTTGGCCGACGCCCCCTACCCGGAAACCAGCGTTCTGTTTGGCTCACAGCTCTCGCGGTCCTGGCTGGAAGCCCACTTCCGCATTAGTTTCGGGAAGTGCAAAACAGACGAAGCGTTGTTCTACTCCGGCGCTCTGCACAATTTGCTCGCCGTTCTCCCGCTCGCGGATAAGGAGCTGCATTACCAGCACCGGCTGCGCGCCCAGGATGTGGTCAGCGGCCTGCTCCACCTCACGCCAGTCCATTTCGCCATTGTGGACGCCTACCTGGTCAACCAGGGCAACGCGGGAGCGCGGCACGGCAATCCGGTATACGCCTCGACCGTCATCGCGAGCCCCAATCCGCAACTCGCCGACTGGACTGCGGCCCTCAAAATGGGTGTCGATCCGTACAATTCGCCCATTGTCGCCAAGGTTCTGCGGGAGCACGGGTTGCCCGGGCAGCCGAAAATCCTGGGCGACCTCTCCCCTTTTCCGGCCTTTCAAAACGTCCATCCGATGGTTGCCGACGCAGTCAACAAACGCAACGCGTCTCTCGAGGTGCACCGCCCGGCGACCGCCTGGCTGCAAACCGTCGACCGCCAACTGTTTCCTTTCAAAGACGCGGTCACGGACAAGTTCAACCTTCTGCTCGCCGGCCAGTTTGGCCGCCTCGATTCGAACCCACTGGCCTTGGCTACCTACCTTGCTTTGAACTACTCGCTGGCGGGCGTCAACCAGGCGATCGAGGCGACGCGCACGCTGCTCGCCAAGAACCAGCTGCACTGGGTGGAGCGTCCGCTGAACCTCACGCTCGCCAACTACGCCCCGGCCGACTACGAGAAATCGAAGACCTATATGGAGCCGCTCGAGGAGATCGTCGTCCAGCTTCCGCCCGGCAATAACGGCCTGCGCTGGCGATACCTCGACCAATCGGTCCTGTTCGAGTGTTCGCGCAAGCTGCCGATCCCATTCGAGGATTTTGTCGACCGAGTCGACATCGCCCGTTCCGTACGCACGATGAACGACTATATCGGCGGCGCGTGTGTCCCTGTGCTTCGCGACCAGGCGGGCCGCGTCACTCACCAGGCCGAGCGCAACCTCTACCTTCCCCAGCCTAACTTCATCGTCTTCACCGGGGGGCAGCCGATCGACGTTTCCAAGCTCGAATACATCACTTACTCCGCCACGGAACACAAAATCTTCTGGCGCACCATCCTCAGCGAAAACAATACGAGCAGGTTCGACGACGGAACCGTCGCCTTCAGAAGGACCGAAGACGGTGGAACCCTGATCACCATCGTGGCGCGCCAGGAATTCACCCTGCCGCCGTTCTGGCAAATGATGAACCTCGACCTGAATCCCATGCTGAAGGACTACCTGGTCTCCGA
>Ga0209698_10001868_pt1 | contig 24200 bp, 12 predicted proteins | sample LitLauG_LLR_2012_FD_187203 | JGI IMG/M metagenome (GOLD analysis project Ga0209698, IMG submission 187203) | Freshwater sediment microbial communities from Pennsylvania, USA - Little Laurel Run_MetaG_LLR_2012 (SPAdes) (version 2) | ecosystem: Environmental > Aquatic > Freshwater > Creek >... | reverse complement strand
GTTACTGACCAGGCAGCGTTGGGGTCAAGCCGGATGCGCAACTGGGGAAAGGCCTCCCGCAATGCAATGAAGGTTTCGATTTCCTCATCAGGAGGCAGCACGCCGTTCTTGTACTTTAAGGTCTGAAAGCCATATTCCTTGACGACGTCTTTTGCAAAGGTCACCATCTGGTCCTGATTGGAGATCTCGCCCTTCCCGTCCTCGTTGGCGTAGCGATAAAAGAGATAGGCCGAAAAATCAATTTCGTCGCGGAACTTGCCACCGATGATTTCGCAAACAGGTTTGCCCAATATCTGACCTTGCAGATCAAGGCATGCAAATTCAAGCCCGGCAAAGCCCAGAACGTGACCGAACAGCTTCAGCGAACTGGGCGCGGCTAGTTTCCACCGGATTCGCTCCAGTTGCATCGGGTCTTCGCCGATGAGCAAGCTGCGCATTTCCGCCAATTGACCCTCGCGGCTGGCGCCACCATAACATTCGCCCAGTCCCACCAGCCCTTCCTCGGTTTGAACCTCGATGATGATGCGGGAAAAACCAGGGTGAGCGCCGAACGCATAGCGAAGCGGACTTTCGATCGGAATGAATGCCGGGGTCCAGCGAACATCGGTAATTTTCATAGAGAACTCAACGCCGACTAGCGCCTCGCACTCGTGCTACGGGCCCAGGTTGGCAGGAAAAACTCTGGCCAGAACTCCGCTTGCCAAACGTCACCCTCGTGGGTGGCACGATCAACCTTTGTCCGACAATGCAACATAGTACTCGACCGCGAGGCGGTGTCAATTGAAAAAGGAAGGTAGTCTTGCTGATTTCATTCGCCCGATAAACGTGGACTCTAACGAAACATTACGTTCCAGGAAGCCTGCGGTTCAGATGCGACGGTTCAGAGTTTTTGTGCTTGACAAGGGGGGACTTTGTCGGACAAACTTCTGCCGTACGAATTGGATCCCACGTGGCAACCGCCCACCCTGTACCCGGCGAAAGCGTACGGCGCGAAACCGTTATGGAGACTGTTTCACGCCGTATTGAGGGGCTGATCCGCAGTGGCGAACTTCGTGTCGGCAGCCGCCTTCCCTCCGAACCAAAACTTGCCGGGATGTTGGGCGTGAGTCGCAGCTCTCTCCGGGAGGCTCTCAAGGGCTTGATGTTCCTCGGCCTGATCAAGGCCCGTCCGGGTTATGGAACCTATATCCAGTCATCGCTCGGGCGTGCAGTCGGCAAGCATTTCCAGTGGATGCTGCTGCTCCAGGAGGTCAAATACCTGGAGCTTTACGAGTTGCGCAAGATCCTGGAGCCGAATGTGGCCGCGCTGGCGGCCCGCCGGGCTACGAAGGAAGACATCGCGCGCATGGAAGCGGCGATCCGTGGCATGAAGGCGAGTTTCGACCGGCCGGAACAATACATGGCGTATGAGATGTCGCTGCACGAGGAACTCGCGCAGGCCTCCAAGAACGTAGCGGTGGAAGCCATGCTGCGCATGATGTACGGAGCGCTGGCCGAGGGACGCCGCCGCACGCTGTATCTGATCGAAAATTTTGCCAGCAATTTTCGCCGCCACGAACGCATTTTCCGCCTGGTTGCCCGGCGCGATGCGAAGGGCGCGCGCAAAGCAGTTCTTGAAGACTTGGAGTACGCCGAGGCTCTGTTGCGCCAGGACTTGGAGATTCGGGACAATTTGCGCACCAAACTTCACCAGTCAAACCCTGCGCTTCCCCATGGGAGAAACACGGAGAAAAAAAGACCGGTTCGCGCCACCAAGCCCTGAAGCTTGGTGCGCGAATCCACGTAGAGGGAGAACATCATGTTGAATTGGAATAAGTGGCAAATTGGATTGGTAGCGTTTCTGCTCTGCGCGGTGGCGCTTCCGGCATGGGCCCAATTGGATACCGGGAGCATCGTCGGCGTTGTCCGAGATAAGTCCGGAGCCGTGGTGACCGGAGCGGACGTGAAAGTCACCAACACCAAGACCGGGCGCGTGAACGAAGTCAACACCGGAAGCGCCGGCGAGTACGAAGTGACCGGCTTGCCCCAGGGCCCTTACCGGGTCGAAGTCAGTCATTCCGGATTCAAGACCGGTATCGTCTCCGGCATCGTTCTCAACGCCACCGATACCCGCAGTGCTGACATCACGCTAAGTGTGGGCTCCACTTCGGAGCAAGTGACGGTCACCGCCGCCGCGACGGCCGTGAACACCCAAACCAGCGAGACCGGCGGCTCCATCAGCTCCAAGCAGGTCACGAATCTTCCTCTGAATGGCCGCGACTTCACTTCGCTCATCGCCCTGGTCCCCGGTTCAGTGACCACCGGCGGGTTTGGTCAGAACAGCTTGGGGGGATACGAAACGACCTTTGCCGGGGTCAACGTGCTGCTCGATGGAGCGGACGCGACCCGCATTGACGTGAATGCCGTCAGCACCCAGCTTGGACGTCAAGCGTCACGGATCAGCCGCGCCAGCGTGGACAGCATTGAAGAGTTCAAGGTCTTGTCCGGGACCTACTCGGCCGAATACGGCCGTTCCACCGGAGACATCGTGAACGTGATTACCAAATCTGGCGGCAATACCTTCCATGGAAACCTGTTCGAGTTCTTCCGGAATGATGCAATGGACGCGAAGAACTTCTTTGCAACCACTAGCACCCCCCTCCGGCTCAACCAGTTCGGCGGCAACCTAAGCGGGCCGATCGCAAAGGACAAGCTGTTCTTCTTTGTGAACTACGAGGGCGTCCGGCAGATTGTGAACAACCCAACTGGTCCGGTCGTAGTCATGACTCACGCCACGAAGGATACTGGTGTTGCTTCCATAGCTCCGGTCCTTGTCGCAATACCGGATCCCAACCAATCGACGCCGGTATTTTTGCCGAATCCGTCGGGAGGTCCGCCGATCCCTCGCACTGACCTGGGATACTTCGAGGGGCGATTGCGCAATACGATCCGCGAAGATACGGGTTCCATCAAGGTGGATTACAACGCTTCCACCAAAGACACATTCTCTTTCCGCTACAACATCGCCGACTCATTCACGAGCACGCAGTACGGTATCGCACTCGATCAGGTTTCCCCATCGACAAGTCGCAACCACTTGTTCAAGGCAACATGGAACCACACGTTCCGTTCGAATCTGTTGAACGAATTTGGCGTGGCATTTAACCGCCCTCAGACTGATTCGCTCGGCGGGGGCGGCAACTTTCCGATTTTTCAGTGTGTCTTTTGTGACAACACGAACGTCTTTGGTGCCACTCCCGGGCCGGCTTTGTTCTCCAGTCACCGGCCGCAACACTCCCTGCAGTTTCTGGATAACCTCAGCTGGATCAAGGGCAAGCAAGCGATCCGTGCCGGCACAGACATTCGCCTGGCTGTTACCCACGATGCGTCCGACGCGCAGGCGTTCATCGGTTACGCCGGGGAAGGTCTTGGTGGAGGTTGTGGCCTGCTCGAGAACTGCGGGTTCACCCTGTCTACGCTCGGTGGTCACTCCGAGGTGACGTTACAGAACGTCAATTACGGATTTTTCGTGCAAGACGACTTTCGCGTCCTGTCCCGCCTCACCCTCAACCTTGGCCTGCGCTACGAGTACAACACTGTTCTCCACGGCGACAAGATCGGGAACTTCTCCATTCCGACTCTCATCGCTGATCCAAACAACACCGTTGCGCCCTATACCCCGGTCGGCGCCGGGCTCTACAAGCCGGATCGTAACAATTTCGCGCCTCGGCTCGGTTTCGCCTGGGATCTTTTCGGAACCGGCAATACCGTCCTGCGCGGTGGCGCTGGAGTCTTTTATAGTCCACAGCTTACGGGCGCAGCTCTGTCCCTCGCCGGAAACCATGGCGTGCAAGGCTACAACGTCAACATTTTCGAGGACCTGGGCGCGCTTTGCGGCACCAGTTTCACCATCGCCTATCCCCTGCCATCCCCATTGCCAATCTGCAGTGCTGCGGCAAATGTGAATTCGCTCGACCCGAATCTGCGCGACACTTACTCCATCCACTGGAGCCTCGGCGTGCAGCAGCAAATTGTGCGCAACACGATCTTCGAGGTATCTTACGTCGGCAACCGCGGCGTAAAGCTCCCGGCTGGCGCAGCCTACGCCGGAGAAGAATTGAACCTGTCTCCCTTTGTTCTTTTTGGAGTACCGAACCAGATTAGCCAGGTCTTCGGTCAGGTCCGTCACTTGGGCGATTACCTCGATTCCAACTACCACGCGCTTCAGGCCAGCCTCCGCCGTCACATTGGGCAGGGCTTGAACATCGATGCCAACTACACTTGGTCCCACGAGCGCGATGACGCTGTCAACATCCTGGCTGGAGCCTTCCAGAATTCGCATAACCCCAAAGGCGACTTTGCCGATGGCGATATCGATGTTCGTCACAACTTCACCCTGGGCGCGGTCTGGGACGTCCCGCACGCGCAGCACAGCTTTACCAAAGGCTGGCAAGTCAGCACGCTATTGCAGGCGCGTAGCGGCTTGCCGGTGAACATTGCTTTGTCGGCACCCTTCTTCGGAGCAGACCAGGTCCGCCCCGACCTCGTTCCCGGCCAAAGCATTACCCCCAGCAATTACAGCGTACCCGGGAATCAGCTCAATTTTTCGGCTTTTGCCAACCCGCCTGCATTTGAGCTCGGCAACCTACGGCGAAATGCCGGACGTGGCCCAGGATTCACTCAAGTGGATCTCGGCATCTCCAAGACGACACAGATTACCGAGCGGATCGGATTGCAATTGCGGGGTGAGTTGTTCAACTTGTTCAACCATCCCAACTTCAACAACCCATCGGGCCTCTTGAACGATCCAAACTTCGGCAAGAGTACCAGCACAATTGGAGACCTGGTCGGTGTGGGGACATCGCGCCAGGCGCAACTGGCACTCAAGTTTATTTTCTAGACCGAGCGCTACCTCGGTCACAGCCAGGGCTTCCTTCGATGGAGGCCCTGTTTTCTTGGGATGAAGCACTAAGGAGGAATGGCCTTGATCCGGTTCACCACCTCTACACTCCTGCTGCTGACGCTCGCCGGTGTCGGACTCAGGCAGACAAAAGCTGCCGAAATCGCCGAAGCACCACTACCCCACACCATTCAGACCATCTACGTCATGCCCTCCAGCCATTGGGATCTGGGGTTCATCGCGCCTCCAGAAGAGGTCCTGCCGCGATTAAAGCCGCACATTGACGAAGTGATTGCGAACGCCAAGCGCGACCCGGAATTCCGTTGGACCATCGAAAGTGTCTGGCAGATTCGCGAGTGGTTGGCGCGCACCAGCGACCCGCAGGAGATCAAAGACTTCGTCGGCCTCGTGAACAAAGGGCAAATTCAGGTTTCCGCCGTTTTCGGCAGCATGCACACCGAATTCATGGGTGCCGAACAGCTCAACCGCATCACCTATGACATGAAAGATCTGGAGAAGCGGATTGGCATCAAGACCGACTTCGCCATGATGGACGACGTACCCGGCTTTACCCTCCGCCTGCCGCAGATTCTGTCCCGCAGTGGCATCCGTTATTTTGTGAATGGTTCCAACCTGTTCCTTGCGGGGGGAACTTCGCTAAGTCCCGGGCAAGTTCCTTTCTACTGGCAATCGCCCGACGGCAGCCGCGTCCTTACCTGGCAGACCCAAAGCCGTTTCGGCGGCTACACCGAGGCCTTTGCCGACTATTACCTTGATCCGGTCGCACAGGAGCCATACACCAAAGAACATTTCTATCCCAAAGAATGGGAAGGACTCCCGAGGCTCGAGATCATGCAGCGCGGCGTCGACAAGCTGGTCGACAAGTACGCCAAGGCCGGTTATCCCTACGACGCGGTTCTGTTGCTCTATCTGCACGATTTCGTTTCCAGCAATCAGGAGGCAACGCAACTTCTACCTGCAGTCCGCGAATGGAACGCCGCCGGCAAACAACCCAGGATCGTCGTTTGCACTCCAGCTGATTTTTTCCGCCACATGGAAGCGCAATACGGGAAGGAGAAGTTCCCGTCGTACGCCGGCGACTGGAGCGGACTCTGGTCGGAAGTGAAATTGAATTCCCCGGTGATCAGCGCTCAGGCCCGCTGGCTGCAGGACCACGCGCCGGTCGCGGAATTGCTCTGGAGCCTGCTCACGTTTCGCAACTTCACCAGCTTGCCAGCCGGTAATCTGGAGGACGCACGCATCAAGCTGTTCAAGTACGACGAACACTCAGGCGCAGCCCAAGTTGGTTGGCCAAAACTCATGTCCCGCTCTGAAATCGACCAGCAAAATCGAGAGTATGTAAGCTACACGAAGAGTAGCCAGGAAGACATTCATAACCTGGTCCATTCCGCATTGCAGACGCTCTTCTCTCAAGTGCCAGCTGGAAAGAGAACGCTGGTCGTCTTCAATCCGGTGAGCTGGCAACGCACGGATGAGGCACGATTCAAGTCGAAGGAGAATATTGCGCTGCGCGATGCGGTCACCGGTCAGCCAGTCGCGGTGCAGCGTGTTTCGGACGAGGAAATCGAGTTTACCGCCACTGGCATTCCTGCCTTCGGCTACAAGAGTTACTTAGTCGAGCCCGCGAACGCCGTCAAACCCGCGCCCGCGAACCCGGCTCGATCAACGGGCCAATCAATCACCGTCGAGAACCTCTTCTATCGCGTTCAGGTCCGGTCTTCTGACGGGGCCGTGGTCAGCATTTACGACAAGCAATTGCAGCGGGAACTTGTAGACTCCGGTGGCGACAAAGCTGCGAACCAACTATTACGCTGGACGGCTTGGTCCAGTCTGCCGGTCGGCTTGGCTGAAGTCGCGATCCACGTCGACGTTGGCCCAGTCTTCGATCGCATCATCATTCGGCGTCCAGGAACTCTCTGGCCAGACACGCAGATCACGCTCTACCGTCTGCTGAAACGCATCGAATTCGCCAACCTTCTGGATCGCGAGCGCATGCTCTTTGTCGCCAGCAACCAACCCGGCGAATATTACTCCTTTCACTTGCCGTTTCGTTTCCAGGGATCCGCCCAAGTGTGGGTGGACGACGGCACCGGTTATCACCACATTCCCGACGACTACCTGCCTGGGGCCCGAACCGATGCCGCCGTCCCTCAACATTCGCTGGTACTCGTCGGCCAATCCGGCGGACGGACGCTTCGCGTTACGCTCTCGGAGCGTGAACCATTCTTCAATCACCTGCCCGGACTGCCGAGCGTAAAGGGGCCAAACACGTTCTTCAACGCTGTCCGCATCACCGTAATGCGCAAACAAGACCAGGGCGACACGCGCGATCTGGGCATGGTTAACTTTTCCACGGTTGAGCCCAATCTCCCAGCGCAATCCTGGTACCACTTCGCTATCAGCTCAGCGGAGGGTGACCTGAATTCGGTTGAGTCCTACCGTGAGGGTACGTCATTCGATGTGCCGTTGATTGCCACGGAGTTGGCGGGAGGCATGGCTCCTGCACAACTGCAAGCCTCCTACTTCTCGTTGAGTGCAAACGCTGTTGCGCTGCTGGCTTTCAAACCAAGCGCCGACGGGAACCCCGAGCACTACACCATGCGCCTGCAAGAAATCGCTGGCAACACAGTTGTCACGAAGTTGAACACTCCCCTAAAGATTACTGCTGCAGAAGAGACGAGCCTAACCGAGAACGAGGTGCTGGGTCCCATGCCCGCGAATCCCCTGCGAGTCACGCTTTTGCCGCACCAGACCATGACACTGCGTCTCACGATTCCGCATCCGCACAAGGAGCGCTCCGAACGCTGGTGGGAATGGGATTGAGTGTCACTCAGGGAAATGGAAGTCGCACCACTTTCGGGAAGTAAATGTCCAGATTGCTGGTGAGCTTCTGCACATTCATCGTGTTGCAAGCATATGTGATCAGAACAGAAGCAGGTTGGCGAAACTCGGGGTGCTCCTTGGCAGCGTAACAAAACGTGTCTTTATCGTATCCGGCCGTATTCTTCTGCATCTCTGGAATACGATAGACCACCTTGCCCTTGCTCCATGGTCCCGCGAGGTGAGGCGCAGTGCGGGCTACGATCGTGTCGGAAAAGAGTCTTGGATAGTTCAGGATGGCGACCCATTTCTTCATCCCTGGGTGATACCGCACCGTCATTTCAGTATTTCCGTGTTCCATGACGTGCATCGCGTCGGCCGGTGTCAATCCAGGTTTCCACTTGCCGCTCTTCGACAAATACTGAAGGTGTTCCGCTGGTGCGTCGAGGCCGTCGAGGGGTATGCGAGTCAACAGCATGGGGCGTGAACCTGCTTCAAGCAGTGCAAAAACGTAAGCGTACTCACCTTCGACAACCGCGGTGGCGGAAGGATAGGCGCGAGTGCCGTCGGGAACAAGCGTGAAATACTTTATGTTCCACTGCTGCGGATCACCCTGGAGTTCGGAAATTCTCGCAAGGTCTGTCCCGCATGTTTCGAAGCCCAAGGTTGCGGCCGTTGTTTTTACTGAGTTGCGAACGCAGAGCAGAGTCACCCAGAGATCGTTCTTGTAGAAGAATCCGTCAAGTGGCCAGTACCAGGTTCCCTTGCGCTGTGCCTCAAAAAAGTCCTGAGATTGTCCCTTGTCGCCCCGCCGAATCACGTAATCGAGTTTCCAATCGCCGCCGGTGTTGCAAGTGGAGATGCCGATGCTGTTGCGCACCATGCGCGGCTCGCTTCCCTCAATTGTCCTACGGTCGCCATACAGGGTGTCTCCGAAGATCCAGATCGAACGCCCGTCCGGCAGTGGGACGGAGTATGCGGCGTCAGCGCCCCACCACGACGCCTTGAAGGGGAAACTGGGAGTGCAATCGATTTTGGATTTTTCTTGCGCGTGCAGCGCAACGCCACCGGAGAGCAGGCACACCGCAATCACGATAACGGTCCTTCCGAAGGAACGCCTCCTCGAGCCTCCCCCCAACATTGTCTGCAACTCCTTCCGGCCAGGTTCACCGCATCCAGTAAGTCAGTGTAGCGCGTGTCGCAGAAGAAAAGCCCGCCCGAAGGCAAGAATACCTTCCCGCGAATTCCGGAAATGGCACAGCACGCTCGCGTTGTCTTGAGTTCCGAAGGCCTTCCTGCGGTATGCTGGAATGGTCCGGCGGTTGTGCTCCGATAACAACTCCAAGACTTTCATCGAGGATGCGGGAATGAAAGCTACGTCAAAGATCGCGGTATTTGATACCACTCTGAGAGATGGCGAACAGGCAGCGGGAACGCGCCTGGGGAGCCGTGACAAGATAACGCTTGCGCGCCAACTCGCCCGTTTGAAGGTGGACATTATCGAGGCCGGCTACCCCGCGTCGTCTCCGGAAGACTTTGATGCTGTCCGGAAGATCGCGCAGGAGATCGAGGGGCCTACCATCTGCGCGCTGTCCCGCGCGGTTGCGGCCGACATCGAGGCCTGCGGCAAGGCGCTGGCTAAGGCCGCGCGCCCACGCATTCACACCGGCATCGGCGTTTCCGACATTCACATCATGGGCAAATTCCGCGACGAGCGCTATGGCAAGACGCTCGAAGGCAAGAGGGAAAAGCTGGTGGCCATGGCCGTTGATTCCGTAAAGCGTGCGCGCAACTGCGTTGGCGACGTTCAGTTCTATGCCGAAGATGCCGGCCGAGCCGTGCCGGCGTACCTCTTCGAGATGTTGGAGGCAGTCATCGATGCGGGTGCCACCGTCGTCAACATTCCCGACACCACGGGCTACACCGTTCCCGAGCAGTACGGGGAACTGATTCGCGGCATTCGCGAGAACGTTCCCAACATTGCCCGGGCAACCATCAGCGTCCACTGCCACGACGACCTCGGTCTTGCGGTGGCTAACTCCTTGGCTGGCATTCGCAATGGTGCGCGCCAGGTGGAGGGGACGATCAACGGCATCGGCGAACGGGCGGGCAATGCCGCGCTGGAAGAAATCGTCATGGGCATCCGCACCCGCGCCGATTACTACGGAGTGAGCACCGGAATCGAGCCACGCGAGTTCTTCCGTACCAGCCGCATGGTCGCCGACATGCTCGGAATGCCGGTCCCCGCCAACAAAGCCGTCGTCGGCTCGAATGCGTTTGCGCACAGTTCCGGCATCCACGTAGACGGAGTCCTGAAAGACCGCGAGACTTACGAGATCATGCATCCCGCCGACGTGGGATTCACTGGGAGCCGCGTCGTCCTCACAGCGCGCACGGGCCGGGCCGGGCTGCGCTCACGTCTGGAGAAACTAGGCTACCAACTCTCCAAGCCGGAGCTTGACACCCTGTACCAACGCTTTCTTGTCGTGGCCGATAAGAAACAGGAAGTGCTCGACGAAGACCTGGCTGCACTCGTCCACGATGAACTGCCTCCGGTGAAACAGAACCTCAAGCTGGAGTACCTGCACAGTTACAGCGGAACGACCGCGATTCCGACTGCGACCGTGCGTCTGCTCGTGAACGGAAAAACGAAGGAAGGAGCTTCGATTGGAGACGGCCCGGTCGATGCCGTGTACAAGGCGATTGCGGGGCTCACCGCCACCCACGCGAAACTCTTGCGCTATGACATTCGAGCCATAACCGAAGGCACCGAAGCCATGGGAGAGGTCACCGTACAACTGGAGGTCGGCAACCGCCGCGTCATGGGACGCGGCGCTTCCACCGACATCATCGAGGCCAGCGCAAAAGCCTACGTCGACGGTCTGAACCGGCTGAGCTGATGGGAGTCTGGGCGGCCCTCAGTTCTCACCTGCTGTGCTGGCGCGCGCCGCCGTGTTCTGCTGCCGGAGGAGTTGTTCAGCTTGTTTCCGGTCCGCCGGCTGTGAAAACAGGTAGCCTTGGCCGAATTCGCAGCCCAGGTTCTTGAGCAGTTCGAGATGGGTGACGGTTTCGATCCCTTCGGCGACCAACTTCAATTTCAAGGTCCTGGTCAACGTAATCATCAGCCGCACGATCTCCCGATTCACGATCTCTGACGACACGCCATGGATCAGGGAGCGGTCGATTTTTAGCTCATCGATCGGGAGGCGTCGTAGCCACGTAAGAGACGATACGCCTTTGCCAAAGTCACCGATACTGAGGCAAACTCCGAGGCCCTTCAACTGGCTCATGACTTCCAGGGTCAATTTGGGATCGGCCAGGGCGACTTCCTCGTCAATCTCTAGTTGCAGCCGGGAACGTCCGAGGCGGGCTTCCTTAGTGATCGATTCTGTATCGGCGACGAAGTGAGTGTGCCTGAACTGGCGGGCAGAGACATTTACCGTCATGGTCAAATGGCTCAGCGAGGGGAACGCGGACAACCATGCATCGAGTTGCCGGCAAGCTTCCCGGAGTGTCCACTTTCCCATCGCCACGATGAGGCCGATATTCTCGGCGACCTCGATGAATTTGTATGGGGAGATGACTCCTTGCTCCGGGTGTTCCCACCGCAGCAGCGCTTCAAATCCCACGATCTGCCTCGTGTCCAGCTTGACGATGGGTTGATAGTGGAGTCGGAACTGGCTCTGATCGAGAGCCGTCCGCAATTCTGCTTCGAGCGTCAATCGCTTCAGCGCACGCCGGTGCATGCCCTCGTCAAACACTTCGCACCGTGATCCTCCGAAGGCTTTGGCCCGACGCATGGCGACGTCAGCATCTTGCAGATAGTCTTCGGCTCGTTCATGCTGGGTCGTGCTCAATGCAATACCGACGCTCACCGATACGTGCACCTCACGGCCGTCGGCGAGGAACGGTTCGGCCACCACCACTTGAATTCGCCTTGCGACTCGCATCGCATCGCTCGGGTCGACAATGTTCTCCAACAGGAGCGTGAATTCATCGCCGCCCATCCGGGACAGCATGTCGCTGATCGGAAGCTTGCCTTTCGGCCGCGCCACCGTATCGTCGCTGCGCAAACACGTCGCCAGTCGCTGCCCAATTTCCTTGATCACAAGGTCTCCAGCCTTGGTTCCCATCGTGTCGTTGAATACCTTGAAGTCGTCAACATCCACGAAGAGCACGGCGTAACGGTACTCGGGGCTCCGCTGGGCACGCGAAAAAGAACGCTGCAGACGATCCAGGAAAAGACGGCGGTTCGGCAGGCTGGTCAACGCGTCGTGAAACGAATTGTGCTCGAGCGCTTCCTCCGCCAACTTGCGGTCGGTGATGTCGCGATTTACGATGACGAGCTTTTCCACTTCGCCTTGTTCGTTCTTGATGGTGCTGGCCGCAGATTCCAGAACCCGCCACGTACCATTCTTGTGCTGGATCCGGTACTCCAGTTTTTCACCCACGCCTGTGCGGCGGGCCTCTCTCGATGCGTCGAGGACCTTGAAGCGGTCTTCGGGGTGGATCTGCTCGAAGACAGAAGTTTTTCCCAACTCCTCTGGGGAGTAACCGAGGACCCTTTCGTATGCCGGACTGTTGTAAAGCCGATGGCCCTTGACATCCACAAGCGCAATCATGTCGGCTGCATTCTCAGCCACGATGCGAAACAATTCTTCGCGCTGCGCAGACCGCCTGCGAAGTTGGTAAAGCCGCCATTGCTGATAGGCGAGAAGGACCACCAGAACGCCAGAAAGCAGCCCGCTCCATTGTTCAATATCAGTCAGCGAAAACACTCCCACCATTGGATACGCCGCGTGTGCGACAGACGAAGGCGTGTCGACCACGAAGGCTGCCGAAGCCTGCAGGAATAGGCTAAGGATCATGGAGCGCGAAACCTCTCGGGCGCATGGTCCAGGGAAAGCGAGGCGGTTCGGGGCAGCCTCGTTTAAAGGGCACTCATTTTCCTGGCGACACAGGCCGATTCGGACGACCAGCGGAATATATCGGCAGCTTTGAGCTCAGACCCCAGTCATGTGACGCGCGAAACGAGGGTACTTTGGTACCCCAGAGACGATCGGGATAGCACTAACGGCGCCTCCGAACGGACCGAACAAGAACGGATGACACTTGTCCGCCCGTCCACCATCTTCGGGTGATTTTACGGCTGCGGACGGACCTCGATCAGCAGATGATCCTTGAACTCCGTTGCCAGTTTCGCCACGCCATTGGCTGCCGCAGCTACTGAGCCAAGGTCCTTCCCTTCGCTGTAGTCACTCACCCAATGGTTCCCTGGCTTTAATCCGCGCAGTTCGACTTCGCCTTTCCAGTTGGCCGAGGTGAAGAACGCATAATACATTTTGCCGTCTTTCGCGATGGCATATCCCTCGGGAGTGTCGTAGCCGGTCACGTAGAGGTCCCTGAACTCTCCCTTAGACAGCATCTTCTGGTTGTACAAACCGATCCATTTCTTCCAGTGCTCTTCTTTCGCCGCGGTCAGATTGACATCCTTGAATTTCGGGCCGGGATCAGGCCAGACGAACTTCGTCCCCACCACGCCACCGGCCCCGATCGTAGAAGCGAAATCGTCGCCGTGTTCTTTCCAGTGACTGCCCACTTTGGTCATCGCCGAGAGTTCAACGTGGTCGCCGTAGACCGCCGAGTCCGGTCCGAGCAATGCCTTGTACATCTTGATCCGCCGCCGCACCTGCACCCCTCCCACTGGGTCGGCCGTCACCGCCTGGTCCATGAACGGCAACCATGCCAGCGATGGCGGCGTGCCGCACGGACAGCTCTGGGTCACGCTTTGCGGTTTCAGGGCTCGCGTCGTTTGGAAGATTTCCTTGTAGACATCCCCCATCGCGACTACCGAATCTTGCGGCGACTTGTGATGGTGCGCGGGGTTATAGCAGGCCGGAACGCTGTAGATGTTGTCCAGCTTGCTTCCGTCGAATCCCCAGTCGCGAATGAATTTTTCCGTCAACTGCTTGTGATATGACCGCACTTCGGGCACCGCGGGACACAACGCCGCCAGGCCGCGAGTCATGCGCGCATGCTTGCCGTTCTTGTCCAGGATCAGCCACTCCGGATGCTCCTGCACAACTTTCGAAACCGCGTACTTGTGCGACTCGTATTTTCCCTCACCGTCCTCGACCCCAAGCGGCAACCACCACAACTGCGCCAGCATGCCTTCTTTGTGGAAATCGTCCGTCATTTTCTTGATGGAATCTCCGGGGAACGTATCCGTGCGCGGATTCCAGTCGCCATAGACGTCGAACCAGCGATCGTCCAGTGTTACCCACTTGATGCCCATCTCTTTTAACTTCGGAACCGTACCCAGCATCTGTGCCGGAGTCACGTTGAACTCGTATCCCCAGCCGCACCAGCTCACGTTGTAGGCTTCGCTGGATGGTTTGGGCAGCTCCCAGCCTTCTTTCTGCAGCACGCTCGACCAGATCCGCAGGGGCTCGTAGAAGTCGCCAGCAAAGACGGAGACGAAGCTGCGCGGGGTTGAGTACGTTTCGCCCGGCTTCAGCGTGAGGTTGGAGGCGAAGTCCACCTCGGTATTCACGCGGCCATCGCTTCCGACTTTTGCCGGAATCGCGACGGAAATCGGGATCGTCTCCACGTGCCCAACCGCTTCGCCCACCTGGCGTGTCCAGAAAGCTACCACCGGGATCCCGCCACCATAGCCGCCTTTCACCATTTCTCCCATGAGGTTGGCCTGAGAGAAAGTTGGCGTCAGCCTTACAACGTCATCTTTTCCCCAGTCGTAGCTGGCACCGTGAAACGACCACATCTCCCAGGGTTTCGCCTTCGCGTCGCCGAGCCGCGCGTTCAGACGTCGCCGCTGATTCACGCTTTTTTCAATCGCGAGATCGCTTGTACCGGTGTTTTTGTATTCGACTGTACTCAGCAGAATGTTTGGGAAGTTGTCATAGACTTCGAGCGCCAGCACGCGCTGCAAATCCGTCCCCGACGGCCCGAGCGGACGCGCTGGAATCTCTACCCTCTTCCCCGCTCCCATCTTCCCTGACGCTTCGAGCACCTGTGCCTGCTGGAAGTCCAGCGTAAAGTGCACGTCCTTGTCTCCCACATGCACGAAATCACTGTCCGCGGGAGCGCCGACGCTTGGATCGTCGAGTGAAAGCCTCTGCCCACCTTTCAGCAGAGAAGCTCGCACGTACCCATCCGGCGTCACCTGAAACTCCGCCGCGCTTGTTGTCAACACCACCGGCCCTCCATCCTTCACGTCCACATTGATGGTGGATGGCTGGGTAGGTGCCGGCTTGGTGGCCTTCGCCGGCACTTGAGTCACTTTCGAGCAGGCCGTCTGCATGATGAGACCGAGAGCCGCAGCAATGAGTGCCATGCCATGTGTGCGCGCGATCATGAATACCCCCTCTTTAGACCTCTCCAGGTTTCTCGTCAGCTCGTTCAAAATATCCACTATTGACAAAAGCTATAAAACGAAAGTAAAAGGAATAGTTCGTAATATTACATGAAAGCTCGCAGCTCTAGCGTTTGAATTTTCGCCGCGATCCCAAAGGGCTCCAGGCGGATATTCCCGCTTAGAATCCAGGAGCCTCGCCATGCATATCCGTTTCATTCGCGTGCAAACTGCCCCGGCCTTGTTCTTCTCCATGCTCTTAGCCCTAGCCACGCCTCTATGGTCGCAGAAAGATGCTGGAGCCATTGTAGGCTTGGTGCGCGACCCGAGCGGTGCCGTGGTGGCGGGCGCCAAGGTCACCGTGGAGGACGTGGATCGCGGCCTTCAGTTGACCCTATCCACCAACGATCAGGGTGAGTACGTCGCCAGCCCACTCCGGATCGGTCGCTACACCGTCACGGTCGAGAAACAGGGATTCAAGAAGGCCGTTGCGGGCCCGGTGCAAGTGAGCATCCAGGATCGGGTCGGCGTGGATCTGAAGCTTCAACCCGGCATGGCCACGGAAATTGTGACGGTCACCGGCGAACGTCCGCAACTCGAAACCGAGACCTCCGAACTTGGCCAGGTGGTCGACAGCCACCGCATCAACGCGCTTCCGCTGAACGGGCGCAACTACGCCCAACTGGCGCTTCTCGGCACGGGTGTGGCTCCCGCCGAGCCCGGATCGCGCGTCGAAACCACGTTCGGATTCAGCGCCAACGGTGCCCGCTCCCTGCAAAATAACTTCCTGCTCGACGGCATCGACAATAATGCGAATCTGGGCGACGTGCTCAACGGCTCCGCCTATGTGGTTCAACCTGCCGTAGACGCCATTGCCGAGTTCAAGGTCGAAACCAACTCCTACAGCGCCGAATTCGGCCGCGGCAACGGCGCCATCATGAACGCCGTCATCAAGTCCGGCACCAACCAGTTCCACGGCGACGTGTGGGAGTTTCTGAGGAACGAAAAGGTTGACGCCACCAACGCCTTGGACATTTTTGGCCAGCAGCCTTACAAGCAGAACCAGTTCGGCTTTACCCTGGGCGGCCCGATCATCAAAAACAGGACCTTCTTTTTCGGGGACTACGAAGGCCTGCGCATCCGCCAAGGATTGCCGCAATTGTCCACGGTTCCCACGCAAGACTATATTGGCGGAAACTTTTCCGCTATTCTCGACACGACTACTCCAGCAAAAGCTGTCGATGCAAGCGGCAACCCAACCAGCCAGAACGCTGTGGACTGCGGCGGCAACACGACTTATGCGGGAGAAATCTTCGACTCGCGCCAGGCACAAAATAATCGGTTCGATCTCAACCCCAACGGATTCTGCGGTGTTCCGATCGCGTCGTCAGGCGGGGTACCGACCAACATCTTCCCGAACGGCACCATCGATCCGCTGGCGGCGCGCCTGGCTGCGTTGTTCCCTGCGCCCAATGCGTCTCAGTTTGGCCCCCAGGCTTTCCTCTCCGATCCCAAGCGCAGCGAAACCGAAAACAAGTTCGATGTTCGCATCGACCATTCCTTCAGCGAAAAAGACAATTTGTTTGCCCGCTTCAGCTACGGCAACGACAGTTTTTTCCTTCCCTCGCCTTTCAGCAACGTGCTGGACGGCGGCAGCTTCCAGGATGGCTATAGCGAAAACTCCGCCCGCGGCCTGGCCGCCAGCGAGGTCCACACGTTTCGCAATAACCTGATCAACGAATTTCGTTTCGGCTACAATCACCTGAACTCCCACCGCTTCAATCTGAACTACAACGTCAACGTCTCGCAGCAACTCGATTTTCCCGGAGTTCCCTTCGGGCCGGACATCGGAGGACTGCCTTCCATCAGCTTTGCCGACGGCACGACGGCGATCGGCAGTTCTGGATATCTACCCTCGATCGAAAAACAGCATAGTTATGTCATCACCGATAATCTGAGCTGGACCCGAGGCCGGCACGCCGCAAAAGTTGGCGCCGAACTTCGCTTCGAACAATTCACCATATATCAACCGGCCTCTCCTCGCGGCGACATGAGCTTTGGCAGCGACTTCACCGACAATCCCGCATCGCCGGGATCCGGTGGCGAGGCCATTGCGACCTTCCTGCTCGGCATTCCAGACGGCGGAGATATCACGAGCCTGCACAATGTCGATTACCGCCGGCAGATCTACGCGGTCTATGCCCTCGACGACGTCAAAGTAACGCCGCGGCTCACTTTGAACCTCGGTCTGCGCTACGAACTCTTCACTACCATCAAAGAGGCGAACGACCAAGCGGCCACGTTCGATTTCAAATCACTCTCGCTGCTCGTTCCCAGCGGACAGAACCAGCCTTTGACGTACACGCTTGGCAAAGAACTGAATGTTTTGCGCAACGGCTCGCGCGGTCTGATCAATCCCGATCTCAACAATTTTGCCCCTCGCATCGGACTGGCGTATCAGTTGACCGACAAACTCGTCCTCCGCAGCGGCTACGGCATCTTCTATGGCGGACAGGAAAACGGTCCCTTCTCCAACCCAAGCCCCGGTTTTAATCCCCCCTTCTTCGACTCGCAGGCTTTCGCGCCGCCATGCAGTGCGGCTTCTGCCAACCCCGCGGGCCTCGACTGCTCGATTTCGGCGGCGAATTCTGGGTTGCCGCTCAACGTGCTGTCGCACGGCTTTAACGACAACAATAATCCCAACGTCGACCCGCTCAAAGATCCGAACACGCCCAACCTCTACTCCCTCGATCCGCACCTGGTCACGCCCTACACGCAGCAGTGGCACTTGGGTCTGGAGTATCAATTGCCGCACGACACGGTTCTCGAACTTACCTACGGAGGCTCGCGTGGATTGAAACTGTTCGCTTTCTACAACGGCAACCAGGCGGTTCCTACTGCGGATGCAACGCAAGCCGCGGCACCGCGGCGTCCTGCCAACAATGCCGCCCCTGGCGCTCCCGGCCCTTGTACTCTGGCGACCCCCGACAACTGCAATCCAGCGCTCGATACCAGCATCGGCACCTTCCGTTCGAATGCGCAGTCGAATTACAACTCGCTGCAGGTTCGTCTGGAGAAACGCTACTCGCACGGACTGCAGTACGAGGCGGCGTACACCTTCGCGCATGCCCTTGACAACGCATCGAGCGCCAGCCTGGGGTCGGTGAACAACGGCGATTTTCGCGATCAACGCTTCCCCAACGCCGAATACGGCAACGCCGACTTCGACGTGCGCCACCGCTTCGTTTTTAGCTACGTCTACGACTTACCACTCGGCCGCGGACACACGTTTGCCAAAAGCGCTTCCGGCTTTGTGAATCAGGTTCTTGGCAATTGGCAGATGAGCGGAGTCTTTTCTGCAGCCACGGGCAACTATTACACTGCTACCGATATCGTCTCAGTCTCCAATTCCCCCGAATGCGGCGGCACCGTTGGATTTAACTGCGCACGCCCCAATCTGGTCGGCAATCCCAACGCCACGCCCTGCGTCCCGGGGACTCTGTTCAACACCTGCGCGTTTACCCACAACGACGTCCAGGGCACGTTCGGAAATGCTGGACGGAACATCATCCAGGGCCCCGGATACAAGACCTGGGACACCTCCCTGGTCAAGCAATTCCCGATTCGCGAGCAAATGCATCTCGAATTCCGAGCGGAATTCTTCAACATCCTCAACCATGTGAACTATTTGTTTGGACAATTTGGCGCGATCAGCGCTGAGCCCACGCCCCTCGAACTTGATCCGAACAATATCAATACTCCCGCGAACCCTCGCGCCAGCAGTTTCGGATACCCGTTGGCGGCACGCGCGCCTCGGCAGGTGCAGTTCGCGTTGAAATTCTATTTCTGATGCAGAATCAGATTCGCGCTGGAACAGCCGCCCCTCGGTTTCCCTCGGGCAAAGTTCGGCGGCCGGATCGAGACTGTGCGGTTTCAAGTTGTTACGTTTCAGTTTGAGCTGTCCGAAATTCCGGAAGGCGGGACGGCATGATCAAGACGAGCGTAACCGTAGCTCTGCTGCTGACGTTGGTCTCTAGCCCGGGGGCCGCTGCACAGCAAACCCGCATCGGCTACAAGCCCGCCACCGATGCCGACAGCAGGAAGACCGTCCTCCTCAAGGACTTTCACCCCGAACCCGCGCTTCATGCCGCCGTGCACGAACTTCGGCGCGCGAAATTTCCCGTGATCGACGTGCACACCCACACCAACGATGCCGTCGGTATCGGCGATCGCGTTGATCCCCAGGAAATGATTGCGCGCATGGACCGCCTTAACCTCAACACCATCGTCATCCTCACCGGCATGTGGGGAGACAAGTTGCAGCGCATTATTGACAACATGGTCAAGCCGTATCCAGGGCGCTTCGTCGTCTTCACCCAGTTTGACTGGTCGAAGATCGACGACCCGGACTTCAGCGAGCTTATGGTCCGCCAGATCGACGACTCGGTTGCCCGGGGCGCGCGCGGTCTCAAAGTTTTGAAGGAACTCGGCCTCGGCGTTCGCGATTCGACCGGCCGGCTCGTCCCGATCGACGCCCCCCGCCTCGACGCGGCCTGGGAAGAATGCGGACGCCTTGGCATCCCCGTGTTTATTCACGTGGCCGACCCGGAGGCATTCTTTCATCCGATCGATGCCCGCAACGAGCGTTACGAGGAACTCATCGAGCATCCGGACTGGAGTTTTTACGGCCCACAGTTCCCTTCCCTGCAGGATCTGTTGTCGCAGCGCGATCGAATGTTCGCCAAGCATCCGCGTACCACCTTCGTTGCTCTCCATTTTGGCAGTTGGCCTGAAAACCTGGACTTCGTCGAGCAAACGCTGCGGAAGTTTCCGAACGTCATGATCGAAACCGGCGCGCGCGAAGGTGAGCTCGGCCGGCAACCGCGTCGGACACGTGAAATCTTCATGCAGTATTCCGAACGGATCCTGTTCGGCACCGATGAAGGCGCCGGAGAAGCGATGTACCGAAACTATTTCCGCTGGCTCGAAACCGAAGACGAATACTTTCCTTACGCGCAATATCCACTCCAGGGGAGGTGGATGATTTACGGCTTGGTGTTGCCCGATGACGTGCTGGAAAAGGTTTGCCACAGGAACGCGGAAGGGCTGTTTGCGCGCTTCAAGGGGAAAACAATTCAGTGAAGATAACGAATGGGATGAGGTCCCGTGTGTTCCCGCGCATGCCTGCGATAGAACCCTTGAACTGGCAAATTGCGCTTGACAACTCCCGCGACCATCAACGAAAGTTAGTATTCGAAACAAAACGAAACCCCCATGCCTTCGAACGGTTGCTCAACCAAGAACGTCGCCGTGAGATCCTCCTGCTGTTCATGAGGTAATTGCTGACAGGCAGATTCCGAAAGCGGATTTGCACGCCCTAAGAGAGGCCAGAGTGAAAGTCACGTTGGTGTAGTCGGAGCGAATTAGACGCAATGAAATCAGCGGAAATCACGGAACAAGGCCAATACACGCTCAGCGAGATTTTTTCCCAGCCAGGCTGCTGGAGCCTGTGCCTAGCGAAGCTGGCAGCCAGTCCCGAACTCCGGGCAGCCACTCAAATCGCATCGCCCGGGGCAGAGTGGATGTTTGTCGGTTGCGGCACCAGTTACTACCTCGCGCAGGCGGCTGCCGCGTGCTTCAACTCTCTCAACCTGCCAGCACGCGCGGTCACCGCGTCGGACTTGCTGATGTATCCCGCACTCACCCTTCACGCCGGAAGGGACTATATTCCGGTCGTGATTTCGCGGTCTGGCCGGACGTCAGAGGCGGTCCGCGCCGCGCAGATGTTGGAAAAGGATCACAACCTTCGCACGATCTCCATCACCTGTGCCGATGGCCAACCACTGGAGCGCTCATGCAGCGTGACGTTGAAGCTTCTGGACGCTGACGAGCAGAGCATGGTGATGACGCGGTCCTTTACGTCCATGTTACTAGGGCTGCAATACCTGGGGGCAACCATCGCTGGCAATGACGCCTTCCGGCGCGAATTGACCGACCTGCCACAACAGGTCGAGCCTCTTCTTAAAGACATTCCGCAGCGTCTGCGGTTGTTTGTCGAACTTCGCAAGTTCTCGGATTTCGTCTTTCTGGCGCAGGGCCCGCTGTTCGGTATTGCCTCGGAGTGTATGTTGAAGTTGACGGAGTCCTCATGCTCCTATGCCCAGACCTTTCATTCCCTCGAGTTTCGTCACGGTCCGAAATCCATCGCTAGCCCGGAAACGCTGATCACGTTTCTCATGTCGGAAACCTCGTACTATGCGGAGCTGGAGTTACTCGAAGAAATGAAGGCTCTCGGCGCGGCTACCATGGTGATCGCAAATCGCGTCGATGACCGGGCCCGGCGCGCTTCTGACTTCACGATCGAACTCGGCCTCCAGTCGACCGAGTACGCGCGCCTCGCGGCGTTCGCGATTTGGGGTCAACTGTACGGCGTTTACTACGGGCTGAAGAAGGGACTCAATCCCGACTCGCCGAAAAACCTGACACACGTGGTCGAACTCGCGGACGGCCGCGAAAACCGGCAGTAGCACTCAGTACGTAGTGTTTAGCGAACGATTCCAAAGGTCTGTTCCATGGCAATGTTCGATATCACACTGGCCGGAGAGATCAATCTTGACCTGATCCTCTATGGCCTGCCTGAGCAGATGCCCACGGAACGCGAGTTACTGGCCAGCAACTTCACCATCACGCTCGGCAGTTCCTCGGCGATCCTGGCGCATAACATGGCTGCTCTTGGCAGCCGGGTGGGATTCGTGACCAAGGTCGGCAGAGATTCGTTCGGAACTTTGGCGATCGAACGCTTGCGTGAGGGCGGTGTGGACCTTGCCCGCGTCACACATGGTGCAAAGTCCGGCGTAACAATTATTCTGCCCCATGGATCCCAGCGTCACATCCTGACGTATCCGGGCACCATTTCCGAGTTGCGCTTTGAGGATCTCGATCTCGACTATCTCGCATCCGCGCGCCACTTCCATATGTCGTCGCTGTTTTTGCAGCATGAACTGTTGCGGCATGTGCCCGAACTTTTTTGCCGGATGAAGTCGGCGGGTCTGACCACGTCGCTTGACACCAACGACGATCCCGATGACCGCTGGGACAGCGCCCTTGAAGAAACCCTGCCTCATGTGGACATCTTGCTGCCGAACAAGCACGAAGCGATGAGGATGTCCCGGGCGGACGATGTGGAAACCGCACTCTCGCGGCTCGCACAAAAGGTGGAAACCGTCGTCGTCAAAATGGGCGCCAGCGGCGCCATTGCTATTCGGGATGGCCGCCGATTCAGCGCACCGGCCGTACCGGTGACGGTCATCGATCCGATTGGCGCAGGCGACAGCTTCGACGCCGGGTTCCTCCACCAATTCCTGCGTGGAGCGGATCTCACGACTTGCCTGGAATACGGAAACCTGTGCGGCGCATTCTCCACCACCGACTGTGGCGGCACGGAAGCGTTCCGCGATGCAACAAGAATGCAAGAATTTCTCCGCCGGCGCGACGCTATGAATCAAGCGTAATAGGTTGTGGGCTCCGAACGCGCCGGCTTCGCCGCATTCCCCGGTGCAGTGCCGGATAGAGCGCGCTGTAGTTGACTGATCCGTGTCGACCTCGCGCGCAGCGGCATTCAGGCTGCTAAAATCGCTCCATCCGTACTTGGATATAGGAGAACAGCGAGAGTGACTCCCGCTGAACGACACTTAAGAATGTGGATGATAATTTCCGCCTTACTGTATGGCGGCGCAGGATTCATGTTTCTGTTTTTCCCTCATTCCCTTCTCCAGGTGCTGGACTCCTTTGCCGGGCTGCTCCATCTCGCAACTGTGCTGCCCGGAGCTGTTGCCGCCGAGCGATTCTGGAACATTCTGGCCTTTGCTATGGCGGTGACCATCACAACGGCAAGCGTCCTCGTTGTCCGTGACCCTGTCGGCAAGAAGGATTTTTGTATTCCTGTCCTCTTCTCCAAGGCGGCATCTTGGCTGTCCGCCTTGGTCTACTTTGCCCTGATCAGCCGGGCCTTCGCGCACCTCGTCATTTTCTTGGTGGATTTTCCTCTATTTGTATTGACAGCAATGTTTTATGCCAGGGCACATCGGGGTTCTACCGTTGCGTGAGACCCACGGCGAGGGATACCTGCTTACAGTTGCTTCAGCAGTTCCCAAGCTTGCCGATGCGCGCCCAGGTCCGGCAACCGGGGTCGCAGATGCCACGGTGCCTTGAGCAACCAACGCTCGATGTATGGAAACTCCGCCCGGCAGAAAAGGAGAACCACATGCACACTCGTAGTTTCCATCGCGTCGCCTTCATCGTCGTTTCGGCACTTTGCCTGGGCGTGTCCACCGCCAGCGCTACGCCCACCTGCCCGCTCAGTTACGGAACGACAGACGCAGCCAAGAGCCACAAGCTGTTCCTCTATTTCCCCACCTCCGATGACTCCACTTATCCCAGCAGCTTCACAGGAGAAAGCCCGGCGAGTCATTTTGATGTCGCCCAGCTCGACAGCACGATCGGCACGACGGCGGCACTGCGCGACCGCATCCACGACGTAGTGGTCGACGACTTCTGTGAGTTCAACGTCCAGGTTCTGGCGACGACCACCAATCCCGAGACCATGGTCTCGCCGCCCGCATTGCGCCATACCGAGGCGATCGGATCGGACAATAACGGCGGCGGCGCATGGGGCATGTCACCGACCTCGAACGCCGACGTGCTGTTCGGCCGGGTCTGGGCCGGTGCTTATGTCGTTTGCGAAGGTGGGAACGGCGCGGGCGGCTGCTCGACGGAAGGGGCCCTGACTGGCACAAACGCCACGCTCGACCGTTGGGCCCAGGCGGTCGGCGGAACGGCGGCGCATGAGAGCGGCCACACCTACGGGCTGAACCACTCCGACGACGATGGACCCGGCGGCCTCTGTCCAGATCCAGGAACCGGACCAGAACCGGGCGAGGACGCCCTGACCCGCCACCTCATGCCCAGTGGTTGCAATCTCGACGGCAATTCGCGCACGGGATACCGGCGCCACGTCAGCAATCGAGGCTATGGCATTTTGGCGACCAACAGCCTATGTGACCGGCCCGTTGGCATCCAAGGTCTACTATCAATTCAGCGGGATCCGCA
>Ga0209698_10001867_pt1 | contig 24214 bp, 23 predicted proteins | sample LitLauG_LLR_2012_FD_187203 | JGI IMG/M metagenome (GOLD analysis project Ga0209698, IMG submission 187203) | Freshwater sediment microbial communities from Pennsylvania, USA - Little Laurel Run_MetaG_LLR_2012 (SPAdes) (version 2) | ecosystem: Environmental > Aquatic > Freshwater > Creek >... | reverse complement strand
GCTCACTGGTCTCGACGGCGTATATAAAGATGGTGGTCGGAGACTACGGCGCGATCCTGACGCTTGTCGAAGCCGAAAACCCCGGCGCGGCGTTCAAGCTGTTCCGCCTGCTCTACGAGGATGTCATCAACGCGCTGTGGGTGCAGGCGTTCGCGAAGCCGAGCATCGTTAAGAAACTGCTCCACGGGAAGCAGGGGCAGGTTCCCGGCACAATGGCGACCCGCACCAAGAAGCTGGACACGATCTTCGTTCCGCCGCCGAATGTACAGCCCGCCGAGACCTTGTTCGTTGATCTACAAAGCAAGTTCTGGAAAGCCGCGTGCAGCTACACGCACGGTGGATCGTTGGCAATCAACCGTGAACTTGCGGGCTACGACGAGCAGTCCGCATACGAGATGCTCCGCAGTAGCACGACGCTCTTTGTCCTGCTCATGGATGCGATGTATAAGTTGCATCACGGGAAGAAGAACGACGTGCTGTGGGGCATCGCTCAGACCTACTTTGCGGAGAAGTGGTAATCGCCAAGTTCTGAATCAATCAGAGGGATTAGGTCTTTGTGTTTGTCGCAGGCGCAGACGGATGTCGCGCAGGATGGGTCTTGTTCAAGGTCGACGCATCTTCTCTTGCCTCGTCGGTCGAGGTGGTCGATCTCTCTACCCTGCTAAGAAATCGCCCAAGCGATCTCGTTTGCGTCGGTATCGACATCCCAATTGGGCTGCTCGACGGTCCCAGAGCCTGTGACAAAGCTGCTCGGACGCTGCTCAAGCGACCTCGCGGCAGCAGCGTCTTCCCTGCGCCTTGCCGCGCTGCCTTGCACGCAGAAACATACAAAGAGGCGAGCGCCGTTAATCGGCAGAGGACGGGAAGAGGTCTGAGCCAGCAGGCGTGGGGCATTGCACCGAAGATCAAACAAGTGGACGACGCAATCACGCCGGACTGCCAGCCGTGGGCGTTCGAGGTTCACCCTGAGGTCTGCTTCTGGGCGCTCAACCAGCGCCGACCAATGACGTACAACAAGAAGACAGTAGATGGAGCGGCAGAAAGGATCGCCGCGTTACGACCAGTCTTCCCAGAGATTGAACGGCACCTCGCGAGCCGACCGCCTCGTGTGGGAGCCGACGATCTGCTGGATGCGGCAGTGGCAGCTTGGACTGCGCTGAGGCGGCATCGCAACGAATCGGACTGTGTCTGCTCCCCGGAGAGCGATGACAAAGGTTTGACTGTTGCGATCTACTATTGAGGTTTCAACGCCTCGATGCCGCGACCGCCTACAATCGTCCAATGGGCTGGTCGATAGACGAGATCGAAACGAACTTCCTGCGCGGGAGAATCGACACTATTGCCCTGGCACCGGAAGTTGTGCTCGCGAACTTTGAGCGTGTCGAAAACATTCTTGGTCGCGACTGGATAATGTCGGAGATGTCGGGTAGGGGATTGGCTCCTACCATGCACGTCATCGGTATGGGGCTGCGGTTGGCTGCTCTTGAGGGGATTGATCAGACTGAGCAACTCATCGAGCACATCCGCCGTGGCGATCAGAACGCCGACGCTGAACTGACGGCAATCTATCTGATCCGCTCCCCACGCCCTTCCGCGCAGTTCCAACTGTATCCTGAGGTCGGCAGTCGGAAGGCAGATTTCCGTGTACGGGACGACGATGAGCAGTGGACGACCGTCGAAGTCACTCAACCAACAACATCACAGGAGCGGCAGCGCGTTCAGAACATCCTTCGCAGGCTCACCGAGGCACTGAGTAAGATGGACTGCCAATTCACGCTGGAAGTCCTGTTCCGTCGCGAGCCAACCGAGGAGGAAATCGCGGTCTTGTGTGATCGTCTTCCAGAATTTTGCAGGTTGGGGGAGCAGAAGCAAGCAGAGCTAGCAGGGGAACTGGGATTCCTATTCCTGAACCAGCTTCCACTAGGGCAACTGGTGAACCGCCAAATTCCCCAACTCGGCGATACCCCATTGATTGGGTTGGCGATGTTCGCAGGCGGAGGACAGGGCGGCGGACCCCATCATCAGGTTTCGGTTCGTATCCCGTTTACGGACGAGAGGGCAGAGGAGATTCTCCGGGCTGAGGCGAGGCAATTGCCAGATCAGGGAGTCGGCTTGATCATGGTAGATGTCGCCCACGCCAGCGGCAGCTTCCAAGCGTGGGAGTCGCTCATCCGACGACGCTTTCAGCCAACGATCCATACTAGGGTGAGCGGTGTTTGCCTGTTCGAGGGCGGCATGGTTCCCACCGATCAGGGATACGACTGGCTACTCCACACGAAGCTCATCACTAATCCGCACGCACAGCTTCCATTGCCAGTCTGGATTGAGGCTGGGCTGAAGGCGGCAGGCGAAGGCTTCGAGCGAGCTGTTCAGGAGGGACGAACGTAACATGCGCTTGAAGGTTCGGTTGGAGGAAGCTCAACAGGAAGTATCTGACCTCATCCGGCTGGGCGAGGAGCTACTGGAAACTGATCCTCCGAGCTTTATGGAGATGACTGAGACCATGAGCCGCATGCGTTCGTGGGATGCGGAGTCCAAGGAGGTGTTGCGGCAGATTTCGGGAACAGAAGAACTAGCCCGGCAATTTAGCAAAGTTCGGACGTCGCTCATGCCTGCTGATGCCGGGGCAGGTCCCAAGTACGAACAGCTTATAGACATCACCCGTCAAAAAGTTGAAACCCTGCGCACAATCTTAAGCGCCCTAAATAAACTAGCTGCTGATAAGAACCTGTCTCGGTCGGTCAGAGACCCATATCCCACCACCTTGCAAGCAGTCCGCGACGACATCGACTACTGGGCAACACGACAACATGAAGGCGAGCAAGGTTCCGACTGGGAGATCAGCGTCCAGAATCGGCTCACGCAATTGAGAAGCCTAGAATCGAGATTCAAGGATGAGCAAGATCAGGCTCCCGCAGGCAGAGGCGCGAGGCTCAGCGAGAACTTCTACACTGCTTTCGAGACCTATTCCCGGCTGGAGCAAGCAGGTGCGGGTGGGGCAGGGCGCGTCTTTAAGGTGCGAGACAGCGAGGGGAATCCTTTCGCGTTGAAACTGTTGAACCCTGAGGCTGGGACAACAAAAGCAAAGCGATTCAAGAATGAATTAATGTTTTGCCTGAAAAACGCGCATCGCAATATCGTCAACGTCCTTGACTATGGGGTGTCATCCATCGGCGAGAAGAGGGTTCCCTTCTATGTGATGCCGTTCTATTCATCCACCCTAAGAAAGCTCTGTGACGCAGGTATACATCCTGATAGGGTTTTACCTCTGTTCACTCAGGTGTTGGATGGAGTTGAGGCTGCTCATGAGCGGAAGGTATGGCACCGGGACCTGAAGCCCGAAAACATTCTGTACGAACCAGCTTCCGATACTGTTGTCGTTGCGGACTTCGGAATCGCTGATTTCACCGAGGACGAGTTATTCACAGCGGTTGAAACAGGTGACCAAGAACGGCTTGCTAATTTCCTATACTCTGCTCCGGAGCAGAGAGCACGAGGCAGAGAGGTAGACGGTAGAGCAGACATATTCGCGCTCGGACTTATCCTGAACGAAATGTTCACAGGGCGTGTTCCTCAAGGGGCAGGATTTCGGCGGATTGCGGATGTTGTTCCACGGTATGGGTATTTCGATGCGACCGTGGATGCGATGACACAGCAAGACCCCGAAAGCCGTCCTCCAGACATCACATCAGTTAAGAACGGACTGAGACTGTCGGAGTAGACGTGAATCACGCAACTGGATGAGAATGCTCCAGAGGACGTGAACTAGAAATCGGATGTGACGCTGACTGAGCGATTTCAGCGTTCGGCATCAGTTCGGCATTCCCCTCTGATATGGCGACACGCTTGGGGTATGGCAACACTTCCCATTTCAAAGCCCCGCGCAAAATCCGCTTGATCCGCCGATCTCCGTATATCCCGACATAGCGGTGTTTGCCGTTTTCTTCCCTAAAAAACTCGTTCCCTTCTTCCATCATCATTTGTTTCTGCTCGGCGCGGCTGCGCTTGTACTTAAGCGTCCCGCCCGTCCGGTCGCGGGAGTACGCGCTGACGAGGCGAGCATCCTTCACCTCGCCGGACGGTGTGCGAAATTTCTCAGTCGGGTTCGTTGTCCCACAGTACAACCAGTTGCTCGCCTGATACACGGTGCCGATCTCACCTGCATCGGGGTCGGAATACGCCACGAAGATGTTGTAGCCCTTCGTCTTTGACATCGCACTGCACGCAGCATTTATCAAAAACGATGCAGCGTTTTTTGGCGTCCACCAACAGCATGCTCCGCGACAGAGTGTTGCAACTTTGTGCGCATGCTCCGAACCGCAGATCGAGCTTGCGACCTGCGTTCCCGCCGTACGCCCGAAGCACGAGACTCCAGCGAGATGACGCCCAAAGAAAAGCCCGTACGCAAATTCCGTGGTTCCCATCGAAGCCAAATACTCATTTGAGAGCACGACTTGTCTCGCCTGTTCGTAGCTGATCTCGCGCACAACAGCATTCTTGAGGTCGCCAGCCAGCTTCCGCTTTTCTTCCAGATCAGGTTCCGTCTGCCCAGCCATCTGCTCGCGTACGACACGCTGGTGACACATGCCGTTCGAAGGGAGTTGCTGAAAGTCTCCGGTCAGCTTCTCCTCGAAGTCTGACGCGTCGCTCGCCGCACTCCTCAACGCCGAGATGAGATGTTTTCTTATCGTGGGATTGAGGCGATTGCGAAGTCGAACGACTTCCTCCAGTTTTTCCTTGCGTCCTGCCGACGTAAGGTCTCTTGTTAGCTCCGCCGCAATCACGTTGATGTTCGGCTCCACGACCCCGCTTGCTGGCTTCACGATCTCCTTGATCTCGCGCAGTACTGCGGCAGTGGTTAGTTCTCCGTACTTGTCTTTCGCCTGGATGAGAGCCTTTTCAAACGTGGCGTCGTCTATCATTTTCGCTAGTCGTTGCCACTTCGATGACTGGTCGCGGGTGATACCTAGTTTTGGAAGTGTCGTCGGCGACGACGCTTTTGCCGGACGTCCCCGCTCTCTTGCATGCCTCTGTCCCGTCGCCTGCATGTCAACTAGCAACTCGCCCGCCCGCCGTTCAGCGAAGAGCCTAATCTCGGCTGCCTTGTTCTGAAGTTCGAAATCACCTGCCTGCTTCGCATAGGCAAGCAAAGCGGTAGCTTTGTCGTGGATGTGCTTGACTTCATCGACGCGGTGCGCGGCTGCTAACGCACGTCTTGCGGCGTCGTAGCGAACGAGAGCGACTGGCATACGAGTAGAATTGTGGAACACTGCGGGACCCGCCGCAAGTGTCGTGTCGGGTAAGCCCCGGTTTGGAGAGAAAGTCTCACGAGTCATGTGCGGTAGGTTCAGGCTGTCGCGGCGGAAGCAACTTGTAGAGGAGTACTTCGACGTGTCCTCGGACACCGAGGACTGGAATCCTCGTTTCAACATAGCCCCTACACAGCCCGTTCCTGTCGTGCGGCAGCATCCGAAGGAACCTCGGCGCGATCTCTCGCTGATGCGTTGGGGTCTCGTTCCTTCATGGGCGAAGGACGCATCCGGTGCGGCGAGAATGATCAACGCCAGATCGGAGACGGCACACATTTTGCCCGCATTCCGTGAAGCCATGAAGCTGCGCAGATGCCTCGTTCCGGCAGATGGCTTCTACGAATGGCAAAGACGTGGCTCGGCAAAGCAACCCTTCTGCTTCGAGGTCGGTGACGGTGAACTGTTCGCCTTTGCGGGACTGTGGGAACGCTGGCGTGATCCGAGCGGGCAATGGGTGAAGTCATGCTCGATCTTGACGACCACCCCGAACGCCGTGACCTCAGCGATCCACGACCGAATGCCAGTGATTCTCTGCAAGGACGATTATGACGTGTGGCTCGACCCCGGAATGCAGAACGCTGTGACGATCTCCGAACTACTGAAGCCGTATGATGCCCGGCTCATGCACGGCTATCCCGTGAGTAGTCGAATCAACCATGTGGCGAATGATGACGAGGAATGCTCGCGACCTGTAGAGATCGCCAATACGCAGGACTCTCTTTTTGCTTAACGGTGGAGATGAATGTGGCGCAGGATAGGTTCCGGCTTCTGCCGACCCATTCCTCATTGCAGATCATCTTCCTTTTTCGATTGCCCGGCGCAACCTCGCCGCTTCGCTGTCTAGCCCCGCCTTTTGCAGCGCGTACATAGCATCCCAGACAAGACGCTCAAGTCGCTGAATTTCCGCTTCCCTTTGGGCTATCGCCGCGTCATGTCCAGCCCACTGCCGGAGTAACGCCCAAGATGCTCGGTAATCACTCAGAAGCGGTACGATGTACTCCTCGCCCGGTGTGGCAGCCTGACGTGACCATTCGCGCTCCGTGCTCTCAACTCCAACTAGGACCGATGAAGGCTCCGAGGCGCAAAACTTGCGAGCAAGTTCGAGTGCATAATCGAACGGAAAGTGCATTTTGCCGGAGCGACTCGTGTACCCGAAAGGCGAGTTAGGCATGCTAGGTACGCCTGCTCTCTGCTTGACTCGTTCCATTCCTTCGACTGTTCCCCGAAGAACGCCTCTGTCGAATTCGACATCGTCGCCCACACTGTCGAAAACCTGATGAACAGCTTTGTCGAGTGGCGATTCAAACTCGTATCCGATCTCGCTGTTATGCTGCCGAAGGCGCTTTGCGTCAGTCTCCTCTCGAAGGAAGGCTTTGTGATCTTTCCATCTGCAGACCAGATGCCCGGATTCAACGTAGTCAGTCAAACCCGGATTGGGATCAACCCACTCTGCCTTCCATTTGTTCCCCCGAATGTGCTCGATGATTCGTACCCGCTGAAGAGGAGCATCTGGCGCACTCTTCTCGCGTAATGCGTAGTCAGTTCTTGGGTTAATTTCAGATTTCAGCATGACCGTCCGTACTCTCCCCTTCCTGCGACCAGAGCGGTCGGATGAGGTCATAATAGCTGGGCATGAGCCCCGTCTCTGACAATCCGTTAATCGTTCCAGACCACGAGCTTGAGGAAGAAAAGAAGACCGGGTCGTCGGAACCCCCGCGAATCCGTTGCCCGCTGTGCGGCTGGTCGCCACGCAAGAAAGACAAATGGTTCTGCACCTGCGGCAACGAGTGGAACACCTTTGACACTGGAGGCGTGTGCCCCGCGTGCCTTCACCAATGGACTGAGACCCAGTGTCTTTCGTGCAGCCGATGGTCGCCGCATTCACTGTGGTATGCGTAGTTAGGACTTATTCGGGTAGTTGGATTACCGGAGCCTCGGTTCGGCAACAAACGCCGTAACTCTGCCACAGCTTAGACCACGGGCTATCGGCGAGCATCTCGTCGTGCCTTCGATTGGCAGCCGAGATGTCGCTTGCGCTGAGTGGTCTAATGTCCGGCGCTTCGAACATTTCCTGTAGCTGCTCGATGTCGTCAATGATGCGTTCAACGTCCATTCGGTCTCAATATCCAACATAAGCACCGCAACGGTCAAACGGATTCACGGGGAGCATCTAGCCTGCCAAAAATCTTTGGTAACTCGCCCGGATTCTCCAGCCAATTGTGAAAGCTCCGCTGTATACCGGGAGTGGGGGAGCTTGAGTTGACGATCCGAGAACTCATGGAAGAACAGCGGAAGCGAGTTCGCTCCGGCAATCAAGCCGAGCGTTTTGCAGCAGCCCTTCTGATCCCCGGCGAGATGGCGCGGCGTCTCGCGTTGCTCGGCAACTCAGAAATCGCGCACCTGCTGGACGAGGAGGTCTGCCCAAACTTGAGTCTCTTGGCTCCTGAGGCGACCGTCTGCGTCGAAGCCGCCCACCGTCTGCGGGGAGCCATCCCCACGGCAATGTACGCGAGACGGCTCCGGGCAGCGGAGGCAGAGCAAGGGGAGCACATTCTGCACGCCGAGGTCTCCCTCTACCGGGCAGGCATCCCATTCCTGCAACTCCCTTGGCAGATGAATCGGTTCGCCAGCAGTACTCTCTTGGTCTCAGACGTGGCAGATGCGAAAGGTTGTTTGCTACGAGCGGGTTTTCGGGAGGTGGCTGGCTGCACAACCGAGTTCATTCACAAGTTGACCCGACGAGTGATCCATCTGTACGCGGACAGAACCCAACCGCATTCGACTGACAGGAGGAACTGAGTACGTGAAAACAGCCGCCATCTACGTTCGCGTGAGCACCGCCGAACAGTGCGTCGAATCCCAGCTTTTCGATCTTCGCGAGCTTGCGGTTCAGCGTGGCTTCGAGGTCGTACAGGAATACCGCGACTGCGGTATTTCGGGGCGTCGGGCGAGGCGTCCGGGGCTAGACGCACTCATCGCGGATGCACGGCGAAAGAAGTTCTCCGTGGTGCTCGTCACCGCGTTTGACCGCGTGGCTAGAAGTGTAAAACACTTCTTGCAACTGATGGACGAGTTCGACGGTCTGGGGGTCGTTTTTGTTTCACGCCGAGAGAACGTCGATACCAGTGGTCCGATGGGACGACTATTTCTCACGCTCATCGGCTCTATCGCTGAACTCGAATCTGACCTAATACGCGAGCGCGTCAAGATGGCGCTTTATTATCGCAAGCAGTCCGGCTTACCTCTGGGTCGCGCCCCTATGAATATCGACAGGGCAGCCATCGTGCGAGACCGCATCGGCGGGATGACGTTGACTGCCGTCGCCAAGAAGTGGGGCATTTCCCGCAGCCTCGTTTGCAAGCTGGTAAACAGATCACGGGCTGGTGAAAAGACCGTTCTGCCGACCCACGCGCAAAGCCTTGATACGGTGCAACCGAATCTGACCCAAGGGAATTGGTGACGAGAGTATGGAATCGTCACCTCAAAGGTGCAACATGAGCAGCGACAGCGGAAGCAGTCCCGACGTGATTGGGAAGGTCTTCCTCGCAGTTGGTCGCGAAGTACGCCAGTGTCTTGTATGCGGGGGGCTATTTACCGGAAGGGCTGCCGCAGACCATGCAGTGGTGGATTGCTATCCATTTCTGGAGCTATCGGTGGTTTACACATCAACGAGAGGGAATTCCGCTGATCCCGGTCGGCTGATCCTGCGCAAGAAGTAGCGTCGTCCTGCGAATTCCCCCAAACAATTTCAACTCCTCCCCTTCTGCTCGCCACGAGGAAACATGTCCACACGAACCACATTGCCGACCGAAACCATCGAATGCCCCTTGTGCTCCGGCGCAGGCGAACTCACTCGCGCAGAGATTCTGGATCGCCTCGGCGTCAGGGACTTCGCCCGTGTCGCCCAGTTGTCCGCAGAGGAAGCGTTCCGCTTGTTCCAGAGCAAGCACGACCGTGAGCACCAAAACTCATGGTCACGGTTCGAATCAGAACTCACGAGGCGTGTCGCCGAGATCAGGGAGAGCCATAAAGACGAACTACGCCTAGCGTTGTCCGAAAAGGACAGCCTTACCCGTCGAGTCGAGGATTCACTGCGGGAGATCGGACAGCTTCGTGAGAAGAACCAGCTATTGGAAGGCGAGATGTCGAAGGTCGCTCGCGTCGGCAAACGGGAAGAAGTGGACTTCGCGGAGGAAGTGAAAACTTGGGCTGGGGTCTGGATTAGCGACAAGCTCCCGCGCAACGGCGACTTCATTCTCGCGTACCGCGCCCCAAACGGCGATCCAATCGAGCCAAGGATTCTCATCGACAACAAGGACAAGTCGGTGATCTCCGATGGAGACATCGACAAACTCGTGCGGGATGCACGCGAGCGCTCACTCCCTGTGGCTGCGTTGGTCGCTCGCGACGAGAACCAGCTTCGTCAAGCCGACCGCGCATCTCGCTGGAGCCGGAAGGACGGCATCTGGCTGCTCCGAAGCACACGCCAGTGGCTACCGCGAGACCTTGACCTCCTGCGACCTATTTTCGAACGCATGAGAGTCGAAGGCTTCGACCTACTTGAGAAAAACGCGGTTCTTGCCGACGAACTACGCCGCACGTTCCCTGAAATCGACCGCATCGAGCGGGAACTGGATAAGGCAGCGAAGGCGATCCAGTCAGTATCGGCGCTGGTCGTTCGCTACAGGGAGCGACTCCGAGAACTCTGCGACACAGTGAAAAACGAAAAGATCGCTCCCAAGCCAGAACTGGATGGCAGCGTTCGCCAAAAGGCTGGTGCGTAAGCCGCTCGCAACAAATCTAGGAGGAAACGCATGGACACCAACACACAACTCGCGAACGACGTTCACTTCTTGGTAGCCCCATTGAGATTCCTTTGGCATGCACTGCTGTGGTTCCTTTTCCTGCTCCTCGCGCCTGCGATCTTCGCGATAGTTCCGGTTCTCGCCCTTAAGTACGCCTCGCCGGACGAAATTTGGCTGCTCAAGTGGCTGTTCGGCGTGCTAGGTCCCTTCGCTTCCACGTTTTGGTTCGTGATAATCGCCATGATCCCGGCGCACGACAGGGGCGAGAGAGGGCTAGTATTCCAATTGAAAGCGTTCGGTTCGATGGCGTTCGGATTCGTTGTGTCGGCTGGCGCGATGTTCCTCTTCGCGACAAACTGCGACGTGCAATACAACTGGGACGACCGAGGGTGGTTTACCGGGGCGTGTCTGTCACTGCTTAGCCCGTTTGCAGTGCTGTATGTCTGGCGATTGCTGAAGCGTGTTCGGCGAGGAGCAGAATGATGGAAACGACGAATGTGTATGTGCTAATGACGTTGAGCATCGGCAGCCAAGGGGAAGTCGTGCGCAAGAACGTCGGCGTCACCTTCAGTCTGCACGAAGCGGAAGATCACCAAAGGAAAGACATCAGTAATGAGTTCGAGACTTTCCAGATCGACGCAAACTGGCAAGAGGACGCCGCTACGACCAACTTGGTCGTAGCGATGCGCCAGTTCACGGGCATGGTGCGCGAGATGCAGGAGGAATCGCTGCGGTGAGCGTGAAGATCAGCAAGTCAAAATTCGTAGCGGGCTGCCAGTGCTTGAAGAGACTGTATTGGCTCGTTCATGAACCGAAACGGTCTGGCGAGCCTGACGCCGCAGCGGTCGCCATTATGGAGCAGGGCAGTGAGGTCGGGCTGCTCGCCCGTCAACTGTTCCCCGGTGGAATCGACGTTGACAGTTCTCGTGGTCTGGGTCAGGCGATCCGGATCACCAAAGAACTGGTCGCGAATCCCGAAATCGCGGCGATATTCGAAGGTGCATTCGAGCATCAGGGCGTTCTCGTTAAGACTGATATTCTCCAAAGACGCAAGGGGAACCGCTGGCGACTTGTCGAAGTAAAATCCACAGCCGACTTGAAAGAGCACCACTTGGAAGACGTGGCGATCCAACATTATGTGCTCTCTGGGTCTGGTCTGAAGTTGGAGTCGGATTGGTTGGCTCACATCAACCGCACTTACGTGCTGACTGGAACAGCAGTTGACCCGCGTCAGTTCTTTCTATTTCGAAATCTGACACGCAGGGTACAGAACCTTCAGCCCGCGCTTACTTTTCAGCTTCGATCACAGTTTCGTGTTCTCGCGATGCCTAAAGCGCCTGATCTGCCCACGGGACCGCATTGCGTTAACCCTGTGGTATGCGAGTTCTTCAACCGCTGCAATCTCCCTGTACCCGATGACCACATCGGTTACATCCCACGACTCCATGCCAGTGCAATCGAGCAGCTTGAGGAATTAGGAGTGGATTCCATCAAGGACATACCTGCCGATTTCGAGTTAGGCGAGTTTCAGCGCCGGGTCTGCACGGCTATGCAAACTGGAAAACCGTGGTTTAGTCCAGACCTGAAGGCGGACTTTGAATCGCTCCAATATCCGCTCTACTTCATGGATTTTGAAACGGTGAATCCGGCGATTCCTCGTTTCGTTGGAATGCACCCTTACGATCACATTCCCTTTCAGTGGTCGGTGCATGTTCAACGGCAGCCCGGTAGTGCGCCGGAACATTTCGAGTACTTAGCGGTGGACAGCAGCGATCCTCGCTCAGCGTTCATCTCTTCGCTCTGCGAGGCTCTGGCTGATCGTGGCAGCATCGTCGTGTACAACCAGCAATTCGAATCTCAGCGCCTCTGGGAACTTGCGGGCTGGCTACCCGAATACACTCAACGCATCAGAGGTATTCAGCGTCGTCTGTGGGACTTGCTTCCAGTGGTACGCAATCACGTTTACCATCCGGCGTTCGGTGGCTCGTTCTCTTTGAAAGCAGTGCTTCCTGCTCTCGTGCCGCAAATGACCTATGAGGGAATGGAAGTACCGAACGGGCAGGCTGCGGGGATAGCTTGGGAATCGCTAATCCGGGGTAAGCTGGACAAAGCCGAACAGGATAGAACCAAGAACGCTCTTTTGGAGTATTGCGGACAGGACACACTGGCGCTGGTCAAATTGGTCGAAACACTTCGGTTGCAGGCATTCCGGGAACGGTTTCCGTGCTGAGATGCAAGTACTTTGACGCTGTAGCACAGACTCGTTTTCTGCTCTCATCATCCAATGCAATCTCATCCAAGAGGTCGGGAAGGTCGGCAGGCTGCGTGCCCTCAGCATAAAGCGCCATAGTGGATAGGAGCACCCTCCTCACCATTTCTCGCAATGAGTCCAGTGCGGTGAGACGCCCCCGGAGCTTGTTGTCAAGCGTTACACCATGAACGATTTTCGATCTCAAACTATAGAAGTCTTTTACTTGTTTGAAGATGCTCTTTCTGGAAGTCGCATCATTTCCTAGCAGGTTTGCAATTCGCAGAGCGAGGCGATACGTCAGCCCTTCAGTCTCTTCCTTCTTCGTTAGTAGAGCTTCCAGCGCAGTGATACTGCCCACTGCGTTGAGGTACTCTCCGTTGTCTGCACTGTAAAGCGACAGGGCTTGTGATAAGGCGGGGTAGAGGTCCAGGGAGTCCATCACAGGGAAAATGCTGTGAGTGAATGCCAAAAAGAACCGTATCTCTTCGGTCTCCAAAACATACGATGTCGATTGTGTGCCAAGAATTCCATAATCAACGACCATCAGAGAAGCACGAGTGCTACTCATAGTCGTCCACGGTGCTTCGTCTCCGCTTCGAGAAATCACAAACGTTTCGCCCGCCCGAAGGTGTCCGGGTTTGAAAAGTCTCAGCGTCAGAAGCAGATTCAGCACTAAATTTGTAAATCGGACGGTCAAGCCCTCATCTTGCTTTTTGCCCAATTCGAATATTTCGTCAGGGGAAATCTCTCCTAAGATCATGGGATCATGCCAAAGCAGGAAGTCAGGCTCGTAAACTTGCAAATGTCTCGACAAGACCTCATCGAACAGAAGGCTGGGATCATACTTCGAAATGTGCGTACCCCTGTCCAAACATAGCTCTGGCGAGCGAGACGAGAAGTGATACAGAGGGGTAACCGTCACAATCGGAGCCATCAGTTCGGTCATGTTAAATAGTCGCCTACCGTTTCATCGTTAGTCTGCGTACCTAAACCTTCAGGGCGTGCTTTGGAGCTTTCAGCGTAAAGCTCGCCGCTAGCCCCTGAATCGTTTTGGCTTCATTCACGGCGTCGTGCGGGATCAGCAAGTACGCCCACGGCTTTCCGCCGACCTGTTTTTCGTGGATCGTTGCATACTCGCACCACTTCACAGCCGCCTTCGCTTTGTTCTGCACTTCTGGGGTCTCGATGTCCTTCGTAGCCTTGATCTCACAGATCAGCTTGGCGGTCTTCGTTTCGACCACAAAGTCGGGTTCGTACTGCGCATCACCCTTGAGGTAAATCTGGAAAGCTTCCTTGCCCGGTTTGAACCATTTCATCACGTCGGCGTCATTTTCGAGGAGAACAGCGAAGCGCCGTTCGGTGTCGGACTGAAACCGCTGAGCCGGATATAGGCACTTCTTGAACCCGCCAAAGAGCATGCCACGAATCAACAACCTCTCTTCGACAGGGACTCTTACGTCTCGTGGTTGTTCACCGACTGGAATCGAATAGCTGCCGGGTCGCAGGGTCGTGAAGCCCTTGGTGACATGCGCTTCGTACTCGCCCGCCTTTTCTTCATAGTGATCTTGCATTTGCGAGTGGATGAGGTTCACGAGCGGAGCTTGATTGTATTGCAGAACGTTGCTGACATCATCCTCGTTGGGCAGATACGACTGGAGATGCTTCACCATCTCGCCTGCGAGTTTGTAAAGAAGATCGGCGTGCTCGTCATAGTTCACGTCATCGAAATCGACCAGCCCACGAACGAGATAGTCTTCCAGTCTCTCCTCTGGAATAATCCCATCCCCACTGATGAGACGGTACTGCGCGTGGTCGTTCAGATGGGCAATGAGAATGTCCTTCGCCACGGGCTGAAGATGTACGCCCTTGAGGTCGAGGTCAAAGTCCCGATAACCTGCTGTAACTGTGCCTTTCGGCAGAACAACGATTTTTGGGATGTCGATGGTGCTCTCGATGTAGAGATCGACGGTTTTCGCCACAACTTCTGCGAAGTTAACTTGTTCCGTCACCCCCGCAAGTTCGCCCTGCACTGGAGAGACCGACAATTGAACTCTTTCCACCAGTTTCTTCAGCGTGTCTGGGGACTTCAGTCCATTTGAACTCGGCAGCCTCTCAAACTGCTTGATGACCTCCAGAGTAGCCTTTGCCACTTCCTTTTCTCTTTCCGTATTGAAGAGCGGCTTTTGTTCAGGCTGGGAGGCATCCCCGGCAACTTTGCCGACAATCATTGGGGCGACCTCGATCACCTTCAGATCGCGGTCGGGAATGTCACGCCCAATCACGACGCCCGTTCGTATGATCGAGTCCGGCTTGTTCGCCTCATCAATGATTTCTTGGAAGTGGTCGTGGGAGACTATGGTGAGGCGATCTACGGCAACGACACCGACTCTCTTGCCATAGGGCAACCTCAGTCCTCTTCCGATTGATTGCTCTACCAATGTCTTGGAGTTCGCTGCCCGCAGTGGGACGATTGTGTAGAGGTTGGTCACGTCCCAACCTTCTTTCAACATGTTGACGTGGATCACGATTTCTGTCGGATTGTCCCGGCTCTCGACCGAAAGAAGCTGCTGGACGGTTTCGTCCTTCTCTTCGCCCTTCAGATTGGAATGAACCGTGATGACCTTGCCTTTGTAGCGACCCCCAAAGAAGACCTCGTCTTCGATAATCTTATGCAAGTCATTCGCGTGAGTTGTGTCCTTGGCGACGATGAGCATGAACGGTTTTACGATGGGCTTCCCATTGTCTCTGGCGAAGACCTCCAACTCAACTTTGCTGTTTTCGTGGACTCGGACCCCGTCCTCCAGTTTCAGTTTTTCGAGACCCGCTTCGTCGTAGTTCTTGGCATCGAAATTCTCTCGTGTCGCCACGGCGGGTTCCTTGACGAAGCCGTCTTTCATGGCAGCGGACAGCGGATAGCTATAAATCACATTCTTGAACGGCTCAGTCTTCCCGCCAGTCTCGACCTGCGGAGTAGCAGTGAGTTCCAAGCCTATGATTGGTTTCAGTTCGTTGATGGCTTTCACGCCCGCGCTCGCCCGGTAACGGTGCGATTCGTCCATCAGCAGCACGAGGTCGTGAAGACCTGCCAAGTAATCGAAGTAGCTCTGTCCGATGTATTCACTCAGTCGCTTGATCCGGGGTGCCTTGTCGCCACGAACCTCGCTGTTGATTTTCGAGATGTTGAAAATGTTGATGTGGATCGGGCTGGTATCGAACATTCGGGCTTGAATGGCTTCCTCGCTCCGAATACCACGACCGCTCTCGTAGTTGTCCCCGGTGATTAGCTCTGGAGGATTCGTCGCAAACTCAGCTATCCCCTCGAATACATACTTCGGCGTGTTGGGCGTGAAGTCTGTGATGAGTTTGTTGTAGATGGTCAGGTTAGGCGCGAGGACGAAGAAATGGCGGCTCAATCTCTGCCGAAAGAGGTACGTGATAAACGCACCCATGAGCCGGGTCTTGCCCACGCCCGTTGCCAGCGCGAAGCAAAGTGAAGGGAAGTCTCGCTCAAAATCGGTGACGGTCTTGAATTCCGATTGGATCGTTTTCAACGCATTGCTGAGGTCCGGTTGCATTGAACCTGACACCACTCGATCCAAAGCCAACGATTCAGCCACTCTTGCGAGAATCTCAAGGGAATCCCTTTGCGGTAGTCGCAGGCTGAGACGGTTTGCGATGGAGTTCACGTCGGAGTTCATCGGCTATGGTTCTCCTCGGCGACAGCCTCAAACAAATTCATTGAACCGTTCGCGGTTTTCCTTCGCCCATTGGTCGGAACGACCGGGGTGGGTTCAGCGAGTATCGGGGCTTCCGGCAGATTCTTGATTTCTAAGCTGTAGTCATCTCGACCCCACTCGCAGCGATTCAAGACCATCTTCGGAATCTTCTTGATCGTCAGGTTTGGGAATTGAGAAACGTCTTTGACCCGAAAAGCCGAACAGCAGACCAGCAATGTTCGGTTCTCGCCTACGTCATCGCTGAGTTTCTGTAATTGCTCTCGTGTGAGCGTCTGGGTCGTGACGTAAATGAAATCTCGCTCGGTAGACTGCCCGTGTATCCAGTAATCCGTGTCGCTCGGCGCATAAGTGAAGCCCTCGAACTTGCACATGGCTTCTGCCAGCATCGTTGCATTGTATTGCTTGCTGATGACCCAGTTGCCGAACTTGTCTTTCTCCAGTAAAGATGGGGCTAATCGGAAATAACGAAAGCCGCCGCCGCCCTTCCAATTTGCGTGCTCAGTAATTCCACCCTTGTCCGCGCCGTCAATCACTTTCTTCATTCGCGGAACAATCAACTTCTCACAGTGTTCACCCAACTCGATCATGATCCAGCGACGACCAAGTTTATGCGCAACTGCACCCGTGGTACCGGAGCCAGCAAACGAGTCGAGGACTAAATCACCGGGATTGGTGGCAATGGTTATGATTCTTTCGAGCAGGCGCTCAGGCTTTGGAGTGTCAAAAGCATCAGCTTTTCCAAATAGCTGATGGATTTCCTTCTTAGCTTCGTCTGTGTGTCCTACCTCCTCACTCGACCACCAAGTCCACGGCACCATCCCCTCGACCTCAGACAGATACCGAATGACATTGGGCTGGGAACTGCCGTCTTTTCCAAACCAAATCCTACCCGCCTGCTTTAGCTTCTCGAATTCTGGTTCGATTGTGCTCCAACAACGACCTTCAGGAGGACGATGTACGGCACCAGAAGGCGTTGTAATCGGATACATTTGATTTGGGCGATAACCTTGCGCGGTCATCGGAATCCCACGCCATCTACCCTTGGGATCGTTGTTGGGGTTCTTGTAGATTTTTGCTTGCTCCTCAGTGATCGGAACCCGATTTCGTACTGCTTTGAAGCGTTCCGGCACTTTGGCATAGACGACTACGTATTCGTGTACGTCGCCGATTGCCTCTCGATTCTCTCTGGAATACCTCTTCTGCCACACATTGCTTGCGATGAAGTTTGCCCGACCACACACCTCATCCATGAGAACTCGCAGGTATGGCATCTCGTAGTCGTCAATAGATACCCACAGAGAACCATCAGCGCAGAGAAGCCGCCAGAGTATTTCCAGTCGTTCACGAATCAGGGAAAGCCATGTCGAGTGCTCAAGTCCATCGTCGTAGTGTGCGAACGCAGCCCCAGTGTTGTAAGGAGGGTCAATGTAGATGCACTTCACCAAACCATCAAAGTCTTGTTCAAGCGCCTTTAGCGCCAGCAGGTTGTCGCCGTGAATCAAACGATTCTTAAAGATGTCGTTCGCCGATATTCTCGTCTTGGCGTGATATGACTGAATTGCATCCTCCAGCAGGATGCGTGGCTCCAGCCTTGGGCGATTCACCTTGCCGATCCACGTCAATTCCAGCTTTGTCGTTTTACTCATGGCTTCTACTCAATCCATTCCTACGCAAGCGACCAGCGAACTGTGAAGACCGGGGTCTCCTTGCAATCCTGCTGAAGCTTTTTCTCTATTGTCTCGATCAGGTCTTGCCGCTGCTTGTCGATTCTGTCCTGCGCCTCGAACAACTCCCGGCGCTTGCGAGTACGTGCAGCCTCAAGCTCCCGCACTTGCTTCTGAATCGAGAGCTTTTCGGCTAGTGCAGGTGCGATCTGCGCGGATCGCCTTGCCTCACGAATTTGCCTGTCGAGTTCCTTTAACTCATACTCCAGTCCAACTTTGAGATCGTCCGACCAGCGATCAAGCTTGTCCAACTCCACCTCGAAGAAAGAAGCGTTTCTCTCGGTCAAGGTCGCCAGCAGTTCGTTCTTTTGCTTTTGCAATCCTTCGTCCAGCGCAGTTTGCAGATTTGTGGGCACGCCGTCTCCAGTGGCGGGTGTCCCGACTGCGTTCAGCGAAAAGAAGCGTCGGCACTGCTCAACATCCACCATCGTGCCGTCGTCAGTCACACCGCTCAACAGCACGAAGTCCTCAGTTTCGAGCGCCGTCATGGTCTGGCAGACAACGCTCATGAATCCGCTCTTTCCGATTAGCGATTCGAGGATCGAGATTTTCTTACCGGACCGGGAATAGTCGAACGACAAACTCTGGGGATCGGGCGTGAAGGCTTTGCATCGCTCGACAATCTTCAGCGCCAGAGGGTGACCCGGACGATAGAGGTTGGCATCATCGACATTCTGTCCGCTTCGATACGGACCGGGGTGAATCTGTTCTTCAGGAAAAGGGTTCTTGACAAGGGTGAATCCGGGTTGCCCTTCCTCGAATTTCGCATAGGGCTGAAGATAGAACCGAGTCAGTTCCCACAGCCAATGGTCAAACTTGCCCTTGACTTCGTTGCTCTCCCGCTGATTGATGCGAAGCTTTTCGTGAACCTCTTCATCGAAGTTTTCCAGAAGCTTCTGGCGAGTTTGCTTGATGCGCTCGTCAATCTGTAGCTCCATCTCTCCCTGTAGCTGGTCGAAGTTGAACTGAATCTGCTCCTCAGTCCGACACTTCTGGTAGATGTCAGCGATCCGCTTTTCGAAGTCGATTCCAGAGCCGATGCTGCCCAGCACTTCATCACTTGCTCCGAAGACACCGCTGAATAGCTTGAACTTCTCGTCAAGGAGTTGATAGACCCGCTGATCGGCGGCGTTCTTCTTGTTGAGGAAGTTGACCACGACAACATCATGCTTCTGACCGTAGCGGTGGCAGCGCCCGATGCGCTGCTCGATGCGTTGAGGATTCCACGGCAGATCGTAGTTGATGACTAACGAGCAGAACTGAAGGTTAATTCCCTCGGCGGCAGCCTCGGTTGCGATCATGATGATCGCTTCGTAGCGGAAGTACTCGACCAGCGCGGCTCTCATGTCAGCGGTCTTGGAACCAGTGATTTGGTCGGTGCCTGCGTGCTTCTTCAGCCAGTTTTGATAGATTTCTTTCGACTTGGGGTCGTTGTTGGAGCCGTTGAACAGGACAACTTTGCCTTTGTAGTGGGGAATTGCCTCAAGGATGGAGCGGACGTATTCCTGAGTCCGAGTGGACTCGGTGAAGATGATTGCCTTCTCTCTGCCGCCTTTGCTCTTGGCTTCCGCGAGCCCCCGCTTCAGTGCAGTTTGAAGCCGCTCTCCCTTGGAGTTCTTGGCAATCGAGTTTGCCAGTTCAGTAAACAGTCGGAGAGACTTTATCTCTTCCGCCACTTTTTCTAATTGATCTGGGCTGAGTATTCGGGGGTCAGTTTTCTTGTCGGTCTCGCTCTCGTCATCGTCCTCTTCCCATTCATCTTCAAGCTCTTCGAAACTCTCAAACGTCTCAGCGACCTCTTGGGGCGGCTCCACGACAGGTTTCTGGGCGTCAGCGGCTTTCTCCAGCTTGTCGGCTAGTCCTTTCAGCGTCCCAGCAATTGCAAAGGTCGATGAAGCCAAGAGCCGCCTGAGAATGAGAGTCATCAATTGGCGCTGACTTGCAGGCAGAGCGTACAAGTTTTGGCGTTGGAGGTAGTCGGAGACGAGGTTGTAGAGCTTCTGTTCGGGCTCGCTGGGGATGAACTCTTCGACCAACGCGATACGGTTGGTGAATGGAATGTATTCGAGCACCTGACGCCGTAATGTCCGCTGACAGATTGGCTTCAGGCGGTCCCGCAAAGCTCGAAAGTCGCCATCCGTTTCCAACCGTGCGAACTGGCTCTTAAAGCTCTTGATGTCCCCAAAGATGTGCTCGTCAATGATGCTGACCAAGCCGAAGAGTTCGAGGAGCGAGTTCTGAAGCGGCGTTGCGGTCAGAAGCAGCTTGTCGAATGGCGCAAGCGCACCCTTGAGGGCGTTCCCGATCTTGTTCGTAGGCTTGTAAACATTGCGGAGCCGATGCGCTTCATCAATGACGGCGAGGTTCCAAGCGACCTGACGTAAGTACGGTTCTTTAGACCGAGCGAACTGGTACGAGCAGATGACGATTTCGGAGCGGTTGAACGGATTCAGGTTGCCCTCTCGAATCTGTTCGTTGAAGGTCTTGGTCTCCAAAATCACCGAGGGCAGGAAGAACTTGTCTGAAAGCTCCTGATACCACTGCTTACGAAGGGCTGCCGGGACGATGATGAGAATCTTCCGTTTGCGTTCAGCCCATCTCTGGGATAGGAGAATCCCGGCTTCAATCGTCTTTCCCAGACCAACTTCGTCGGCAAGGATCGCACCTTTCGATAGTGGGGAACGGAAAGCAAACAGCGCAGCTTCGACCTGATGGGGGTTCAAGTCAACTTGAGCGTCGGCAAGAGAAGCAGCCAACTTCTCCATGCTGTCGGACGCGCACCGCTTCGTAAGCTCGAACGCAAAGTATTTGGCGTGATACGCAGTGCTCATCGTGGGGTGAAAGGCAATGATACATCCAGAGTTGCGTCCCCCCTCAAGGCGCAACCTGACCCTCTCTATTTACCACAAATGCGAGGCTTAATCCGTGATCGCTTGAGGTTTTTGGGAATTCCGAACACGGCAGGGCTAGACGGTTCGGTTGCAACGAAAGCACCTGCGCTTGAGATTGATCGAATTTACTGCTTCGGTCAGCCAAGTAAGTCGGTAGCAATACTGACCCATTCCGCGTCCAGTGGCTCCCGGCACACGGGTTTGCCCGCCCGGTTGTACCAGTATGCCGCGTTGCTCTGGTCGCCTTCTTTTCGGTGCAGGTAGGCATGCACCCACGCACCCTCGACGCCTTCGTCCTGCTGAGCGAATTCATGTGCTCGTGTCCAATCGTTCTTGGCATCCCACCACAGTCCGGCGAGGGCGAGCGTTAGGACCGAAGGCGGCTGGGCAGCGGTGAGTGATTGACGAAAATCGTCCAAGGACATTCTGAAAATACCAACTGTCAATTCCCTTATTGTGAGTTGCTCAACGGGAATTTAGCAACTCTGGAGACAACTGTGACAGAGCCAGCAAAGAATGAACGCGCCAAGTCCGAAGCTGTCGAACCAAAGAGCACGATGCTAACCGTGCAGGTGCTCTGGGCGTGTCATGCGTTCAACGCGACACCGGAACAGGCAGCGAAAAGGGTGGTCACCGATCTCTTTGAGCATCTTTCGCGAGGCGGCAGCGTGTCCGTGCATGTCACCTCATCGGACGGCAGAGAACACACGCTAGATGTGGTGGCTGAGTCGCGGTGAGTGATTGGCGGAATTCGTCCAAGGTCATTGTAAGTTCTGCGTTAAGAAATTCTGCACCGCGACGAGAGTTCATCCGAACAGTTCTTCAAATGTGGCAGCATCGTAGTGCTTCAAGCGGTCCGCAAACTCGTTCACGTAGAACATGTCCGGGGAAAAACGCTGAGCACGTACACGAATCGAGAATTGGGGTGTGTCTTTGTTGAGATCGAATATCACCAGCCCGACTCCGAATAGCATGCACAGTGACTCCAATCGACTCTGGTCTTCTTCGGTGAGAGTCCTCGGCATTGCGATGTAAGTTTTCGTTGAAAAGAGCCGATACGCGACTGCCTGACCGAACGCAACGACGGGTTGCTGCGGGTCAATCTTGATCTCTGCTGAAACGATTTCGATGGGGAACTTGATGAGGTTGCTCGCGAGTGGCTTGTAGATGCCCACGACATCGGGCGTTCCCCATTTCGATTTCAAACCAGCACCACCTAACGACGCGACTTCAGTGACCTCATCTAAGTCGTTTTTCAGCCAGTCGGCAAATGGCTGATAAAACTCCGATTCCCTTACCTTGTTTCCGGTGGTAGCAATCTGTTCCGTGCTCCCAATCTCGGCAGGTTCGTTCCCAGATTTCGCAATGGGGGTGAACAGACCTCGGCTTGGTTTGGTGATCTCATTGGGAAAAATCGTGTCGAGATTCCATACTGAGCCATTAATGGTATTTCTTGGAGTTTCCGGTGTCTGCTGGGATATTCTCTCGATGAGTTCGCTGTATCGAATCCCTCCGGGGTTCTCCGCGACAATAGACCGAGCGAGCTTTTGAATCTCTTTGCCTGAGAGTTTTGCCATGCCGAAATAATACGCCGCAGGTGAACCAACTCGTCATGCTCGGAGAACCAATTCTCCGCATGACCCGATCCGCCGACGGAACCGCAGTGGCGATCATGGCGTCAGTGCGCAGGCTACGCCCTGACTCTGTGCCAATTCATTGCCACACGCACAATTGCCGGTGCATACTTGTGGGTCTACACATGCCCGACGCTACCCATGTCGAGTTGCTTTACGGCGGCTCCGAAGTCGAGGACGGCACCGTTCCTGTCGAAGACATGGTGGATGCTCTCGTCGGATTTTCCGGCGCATACGACAAGATAGCAAGACACCAGCAGGGATCGGAAATAGAACATCGCATTCGTGTCGTTGGCTTGCAGAAGGGGTCTGCCAAGATTGTCGTTGACGTTGTTGAGTGGGTGGCGAAGAACCCAGGAGCAGCGGGAGTGCTAGTGACAGGGGCAAGCGTTGTCGGTGCTGGAGCATACAAGGTTCTCACGGACCTCGCAGGCGTCATCCGTGGCAAGAAAGCTCTGCAAGGTCAGCCAATCACCAACAACTACACCGTGGTTGACAACAGGGTCATGTTGGGTGGCATTGAACTGACTCCAGAACAGTTCGAGTATCTTCAGTCCGGCGAGCTTGACTCGGATTTGGATACATTGACTGCACCGTTGGGAAAGAACCGAGGCATCGACCAGTTTGAGTTAAAGACAAGTGACACGGAACTGGTGAAGGTATCCGCCAAAGAACGTCCCTATCTCGTCCAGTCGGGCAATTTACTTGCCTTGCCGCGTGTACGCCGAGGACGGATTAAGGTCGCGAGGACGGAATACGGCAAAAGTCTCGATGGAACATTCAAAAGCCACAGCAAGCGCACCAACAGTGGCAAGTTCCAACTTCTCTCAGGGCAGACCATACGCTACCGTTACCGAAACAGCGACCTTCAGCCTCTTTTGCGTGCGTATGCTTCTACTGGCATGGTCAAGGTTTTTGGGAACATTAAATTTGATCCCAGTGGTGAGCCCATCTCGATTGAGATTCGCGACATCCAGCTTGCGCACCAATGAAACGAGTGTTCGGAATCGCCGCTGTCGTCGTCTCGGTCGTCGTGGCTGTGCTCCTGCATACACGCGTCCAAGACTGGCTATGGACTCACCCGTGGACGCACAGCTTCCTAGTCGCGGTGCCCACGATTGCCTTGGCTGTGATTGCCTTTCTTGAGTGGCGTCACTCCGGCGAGGCGAACACCTTGCGTGACAAGGCGAACGAACTCCGGCGTGAAAATATCATACTCATCGAGGCGCTCGACACTGAGCGCAACAGACACCTTGGGCAAATCGCCGCACACACAAAGCCCGCGCTGACGCAAGCCGAACGCAACTCCAACCTGCTGCGTAAGCACATCGGGGCTAATGTGAAAGTCACCGATGAAAAGGATTGGAACTGGAGCAGCACACCCGAAATTGTGGAAGTCAGCGAAGACAACATCGTCACACTATTCACGCCTCGCGGCTTCACGAGCAGCAGTGCTTCGGCTGTCAGGGTGCATTGCAATAACCTAGAGATTACTGAGTTCGCCGAGGGTTCTTGTCCACTGCGCATCAAGGTGCTCAAGAAGTACGGGGCTGATGTCTCACTGGGCGAGATCACGAAGTGGGAGGACCGCAACAAGCCAATGGCTGCTCCCGTTGTGCCCAAGGGCGGCATGGTTCGGAATGCGACGTATGGCAAAGCGGGCTCAGACGAGGTCAGGAGCCTGCATGTTTATGCGGCTAAGGACGGCGGCAACCTGTTCGTGTTGGAGGCGGTGCCCGGTGGGACGTTCACGGGGAACAATGTCGAAATCTCCAAGACGTTCATGCTGCTGCAAGTCGAGTACGAGGCGGCGGGATTCACTCATCGTGGTTCGGGTACAGGTGGCGGGAGCCAGTACCCGCT
>Ga0209698_10001866_pt1 | contig 24220 bp, 24 predicted proteins | sample LitLauG_LLR_2012_FD_187203 | JGI IMG/M metagenome (GOLD analysis project Ga0209698, IMG submission 187203) | Freshwater sediment microbial communities from Pennsylvania, USA - Little Laurel Run_MetaG_LLR_2012 (SPAdes) (version 2) | ecosystem: Environmental > Aquatic > Freshwater > Creek >... | reverse complement strand
CCTGATCGACTCGAACATCCTCGGCGTGATCGGCCGCGCCGCGGAGCTCGAGCCCGGCGACGTCGCGCTAGAGATCGGCGGCGGCCTCGGCGTGCTGTCGGAGTACCTCGCGGGCCACGTCGCGCACGTGCACGTCGTGGAGATCGACACACGGCTCCGGGAGGCGCTCGACGATGCCACCGGCGCACACCCGAACATCACCGTCCACTGGGTCGACGCGATGCAGATGGACCTCGCGGCGCTTGAGCCCGCTCCGACGAAGGTCGTGGCGAACCTTCCCTACGGGATAGCGGCGGGGGCGCTGCTGCGCACCGTCGAGGAGCTGCCATCGGTCCACACGTGGGTCGGGATGGTCCAGCGCGAGGTGGGCGAGCGGCTCGCCGGCTCCCCCGGAAGCGGCTCCTACGGGACACCGTCCGTGCTCGCCCAGCTCGCCTGCGAGGTGCGCGTGCTGCGGGCCATTCCCCGCAGCGTCTTCTTCCCGGTCCCCAACGTCGACTCCGTGCTGGTCGGCATGCGGCGGCGCGAGGGCGCGGCCGCCGCGACGAGCCCCGCGCTGCGCGCCCTGGTCAGCGGCTCTTTCGCGCACCGGCGCAAGACGCTCTCAGGCTCGCTCGGCATCTCAGGCGGTGCGCCGGGCCGCTCGCGGGAGCAGATCAGGCAGGCGCTGCTCGCGCTCGGCCACCCGCCCGACGTGCGCGCCGAGCGCCTGGCCCCCGAGGACTTCAGGGCGCTCGCGGGGCGGCTGGGCCTGTGAGGGGGCTGCGGGCGCTCGCACCCGCCAAGATCAACCTCGGCCTCACGGTCGGCCCCGTGCGCGCAGCGGACGGCCGCCACGAGCTGGTGAGCGTGATGCAGTCGATATCGCTGGCCGACGAGCTCGTGCTCGAGGCGGCGGGCCCCGCAGCGACGGCCGATGAGGTGCTGTGCGCCGGGATCAGCTCCGAGGAGAACCTCGCCACGCGTGCGCTGCGGGAGTTCCGCCTGGAGACGCGGTGGGACGCGCCGCCGCTCAGGATCACGATCGAGAAGCGGATCCCGGTGGCGGCAGGGCTCGCCGGAGGCTCCGCGGACGCGGCCGCCACGCTGCGACTGGCGCGCGCCGCCTCGGGACTCGGGGACGAGGATCTGCTGCGGAGCATCGCAACCACGCTCGGCGCCGACGTGCCCGCGCAGGTCGCGCCCGGACGCTGGCTGGCGACCGGCGCCGGGGAGGACCTGCAGGCGCTGCCGGCGCCGGAAGAGCCGCTCGGCGTGCTCGTCCTCCCGGTCGCCGCCGAGCTGTCGACCGCGGCCGTCTACGCCGAGGCCGACAGGCTGCGGCTGACGCGCGACCGTGACCAGCTGCTGGCACGCCGCGGCGCGATGGTCGCCGCACTCGGGTCCGGCGAGGCCCTGCCAGCCGACCCCGGACTGCTGGGCAACGACCTGCAGCGCGCCGCGCTGTCGCTGTGCCCGGAGATAGCCCGGGCGCTGATGGCGGCCCGCGACTGCGGCGCCGAGCACGTGCTCGTCAGCGGCTCCGGGCCGACCGTGCTCGGGCTGTTCGGCGCGGCCGGCGGGGCGAGCGGCCCGGCCCGTGCTCGGGCGGCCGCGGACGAGGCTCGCGGCCGCGAGCCCGCTCCGATCGCGGCCGCGTCGGTCGGGGAGAAGTTCGCCGCCGCGAAGGCAGCGGTCGAAGGCCCCACCGCTGCTTGACCCGGCAGCGACGCCCCGGTGCGCAACAATCCCGCCTGAAACCCCATGAGCAGAGCGACTATCAACGAGCTGGTGGCAGGCGGCGGCGCGCTGGTCGGGCTGGCCCTCTACGCCGGGCTGATCCTGCGGCCGGCGTGGACGTCCTATTCGCGCCTGTGGGAGCGCATGGCCGCGACCGTGCTGTCGTTATATGTGCTGGCGGTGCTCGTCGGCGTCGGGGTTGTCGGCGCGCTGGCCGCCGTCTACTTCTGGGGCTGAGGCGTGTCTGACCTAGCGGCGCTCGACGCGATAACCGAGGCGGTCGAGTCCGGAGCGGGCCTGCCGGAGGTGGTCCGCGCGGCCGCGCGGGCACTGGAGGCGAGCCTGGCCGTGACGGACGCGTGGGGGGCGACGCTGGCGGTGGCCGCGCGCTCGCCGGCGGAGGAGCGGACGCTTCTCTCGCAGGGAGACGGGGTCGAGAGCGTGCCGCTGAGGGTCGCCGACACCGTCGTCGGGACGCTGCACATGCGCGCCAAGACGGAGCCGAGTGCCTCCATGCGCCGGCTGCTGCTGACGATGATCGCGTCGGAGGTCGAGCGGGTCCGCGCGCCCGAGCGCGTAGCCGAGACGGCATCGGGGGACTTCCTTCGCGCCCTCCTGCGGCGCGAGCTGACCGAGCGCGAGGAGATCGTCGAGAGGGCGACCGAGCTCTCGCTGCCGGTCGACGCCGGCGCCTGCATGATCGTCGCCCGTGCCCACCCGCAGGCGCCGACCGACGACGGCTGGCGAGGCCGCGTGCGCGCCGTCGCCGAGCGCGGCGCCCGCGCCGTCGCCGGCCGCTCGATCGCCGCGCTCTCCGAGCGCGAGGGGATCCCGGGCGCCGAGGTGCTCGTGCTGGTGCCGGGAGCCGACGAGGCGGGCGCGGGACGCGCGGCCGACGCTGTCATGCACGAGATGCAGGCCGGCCTGTCCGGTTTCACCTTCGCGCTCGGCCGCAGCCGCATCGCGGAGGACCCGAGCGACCTGCCGCGCGCCGCGAGCGAGGCACTGCTCGCGGCGAACGTCGCCCAGGGCAACGGCGACGATGCGGCGCTCGCGTTCGAGCAGACGGGCGCCTACCGCCTGCTGCTGTCGGCGATGAGCGAGAACCCGGACGAGCTCCAGCGCTTCTACGCCGAGACCGTCGAGCCCCTCGTCGCCTACGACGAGCAGTACGAGACGGACCTCGTCCGCACGCTCGAGACCTTCCTGGAGGCCGACGGCAACGTCGCCGGCACCGCCCAGCGCCTGTTCACCCACCGCCACACCATCTACTACCGGCTGGAGCGGGTGCGCGAGCTCTCGGGGCTGGACGTCAGCTCGAGCGACGGGCGCGAGAAGCTCAGCCTGGGCCTGAAGTCGATGCGGGTGCTCGGGATCAGCTCTGCGGGCGGGCCCGCGTCCGAGGCGGGCGCCGAAGGCGGGCGCGTGCCGCGCCGCTCCGGCCGGCGCAGCTAGCGGCGCCGGGCCCCGAACTCGACGGCGTAGGTCGACCCCGCGCCGCCTGTCCCGAGCACGCCCGGGACGGCGTTCGTGAAGGAGACGCCCGCGTCCCTGTATTCCGGCGTGAGGATCACGTCGCGGTGCCCGGGAGAGGCCATCCATTCGGCGAAGATGTGCGCCGGCGTGGCGTAGGAGCCGCTGCCCCAGGCGATGATCTCGCCGACCGAGAGGGTCGCCGACCGTGCCGGGTAGTGGCTCGAGCGGACCAGCGACATCGGGGTCTGCCCGGTCGGGCGCACGTCGGAGAAGTAGTCCAGCCGCACCATCGTGCGCACCTGCCCCGTCGCGACGGCGCCCAGCTGGCGGTTGTTGCTCACGGCGGGAAGGTGATGCGCCGACCGCGCGCCGTTGATCAGGCACAGCACCGCCGCGTCGATCGTGTGCGCGGTGGCGGCTGCGGGCGACAGGTCCGCCCCCGGGCACGCAGCCGCAGCGCCGGCGGCCGGCGGGATGCCGCAGGCCACAGCGGCGACGATCAGGGCAGCCTGAAGCGCCCTGCATGTTCGCTCGCGCCCCATCAAGATGAATGAATGCTTGCATGACGGGCAGCGTCACGCTTCGCCGACGTCTGAGCACCTCTGCGCAGGAATGAGCAGGTCGGCCTCCCGGGCGCCGCGCTGCGGCGGGCCGCCGGGAGGCGAGGATCTATCCTTGCACCCGCACCCTGGGGGGTCGTCCAATGGCAGGACATCAGGTTTTGGTCCTGAGAATCGGGGTTCGAGTCCCTGCCCCCCAACTTTCCCGAACGCGCTGGCAGAGCGAATACCATCCACTCGGTGAGCGCCCCCACAGTCCTGATCCTCGCGGCCGGCCAGGGCACCCGCATGCGCTCCTCGCGGGCGAAGGTTCTCCACGAGATCTGCGGGCTGCCGATGGTCATGTGGCCGGTGCGCGCCGCGCTGGCGGCCGGCGCCGAGCGGGTCATCGTCGTTGACTCCCCTGCCCGCGCCCTCGAGCCGGTGATGCCGGACGGCGTCCTGCTCGCCGTTCAGGCCCAGCCCGACGGCACCGGCGGCGCGGCGCGGGCCGCGATGGAGCTCCTGGCCGTTTCCGGGTCGCCGGGCGCCGGCTCGCCCGTGCTGATCCTCAGCGGCGATGTTCCCCTGATCACGGCCGAGGCGATCGGGGACCTGATCCGCGCGCACGAGGCGGGGGACGCGGCCGCCACGATGGCGACCATGATCCCGCCCGACCCGTCAGGCTACGGTCGCGTCGTGCGCGACGCCGCCGGCGCCGTCGAGCGCGTCGTGGAGACGAAGAGCGGCGGCGACGCGACCGAGGCCGAGCTGCAGATACGCGAGGTCAACACGGGGATCTTCGTGTTCGACTCGGGCGCCCTCGCCGACGCGCTGCCGCGCCTCAGCGACCAGAACGCGCAGCGCGAGCTCTATCTGCCGCAGGCGCTGGACCTGATCAGGGCCGCCGGTGGCACGGTCGCGGCCCACCTCGTCCAGGACGAGCGGCTCGTGCTCGGCATCAACGACCGCTCCGGCCTCGCCCGCGTGCGCGCCCTCGCCCAGCTCGCGATCCACGAGCGCCACATGGCCGCCGGGGTCACGATCGTCGACCCCGCGGCGACCGTCATCGACGTCGACGTCACGATCGGGCAGGACACCGTGATCGAGCCCTTCACGACGATCCGCGGCGCCACCAGCATCGGCAGTGGCTGCACGATCCGCCACGCGTACATCGTCGACGCCGTGATCGAGGATGACGTCACCGTCGGACCGTTCGCCTACCTGCGGCCGGGAGCTTGCCTGCGAACCGCCAGCAAGGTCGGCACTTTCGTGGAGGTCAAGAACTCCGATGTCGGGGAGGGCGCGAAAGTGCCGCACCTCTCCTACATCGGCGACGCCGACATCGGCGCGGGCTCGAACCTCGGAGCCGCGACGATCACCGCGAACTACGACGGGCGGGCCAAGCACCGCACCAGCGTCGGCTCCGGTGTCCGCACGGGCGTCGACACGACGCTGGTCGCCCCGGTCACGGTCGGCGACGGCGCCTACACCGGCGCCGGCTCGGTGATCACCGAGGATGTTCCCCCCGGTGCGCTCGGGATCGCACGCGAGCGCCAGCGCAATGTCGAGGGCTACGCCGAGCGCGGGCCCAGGCCCAGATGAGCGACCTGTGAACTTGCGTTTACACTTCCTGGTGAGATGAGCGCGATGGAAACGCGCACCGAGCCGTCGCGCGCGAGCCTGGCGATCGACTACAGCAAGCGGTTGATGCTCTTCAGCGGGAGGGCGAACCCCCAGCTGGCGGTCGACATCGCAGGCAAGCTGGGCGTCGACGTCGGCCCGGTGACGCTTAAGACCTTCTCCAACGGGGAGGTCTACTGCCGCTACGAGGAGTCGATCCGCGGCGCGGACGTGTTCATCGTCCAGCCGACGTGCGGCAACCCGCACACCGGCGTCACGGCGAACGACTCGCTGATGGAGCTGCTGTTCATGATCGACGCCGCCGTCGGCGCGTCGGCGCACCGCGTGATCGCGGTCACCCCCTGGTTCGGCTACTCCAGGCAGGACAAGAAGTCCTCGCCCCGCGAGCCGATCTCGGCGCGGCTGGTCGCCCGCATGCTCGAGGCCGCCGGCGCCGACCGCGTGCTCACGATGGACCTGCACGCCGGCCAGATCCAGGGCTTCTTCCAGAAGCCGGTGGATCACATGACCGCGCTGTTCATGCTGACCCAGTACTTCGCCGATCTCGGCCTGCCGGACCTCGTGGTCGTCGCACCAGACGCGGGCCGGGTCAAGCTGAACAAGAAATTCGCCTCGAAGGTCGGCGCCGAGCTAGCGATCCTCGACAAGGAGCGTCCCGCCCAGCAGGTCGCCGAGATCGGCTACGTGATCGGTGACGTCAAGGGCAAGACGGCGGTCATCGTCGATGACATGATCGACACGGCCGGGACCCTCGCCGCCGCGGTCAAGACGGTCAAAGAAGAGGGCGCCTCCAAGGTCTACGCGGCCGCCACGCACGCGATCTTCTCCGGCGATGCGTTCAAGAACCTCGAAGCGTCGGGCCTCGAGCAGATCGTCGTCACCGACACCATCCCGATCGGGCCCGGCTGCCCGGAGAACGTGCGGGTGCTCCCGTGCGCGGATCTGCTCACCGACTCGATCCGCCGCATCTTCGTCGATGACTCCGTGAGCGAGGTCTTCGGCGGCGAGAACCAGCTGTTCTGACGCCCCGTTGCCGGCCCGGGGAGCCGCTCGCGCGCACCGTGAGGAGTCCGGTGCCGCGTGGTGCTCGCGGCGCGTCGCGCACTCGACACGCTGGAGCGGTGCGTAGTTTGAGCCGCGCTGATTCGGCAAACCGGGGTTTGCACGACCCGCCCCGCGGCATACGCTGTGATTGGTCAGTAAGGAGGACCCAATGGCCGCCGTGTCGACAGCACCAGCAGTGCAGCCCGTGCCGACGCAAGTCCGCACCGGTGCCGTCACAGAGCGCGTCCCTGCCGGCGCTCACCCGATCCGTGTCGTCGTCGCGGTCCAGGACACCACGCTTGGCCAACGGGTGGGCTCGGCGCTGAACGGCGCCCACGGCGAGTTCGAGCTCGTCGCCGAGACGAGGAGCTGTTCAGGCGCCCGCAGCTTCGCCCACGCGCACCGTGCGTGCGTGCTCGTGCTCGACCTGGGCCTGCCGGGCGCGGGCGCCTCGATCGCCCTGATCGGGGCTGAGTCGCCGGAGGCCGAGATCCTCGTCCACGCCCCTGACGGCGACGCCGGGCGAATCTGCTCGGCCCTGCGCGCGGGAGCCACGGGCTACCTGCTTCCCGACCAGGCCGACGAGACGCTCCGGCACGCCGTCAGGTGCGCCGCGGAGGGCCACGGCTACCTCGTGGCGGCGGCGGTGGCCGCGCGAGCACGGGCGGCCCTCCAAGAGCCGCGCCGGCGGCGCTTCCAGCGGACGCCGGCCCGGCCGCGCGGTGCCATACGCGCAGACCGCGCAGGCACCGTGACTCGGCCTCGCACGCCCGTCCGGCCGGGCTAGCCTTCGGACAGCACGGATCCGCGCGACCAGCACAACGGCCTCGCGTGGTGTGAGCGGGGCCGGCGGGGCGCCCGATGAGCTTTCGCTTATGCGCGTGAGGACACCCGCGAGCGGGTGTCTAACGAGTATGGGTAATTGCTACCACCGCTGGTTGCGGCACGCCACGGATGGACCGCTGCCCGTCAATCGGCAGGATTTCCGCAATCACGCGCCCCCCCGGCGCTCAGGTACGGCGTGATCGTTGACCACGCCGGCGAGTCCGCGCACGCCTGGCCTCAGTTCCAAACCCCTGGACCTATCAGAAGGAGACCCTGATGTCTCGTAGGTTGTCGCTTGTCTGGACCCTCGCGCTGCCGTTGGCGCTGCTCGCGTTCATGGCACCCGCCACCGCCTCGGCGGAAGTGCAGTACGGAACCCTCAGCAACTTCGATGTCTTCAACGACACCGGTGAAGAGACGCATGGCTTCGAGATCGAGCTCGACGGCGTCTCGAGCTCGGACATCTCCTACACCTTCGGCGCGCCCTACCAGGCCCGCTATGGGACGCCTACGATCGAAAACTTCGCCGGCGGCGTGTATGTCCGCTACGCGAGCCCGTATGACGGCGCAACCAAAGAATTCACGCAGGGCACCCCGCTCGCCCCCACACCGATCACCCCCACGGCCGGCCACCAGTGCTGGACCGGCGGCTCGATCAACTACTTCACCAGCGGCTGCGAGCACTTCGGCATCGGGCTCCTGAAGACCCCGACGAACACCGTCTACCACTGGCTCGTCGCGAACCCGTCGAAACCCGGGACGCTGATGACGGCCAACACCAAAGTGTCGGTCCCGACGCCCGAATTCGAAGTCAAACCGCCGAGCGTCAAAGAACCCGTCCCCGTCGTCAAGGCAGTCGTGAAGGCGCCCGAACCGGAGGGCGGCCAGATCTGGGGTCCCGCGGTCTGGGTCAAGGTCTACGAGACCGAAGCCGAACAGCCCGCCGAACTGAACCACCTCCTCACCGACGACCCGCTCGTGCCGCAGGAACCGGCGCAGACCGAAACCGAATGGGTCCTCATGCAGAAGGAGAAAGGCGTCGCAAACGCCGTCGGCGATGTTGTGAGCCAGAAAGGGCTCGCCGGGAAAAACGAGTCGGTGACGCGCCGCTACGAAATCTTCAAGTACACCGGCCCGGTGGATGAAGAAGGCGAAGCGACACCGAAAAACGAAGCCAGCCCGGAACCGAGTGAAATCGGCGAATACGTCGGCGCGCAGATGGATGCGGCCAACGTCGTCGCCGGCGAACCGGCCCCCGCGGTCGGCAAGCTGTCGATCAAGACGGGTCCGGCTGCCGGTGGCACGACGCTGACGATCAGCGGCGTGAACTTCACCGGGGCCAGCGCGGTCCGCTTCGGCTCCACCGAAGCGAAATCGTTCAAAGTGAACTCCGCGAAGTCGATCACAGCTGAAACACCCGCCGGAACCAGCGGCACAGTTGACGTCACGGTGATCTCGCCGAACGGCGCCAGCGTGGTCGTCCCGGGCGACAAGTTCAAGTACGAAAACCCGACCGTCACCGGTGTGCTGCCGGGCTCCGGCACGAAGGCCGGCGGGACGAGCGTGACGATCACCGGCAGCGGGTTCGCGCTCGGCGCGGGCACGTCGGTGAAGTTCGGCTCAAAGGCCGGCACCGGTGTCGAATGCACCTCCAGCACGACGTGCATGGCCACCACGCCGGCAGCTGCCAAGGCATCGACCGTCGACGTGACGGTCAAGGCCGCCGGCAAGGGCAGCAAGAAGAGCGCCGCCGACCACTACACCTACAACTGACCCTCAGCTCCGGATGATCCGGGCCCGGCGGCTTGGCCTCACGGCCAGGCCGCCCGGGACCCGGGCGCCGGAACGTCAGGCGACCCGGCTCGTCGACGGCGCCGGTCGCGGCGGTGCGTCCCCGGGCCACAGCGAGGCCCGCGCGGACAGCAGCTCGGTGATCGCGTCCGCTGAGAGCGGATGGTGGAAGTAGAAGCCCTGCGCCAGCGTGCAGCCGAGCGCGCGCAGCTCACTCGCCTGCGCGTCGGTCTCGACGCCCTCGCCGGTCACCTCGATCGCGAGCGCCTGCGCCATCCTGACGATCGCGGTCGTTATCGCCGTCGCGGTGTCGCTGCTGCCGAGCTCCTGCACGAACGACTGGTCGATCTTCAGGCCGTCGATCGGGAGCCCGCTCAGGTAGGCCAGCGAGGAGTATCCGGTGCCGAAGTCGTCGATCGCGAAGCGCACGCCCCGCTGGGCCAGCCTGCGGATCGCCTCGCTCACCGTGGCGGGCTCTTCGAGCAGGACCGACTCGGTTATCTCAAGGCACAGGCTCGTCGGATCCAGCCCGGAGACAGACAGCGCCTCCTCGACGAGTCCCGGCAGCTCTCGCTGCATCAGCTGGCGCAGCGACAGGTTCACCGAGACACCGAGCGGGCCGCCGTCCGGCGCCCTCCAGCTCCTCGCATCCGCGCACGCCCGCTGCAGCGACCACATGCCGATCGATTCGATCATCCCGCTCTCCTCGGCGACCGATATGAAGTCGGCGGGATCGATCAGCCCGCGAACGGGGTGGTCCCAGCGCAGCAGCGCCTCGACCGAGGTGATCGAGCCGTCACGGAGGGAGAGGATCGGCTGATAGAGGACCCGCAGCTCGCTGCGCTCCAGCGCCCGTCCGAGATCGTGCTCGACGGAAAGCCTCGCCATCGAGCGCGCCCGCATCGCACCGTCGAACACCTCGAAGCGGCCGCGCCCTGAACGCTTGGCCTGATAGAGGGCGGCGTCGGCGTCCCTGAGCAGGACCGCCGGGCTGCTCGCCACCTCGTCGGCGATCGCGATGCCGAGGCTCACCTTCGCGAAGTGCTCGCCGCCCACACCGAGGTCGAACGGGGAGTCGAATGCCTCAACCATGCGCTTCGCGATCAGCTCGGCGGAGCGCTCGTCAGGGACCTGGTCCAGCAGCACGACGAACTCGTCGCCACCGATCCGCGCGATCGTGTCTTCGGGCCGCAGCGCCGCGCGCAGGCGCGGCGCGATCTGCATCAGCAGCTGGTCGCCTGCGCTGTGGCCGAGGCTGTCGTTGACGAGCTTGAAGTTGTCTATGTCCAGCAGCACGACCGCGACCTCGGCGCCGCGCCGTGCGAGCGACTTGCTCAGCCGGTCCAGGAACAGCGCCCTGTTCGGCAGCCCCGTGAGCGGGTCGTGCAGCGCCTGATAGCGGATCCGCTCTTCGGTCGAGCGCTGCTGGATGGCGTCCGCCAGGATGTTGGCTAGCGTCTGCAGGAAGTCGACGTCCGCGGGGCCGATTGCGCAGTCCTCAGCGGGCGCAAGCCAGAGCGACCCCCAGCGCCGCCCACGTCCCTCGATGTGCGCGGTGATCCCGTCCACCATCGCCGGTCCCGCAACGGGGTCGGGAGAGGGGATCGCGACGCCGACGCTGGCGCGGACGATCATCTCGCTCCCGTCCTCGGGACGCTCCAGAACCGCCCCGGTCCTCGTGCCGATGATGCTCGTTGCCTGCTCCAGTGCGTCGCGCATCAGCTCGGCGACATCCTCGCCAGCCAGCGCGTGCTTGCCGAGCAGAGCGACCGCAGCCTGCTGTTCCGCGCGGCGCTCCAGCTCGGCCTCGGCCAGCTTGCGGTCGGTGATGTCGAGCATCACCCCGTGCCAGCGGAGCGTCCCGGCCTCGCCCGCCACGAGAGCCGCGTCGTCGCGCACCCAGACCGTGCTGCCGTCGCGGTGGCGGAGCCGGTATTCGTCCGGCGCGGTGGGTGCGTCGAGCGCCTCCTCGCGCGCGAAGATCTGTGCACGGTCATCGGGGTGCATCTGGCGCGCCCACAGCCCCGGGTCTGCGAGCCACTCCTCCGGCGAGAAGCCGAGGATCGCGGTCACGCCCCGGCTCACGTAGTGCCAGCGGCCGTCAACGCCCGCATCCGCGACGTACAGGATCGCCGGCAGCAGGTCGACGAGCGCACCCGCCTCGTGCTCGCTCGGCACGCCAGGGGCGTGCGCACCGATCAGAGGTCCAGGGGACGAGCCGGGGTTCATGCTGCGGCGGTATCGGCAGAGCCGGTGCGAAGGCTGAGCGCCGGCCCGATAAACAGGCGCTTTGGCCGGGCGGGGATGCCGCGGCCGGGATTGCGCCATCCTGTGTCGCGCGATGCGAGGAGACCGTCACGACACCTGTCCGCCGACCCGGGCCGCGCTGCCCGTCGGCACCCGCCGGCCCTGAAACGGATCGTCCTCATCTCGACCGGGGTCATCGTGTTCCTCGTCATCAGCGGGCTGCTCGCGCGCTTCCTGTCCGTTGAGAACCTCGAGCGAGACGCCGACCTGGCGCTGATCCAGGCGCAGGCCAGGGGGGATGAAGCGGCGATGCTCGACACGCTCACCGGCTGCCGGCGCAGCCCGGCGTGCGTGGCCCAGGTCCGTGCGAACATCGCCAACCCGCGCCTGCGACGGAACGGCGCGGTGAAGATCCTGCAGCTGGTGTCGGGGACCGCGTACGCGCTGAACGGCGCGACGGGCCGCTCCCGCGTGGCGTGGACGGTGATCGGGACGCTGCCCGTCGTTCAGTGCGTCACGGTGCGGCGCAGCGGGAACTTCCTGACGGGCGTCCACGTGAGCCTGCTTTCGATCAGTGCCCCGATTCCGAATGAAGGCACTTGCTAGAGTTCCCTCTTCTCCATGGCCACGACGACCACAAAGCTCAATGTCAGCAGCCGCTCCGCGGAGGGCTCGCGCTCAGCGCGGCGCCTGCGCCGCAGCGGCCGCGTGCCCGGTGTCCTCTACGGCGGCGGCGATCAGCCGATCGGCTTCGACGCGGATGCCCGCGAGCTGCGCCACGCCCTCGCCGGCTCCGGCGCCGTGCTCGACCTCAGCATCGACGGAGGCAAGGCAACCCCGGTGGTCCTGAAGGATGCGCAGCGGCACCCGATCCGTGGTGAGACGGTCCACGTCGACCTGCTCCGTGTCCGGCTCGACGAGGCGATCACCGCGGTCGTGCCGCTCGAGCTGACCGGCACCGAGGATGCTGCGGGCGTCAAGCTCGGCGGCGTGCTCGAGCAGATCACCCGCGAGCTCAACGTCGAAGCGCTCCCGACGTCGATCCCCGAGTCGATCGTCCATGACGTCGGCGAGATGGAAATCGGCGACACGATCCTGCTGTCCGCGATCCTCGCCCCCGAGGGCGTGACGCTCCTCGACGAGGTCGAGGAGACGGTTGTCGCGACCCTCTCCCCGCCGCGCCTGCAGACCGAGAGCACCGAGGAGATCGAATCCGAGACCGAGCTCGTCGGCGAGGCCGGCGCCGGCGACGGAGCGGACTCCGAGGACTCCTCCGGCGAGGAGTAGCGGCCTCTGCGACGCCCCTTCGGTGGCGGCGGCGGATCCGTCGACTGGCTGATCGTGGGGCTGGGCAACCCCGGCCCCGAGCACGCAGGCACCCGCCACAACGTCGGGTTCAGGGTCGCCGAGGCGCTCGCCGCGCGCTGGGGCCTCGGGAAGGCCAAGGACCGCTACCGCGGCCGCATAGCCGAGGGCCGCGGCCCGGCGGGGGCCCGAGTCGCAGTGCTCTGCCCCCAGACCTACTACAACGACGCCGGCCGCTCGGTCGGGCCCGCCCGCGGCTCCTACAAGCTCGACCTCGACAGGGTGCTCGTCGTCCACGACGAGATCGACCTGCCGTTCGGTGACGTCAGGGCCCGCCTCGGCGGAGGACTGGCGGGCAACAACGGCCTGAAGTCGATCAAGCGCGAGCTCGGCAGCGCCGACTTCATGCGCGTCAGGGTCGGCATCGGCCGCCCGGACTCCACGGACCCGGAGATCGTGTCCGCGTGGGTGCTCGGCCGGTTCCGCGAGGACTCCTCGCAGGTTGCCGAGCTGATCGAGCGCGCTGCCGCCGAGGTCGAGAGCGCGATCACCGGCGCGGGCCAGGAGGGCTAGGTGGCCTCCGCGGGCGCCCTGCGCACCCTGCTCGGCCTCGCCGCCGGCGAGGCATCGACGCGCCGCCTCGCCGCGGACGGCGGCCACGCATTCGTCTCCTCCTCGCTGCGCCCGTACCTGCTCGCGGCGCTCGCCGACATCGACGAGGAGGCCCGCTCGCGGCCGACGCTGGTCGTCGTCGGCGACGACAGGGCCGCCCGCGACCTCGCGTCCGACCTGCGTGCGTGGCTCGCCCCCAGACCGGTCCGCTACTACCCCTCCAGGGGGGTGGCCTACGAGTCCCATCTGGCTCCGCCCGCGCACCTCGTGGGCCTGCGCGTCGCAGCGCTCGACTCGCTGCTCGACGCGGGCCCCGACGGCGGCGAGCGCCCCGTCGTGGTAGTGAGCGCGGTCGCGCTCTCGGAGAAGGTGCCCGACCCCGCGCTGCGCCCTCACTCCTTCACGCTGCGCGTCGGCGAGCTGCTCGACCTCGAGGAGTGCGCGCAGGAGCTCGTCGGCGCGGGGTACGAGCGGGTCGACCAGGTCCAGGAGCGCGGGCAGTTCGCGCTGCGGGGCGGGCTGCTCGACGTGTTCCCCGCAACCGAGGACCGCGCGGTGCGGGTGGACATGTTCGACGTCGAGATCGAATCGCTGCGCTGGTTCTCGACGTTCACGCAGCGCTCGCTCGGAGAGGTCGCGGAGGTCGAGATCGCGCCCGCTGCCGAGCTCGCGGTCGAGCACCGCGAGCTGGCGGAGATGGCCGCCGCCACCGGTGCGTTCAGCGGGGCCACAGGTGAGGACGGCGAGCGCCCGGACATCGCGGAGCTGCTGCCCGTCGAGCGCTTCGGCGCGCTGCTCGACCTGGTCGGCGACGGCGCTCAGGTGATGGTCGCAGCCGAGGAGGAGCTGCAGGCTGTCCTGACCGACCACTGGTCGGACGTCTGCGCCGCGTTCGCCGACGAGGACGCGCACCATCTCTACGTCAGCCCCGAGAGCATCAGCGCGACGCTCGAGCAGCGGGCCCGGATCTGGCTCTCCTCGCTCGCGTCCGGGCAGGAGATCGAGATCCGCGCCCAGTCCGCGGACACCGCGGCGCGCTCGCTCGCCGAAGCAGAGCCCGAGCTCGAGAAGCTCGTCCGCTCGGGCTACCGCACGGTCGTGAGCTTCCCGCGCCGCGGCGAGGGCGAGCGCGCCGCATTCAACCTCGGCCGCATGAAAGCCACATGGCTCGGCGAGGGGCAGGGGGCAGGCGGGCAGGTGATCGAGGCCTCGCTGCGCTTCGCGACCGCGTCGCTGAAAGAGGGCTTCGTCGCGCCGCAGTACTCGCTTGCCGTGTTCCCCGAGCACCGGCTGCTGCGCCGTCGCCGGCCTCAGCGCAAGGACGGCGGCACCCCCGGTGTCAGCCGCCGCGGCGCGCTGCGCTCCTTCACCGAGCTGCGCACCGGCGACATCGTCGTCCACGAGGATCACGGCGTCGCGCGCTTCGCGGGCTTTGAGACGCGCACGATCGCCGACGTCACCCGCGACTACCTGTATCTCGAATACCAGGGCGATGACCGGGTCTTCGTCCCCACCGACCAGCTCGCGAAGATCTCGCGCTACGTCGGCGCGGGAGGCGAGCACCCGCCCCTGAGCAAACTCGGCGGCACGCGCTGGGAGACGATGAAGGCGCGGGCGCGCCGCGCCGCGCAGGAGCTCGCCGGCGAGCTGCTCAGCCTGTACGCCGAGCGGCGCAGGCGCAGCGGGCACGCCTACGGCCCGGACTCGGACTGGCAGCGCGAGTTCGAGGAGCGCTTCCCGTTCTCCGAGACTCCCGACCAGCGTGAGGCGATCGAGCTCGTCAAGTCAGACATGGAAGCCCCGCGGCCGATGGACCGCCTGATCTGCGGCGACGTCGGCTACGGCAAGACCGAGGTGGCGCTGCGAGCGGCGTTCAAGGCCGCCGAGGCGGGCAAGCAGGTGCTGATGCTGGTGCCGACGACGATCCTCGCCCAGCAGCACTTCGGGACGTTCACCGAGCGGCTCGCGGACTATCCGTTCACGCTCGAGCACGTCTCGAGCTTCCGGTCGGCCGCCGAGCAGCGCGAGGCCGTCAGGGGTTTCGCAGACGGTCGCGTGGACATCCTGATCGGCACCCACAGGGTCCTCTCGCGCGACGTGCGGGCGAAGGACCTCGGACTGCTGATCATCGACGAGGAGCAGCGCTTCGGGGTCAAGCAGAAGGAGCTGCTGCGCCAGCTGAAGCTGAAGGTCGACGTCATCTCCATGTCGGCGACGCCGATCCCTCGCACGCTGCAGATGTCACTCGCCGGGCTCCGCGACATCTCCGTGATCGAGACGCCGCCGGAGGGCCGGCGCCCGGTCAAGACCTACGTCGGCGAGTACGAGCAGGAGCTCGTGCGCCGCTCGATCGAACGGGAGCGCGACCGCGGCGGCCAGGCCTTCTTCCTGCACAACAGGGTCGAGTCGATCGAGGAGACCGCGGAAAGGCTTCGCGCGCTCTGCCCCGGCGCGAAGATGGCCGTGGCCCACGGCCAGATGGCCGAAGGAGAGCTCGAGAGCGTGATGATGGACTACCTGCAGGGCGGCGCCGACGTCCTCGTGTGCACCTCGATCATCGAGTCCGGCATCGACATCCCGCAGGCCAACACGCTGATCGTCGAGCACGCCGACAGCTTCGGCCTGGCCCAGCTCTACCAGATACGAGGGAGGGTCGGGCGCAGCCGCGAGCGGGCCTACGCGTACATGCTCTACGACTCCGCCGCGGCGCTGACACCGGAGGCCGCGCAGAGGCTCTCGGCCCTCTCCGATCACACCGAGCTCGGCGCCGGCTTCAAGATCGCGATGCGCGACCTCGAGATCCGCGGAGCGGGCAACCTGCTCGGCGACGAGCAGTCCGGGCACGTCGCGGCGCTCGGCTTCGAGCTGTACATGCAGATGCTCGACGAGGCCGTGCGGTCAGCCGAGCCCGAGGCCGAGGGTGAGTCGCTGCCGGAGCCCGTCCGGCTCGACGTCAACGTCGACGCGTACGTGCCCGCCGACTACGTCCCCTACGAGCAGGCCAAGATCGACGTGCACCGCCGCCTCGCGGGAGCGCTGGAGCTCGCGGACGTCGAGCAGCTGCGCGAGGAGCTCAAGGACCGCTTCGGACCCATTCCCGAGCCCGTCGAGAACATGCTGGCGCTGCAGCGCGCCCGCATCAAGTTCGGGCAGGCCGGCGCGCGGACCGTCAGCTTCCATGGCGACCGCCTCGCCGTGGTGCCGATCGAGCTGGACTCCACCCGCGCGCGCCGGCTGCGCGAGGAGCTGCCCGGGGCGCTTTACGAATCGGGCCGCTCGCAGGTGTCGGTCAGGATCCCCAAGGACGCCGCGGCCCGCTTCCCCACGGTCGTCCAGGCCGCCGACGCCCTGCTCGCGATCATGCGTGAGGCGGCTTAGAAACTCCTTAGATCCTGGGTTCCCACGGCACGATCGCTTTCCGGTAGAGTGCCCGACGTCGTGTTCAAGAGCCTTCGATTCATCGCGGCGCTAGGCGCCGTTTTGTTTGCCACCGTTGCACTCGCCGCGTGCGGGGGCATCCCCGGCGACGCCGTCGTGCAGGTGGACGGCAACAACGTCCAGAAGACGACCTTCGAACACTGGATGCAGGTCGCGTCGGCGTCTACGGCCGTCAACGCCGGCGAAAAAATCGTCGTGCCGGTCCCGCCGAACTACACGGCCTGTATCTCCCACCTGGCGACCAACGCGCAGAAAAGCGGCATCAAAGTGCCCTCCAACGCGGCGCTCAAGGCGCAGTGCGCGACCCAGTACAAGTCGCTCTCCCACGAGGTCCTCGGGTTCCTGATCTCCTCCGAATGGGTGCTCGGCGAAGCCAACCACCTCGGCGTCAAGGTCAGCGACGAAGAAGTCCACAAGCAGTTCAACCAGATCAAGACGACCCAGTTCCCGACGAACGCGGAATTCGAAAAGTTCGTCGCGAAATCGGGACAGACCGTCTCTGACCTGCTGCTGCGCGTGAAGCTCAACATGCTCTCGCAGAAAATTCAGACGAAGATCGTCAAAGAAGCCGGCAAGGTAACGGAAGCCGAAATCGAAAAGTTCTACAACCAGAACAAGGGCCGCTACGGCACCCCCGAAAAGCGCTCCGTGTCGATCATCCTGACCAAGACCGAAGCCGAAGCACTCGCCGCCAAGAAGGAAGTCGAATCGGGCAAGAGCTTCGCCACCGTCGCCAAAGAAAAATCGACCGACCCCGTCAGCAAGGCCAACGGCGGCCTGCTCCCGGAAGTCGTCAAAGGCCAGGAGGAGAAGGCGCTCGACGAAGCGATCTTCACGTCCGAAGTCAACAAGCTCGGCGGCCCGGTCAAGACCTCCTTCGGCTACTACATCTACGAGGTCAGGACGATCAAGCCCGGCAACCAGCAGTCCCTCGCCCAGGCGAAGACGACCATCAAACAGCAGCTGGTCTCCACCAAGGAGCAGGCCGCCCTCGCCAAGTTCGTCAAAGAATTCAAAACGAGGTGGACGGCGAAAACCGACTGCCAGCCGGAATACACGGTGCCTGACTGCAGCAACTACAAGGCACCGAAAGCGTAGTTCGCGAGCCGTCCCCTCATCGCAGTGAGCCGGGCAGAGCTCCAGCACCACCAGCCGCTCGCCCGACCACGTCCTGAGCAAAACCGGGTGCCGGTGACGCCGGCGCCAGACACCGGGAGACGCCGCGTATGAGCCAGATAGATTCAGTCCACGCCCGCCAGATCTTCGACAGCCGCGGGAACCCCACGGTCGAGGTAGAGGTCCGCCTGCAGTCCGGGGCCGGCGGCCGCGCCGCGGTTCCCTCGGGGGCGTCCACCGGAGAGTTCGAGGCGACCGAGCTCCGCGACGGCGGCGCGGCATTCAAGGGCAAGGGCGTCACGCGCGCCGTGGCCAACGTCGACGGTGAGATCGCCTCCGCCGTCGCCGGGCTGGACGCCTCCGACCAGGCCGCGCTGGACGCGGCCCTGATCGAACTCGACGGCACGCCCAACAAGTCACGCCTCGGGGCGAACGCGATCCTCGGCGTCTCGCTCGCCGCGGCGCACGCCCAGGCGGCCGAGGAGGGGCTGCCCCTGTGGCGCTACCTCGGTGGCGAGCAGGCGTGCATCCTGCCGGTCCCGATGATGAACGTCCTGAACGGCGGCGTGCACGCTGACAACCGCGTCGACTTCCAGGAGTTCATGATCGTGCCGAGCGGCGCGGGCAGCTTCTCGCAGTGCCTTCAGATAGGGGTCGAGGTCTACCACGCGCTGAAAGGCACACTCCACGAGCGCGGCCTCTCCACCGCGGTTGGCGACGAGGGCGGCTTCGCGCCGGACCTCGCTTCAAACGAGGACGCCCTGAAGATGCTCGTCGAGGGCATCGCCGCGGCCGGCTACACACCCGGCGAGGACGTCTCGATCGCGCTCGACCCGGCCGCCAGCGAGATCTTCAGCGGCGGCTCCTACGTACTGGCCGCCGAGGGACGCAGCCTCAGCTCCGCGGAGATGGCCGACTACTGGGCGGACCTGGCCTCGCGCTATCCGATCGTGTCCCTCGAGGACGGCATGGACGAGGAGGACTGGGACGGGTGGAAGATGCTCACGGACCGCATCGGGGCGGGCATTCAGCTCGTCGGCGACGACCTGTTCGTGACCAACACCGAGCGGCTCTCTCGCGGCATCGAGATGGGCGTCGCCAACTCGATCCTGATCAAGGTCAACCAGATCGGCACGCTCACCGAGACGCTGCAGGCGATCGCGATGGCCCGCGACGCCGGCTACACGGCGGTCATGAGCCACCGCTCGGGTGAGACCGAGGACGTCACGATCGCGGACCTCGCGGTCGCGACGGGCTGCGGGCAGATCAAGACCGGTGCGCCCTCACGCTCGGACCGCGTGGCGAAGTACAACCAGCTGCTCCGCATCGAGGAGCAGCTCGGCGACCGGGCTCGCTTCCCCGGCCGTAGCGCGTTCCGCGCGGGCTGAGCGCGGGCGGGCGCCGGCTCGCGGCGGAAGGAACACGCGCGCCGATCGCGAATGCGCAGTCAGTGGCATCGCAAAGCTCATCGGCGCCGCGCCTGCGCTCCACGGGACCGGCGGGGCGCAGCTCCAGCCGCACGCGCCCTGTCCCGGGCGCCAGGGTGCGCTGGGACCGCATCGGCCGCGCGGCGATGCTGTGCGTCCTGGCGGTGCTCGTGTACCTGTATGTCAGCGCCGGGGTGCGGATGTTCTCAACCTGGAGGCAGTCCGGCCGGGATCAGGCGACGGTCGCCACGCTCGAAGCGGAACACTCGGCGCTGCTGCGCGAGCACCGTGAACTGAGCAGCACCAGCACGCTCGAAGCCGAGGCACGCCGGCTCGGGATGATGAAGCGGGGCGAGCAGCCCTACCTCGTCACGGGCCTGCCCGCGAACTGACGCGCGGGCACTGCTAGCCTCGCCTCAGTGCCCTTCGAGACCGCGAGCTACCAGTGGCAGCAGGGCGAGCGGAGGGTCCTCGCCGCGCCCACCGAGCGCACGGTACTGCTCGAGCGGGTGATCGGCGAGCTGGTCGACGAGCTGCGCCGCCGGCTCGGCGGCAGGTTCTCTGCGCAGGAGCTCGTCGACCTCTATGAACACGGCACCTCCTGGTGCCTGCAGGTCGCGATGCGCGTTGCCCCGAAGGACCCCTGGGCGTGGGAGGCGGGCGTCGTGATCGACGCGGCCTTCGGTAGATACCTGCGTGAGGCCGCCGACTACGCCGGCGGGCGCCTCGAGCTCGCCTAGTCGTCCTCGCCGACGCGGCGGATCACGATGCGGTCCTCCTCGACCGTCACCTCGATCTGGCGGTGACCGGCCCAGTGCTCGGCGTAGATGGGGTTGTCCTGGATCGCCGGGTCAAGCCACAGTCCGTAGCCCTCCTCGCCGTGATCGAAGGTCCCCTCCAGCGGTGCCGTGCGGGCGCCTGAGCGCCGACCGCGGCCGCCCCTGCGGCTGCGCCTGCGCGTGCGCGTGGCGCCCTCCTCCTCGGCGTCCTCCTCAGCATCCTCGTCCTCGTCGTCTCCGGCGAGCTCCCTCGCACGCTCGGCTTCGGCCTCCGCGGCTTCGAGCTCCGCTGCGATCAGGGCGTCGTCCTCGGCCCGCAGGTCGATCTCCTCGGGGTAGTCGCCTGCCGCGGCGCCCTCCGGGTTCTCCTCGTCGCTGACGAGCTCGTTCTGGCGCTTGAACTGCTCGATGTCACGGACGCTGACCTCGAGCTGGTGGGCGACCCACGCGTCCGTGCGGCCCTGGCGGACCCAGGCGCGAATCTGATTCAGATGTGGGCGAAGTGATTTGCGGGGCATGAGCGGTCCGGGACACTAGCGGAAAGCAGAGGGGTCGGGCGTCATGGGCGGGGACGCGGAAGGAATCGGCGCTATCACCGGGAACATTGACCGCAATTGGGTATCGCTTTCCACCGACGCTGCGACTATGCTTGGCGCATCGGCGACTTTGGGAGGCCGCCGTGCCGCGCTCGGCAAACAGGAAGGTGCAGCCAAATGCTGGTCCTTACGCGCAAGTCGAACCAGAGCATCATGATCGGCGATGAAATCGAGGTCTCGGTGCTCTCGGTGATGGGGGAGAAGGTCCGGATCGGCATCCAGGCTCCGCAGAAGGTTCCTGTGTTCCGCAAGGAGATCTACCTCGAGATCCACCGCGAAGCCGGCACCTCCGGCAACCACGACGGCTCGCAGGACGGGCACGTCGCGAAGGTGGACGAGTCGCTCAGAGAGCTCGGAAGCAGCTAGCCCGGGCCACGCGCCCCTCGCGCAGGAGCGAACGCTCCTGCGCGTCAGCCAAGCAGCAGATACAGCGTCCTGAACATCACGACCGTGACGACCACGGCCGTGAGGATCAGGGTCAGCACGAGCATCAGGAAGCGGACGGAGCCGCGCTTGTGGCGCTTCTCGACCTCCCGTTTGTGAGCTCGCTGCTCAGTCGTGCGGCGCAGCGAGTCGCGGCGGTCGCGGTCCTGGCTTATCTCCTCGACGAACGCCTGCTCGAGGTCCGCCAGGCTCTGGCGCATTTTCATGGCGCTCACAGCGTAACCGCGGGCTAGCCCGCGACGGGGGCCTCGGCGCTCTCATAGACGGAGATGAAGCGCAGATAGTTGTCCGCGATCGCACGCGCGCCGGCGGCCCGCTCGATCTTCCCGTCCACGTACGCTTTGAGCGGGTCCCACCAGATCGACCGGCCGATCGCGAAGCCGATGAAGCCATCGACGGGTGCGGCCTGGGTCAGCCAGTGGTCGACCTTCTCGTCATCCGCGCCGCGGCCGAGCACAACGCATGCGACGCCGTCACGCCCGCCGCTGCGGGCCTGGGCGACCAGCATTTCGCAGTCCGAGCGCTCATCGACGCCCTCGATCTTCCAGATGTCCGCCTCGATGCCGGCGTCCTGGATTTCCGCGATCGCCCGCCGCATCAGCTCGGGGCGCAGCTCCGCGTCGTAGCGGTCGGTGTCGCCGCCGACCGAGGCCAGCTGCGCCTCCTCGGCGGGGACGAGCAGCTCGAACAGGAACCTGCGCTCGCCCGAGCGCAGCCACTTGCTCAGGCGCAGCAGCTTCTCGAGCTGCTCGCCGTTGGCGGCGCCGTCGCCGTCCGGGTTGTAGCGGACGAGCACCTTGGTGAAGTCGGGGGAGAACGTCTCGATGTGCGCGCCGAAGTCGTCGCCGTACTCGAAGTCGAACGTGTTCTGGCCGGAGCGCTCGGCGGGCATCGCGAGCGTGAGCCCCTTCTCGCGGGCCTCGGCGGGGACGGTGGAGCCGAACTGCTCGTCGACCAGGACGCCCGTCTCGGCTGGGTTCGCGCCCTCGGCGACGGCCGTCACGAGGCCCTCGAAGATCAGGTGCTTGGCGTCCGCGATCATCGCGGTCTGCTCGGCGTCCGGCGCGCCCTCGATCCCGAAGAACTTCTTCTGGAACGAGCCACGATGGTCAAAGGCAAGTATGTAGAGCTTCTTGTCATATCCAGGTTTCATTGCCCTGAGTATTCCAGAGCGGCGCCGGGCGTCGCCAGCAGGCCCATAGAATGGGTGCACGATGACCTCGGGTGCTGATCTCTTCGTCGTTTGCAAACACTGCGGATCCGAGGTCAGCCCCTACATCACCGAGTGCCCGTACTGCGGGACCCGCCTGCGCCGCCGGGCACCGAAGCTCCCGAAGGTCAACGCACCGAGCCGGCCGGCCGCCGCGGAGCGCTCCGGCCTCCTGACCAGGCTCCGCTCGAGGAGCGCCGGGGCGACGGGAACCACCACCGCGCGACGGACGCGCGCCTACACGTCCTCGAGCCGCTGGGAGCTGACGCGGCCGTATGCGACGATCGCGATCGTCGCCGCGACCGCCGTGATGTGGGTGATGGCGCACGCGAAAGCCGACCTCTACCTGCAGATGGCCGTGATCGGCCCGCTCCACGGGGAATGGTGGAAGCTGCTGACGTCGCAGTTCGCCTACGTGAACGGCGTCTACGCGTTCGTCGCGACGTTCGCTGTCGCGATCTTCGGCACGCTCCTTGAGCGCCGGCACGGTCCGGCCCTGGTTCTGGCGCTGTTCTTCGGCGCCGGCGTGGTCGGCGCGCTCGCCGCCGTCGCCGCGTACCCGCTCGCGATCGACAGCGGCGCGAACGCTGGTGCGCTGGCGCTGCTCGCGGCCTGGGCGGCCCCGGACATCCGCGCCGCGCGGGCGGGCGACTACTACGAGGGCGACCTGCTGGGGACGGCGGCGATCGCGGCGCTGCTGCTCGCGCTCCCGTTCGCGCGGCCCGAGGCGAGCTGGCTGGCAGGGATCCTCGGCGGTCTGATCGGGCTGCTCACCGGGCTCGGGGTCAGCGCGCTCGCGAGCGCAGAGGACTAGGGCGCCTGTCATCATCGATCCATGTCGATGACCCACGCGATAGTGCTGATCGAGGCGGAGCGCGACGCGCTGTCCGATCTCGGCGGCGCGCTGGCCGACATCGCCGGCGTTGCGGAGGCCTACTCGGTCACCGGGGAGTGGGATTTCGTGGCGATCGTGAGGGTCCCCGACCACGAGCAGCTGGCCGATGTCGTGACCGGCCAGATCGGCTCGCTGCCGGGCGTGATCCGGACGCAGACGATGGTCGCGTTCGCCGCGTACTCCCGCCACGACATCGAGTCGCTCTTCTCGCTCGGGGAATGACCGCCTGAGCACGATGGCCGGCACGGCGATGAAGGCCGAGTACGGGCCCACGCTCGGGCGCATCCTCGCGCCCCGCTGGCGCGCCGCGTCGAGTCTCGCCCGGGCCGCGATCCTCGCCGGCGCCGTGGCGCTCGTGGCCGTGCTGGCCGCGGCGGCGCTGACGCTTGAGAACACGTCCTACTCGCACTCCGGGCGGGTGCCGTTCAGCTTCAGCTACAGGGGCCTGTTCAAAGTCGCCCCGGAACCGGGCGGCTACGTCCGGGTCCGCTCACTCGGCCCGGGAGGCGAGCTCAGGTACTCGTTCGCCGTGAACCCGCTGGTGCTGCCGCCGTACAGCGGCGAGGTGGCCGCCGAGCTCCCGCTCTACGCCGACACGTACATCAGGCGCCTGCGGGCGATCCGCCCAGGGTTCGTGCTGATAGGCGAGGGGTTCGCCAGGACCAGCCTGCACGGCCTGCCGGGCTACGAGATCCTCTACCGGACCAGCTCCGCAGGCCAGGACCTCTACGGGCGCGACATGCTCCTGCTCCCGAAGTCGCGCGGCGTACGCGAGGGCGTGGCGATCGTGATGCTCAGTGAGCCCGGCGGGCAGGTCACGGGCCCGGCGAAGGTCGCGAGCACCGGGGTGCTGGCGCACCCCCTGAAGACCTTCGGCTTCGACTAGGCGCCGGGGACGCCGGCCTTGGTGCCGCCGGTCCTGGCGGCTTCTTCTGCGGCGGTCGGGACCGGCGTGACCGGTTCGGCGGTCGGAAGCGAGGGAGAGGGCGTGGTCGGCGTCGTGACGGCCGGGGGCGGCGTCGTGGCCGGCGTCGTCGTCGTGGTCGTCGTCGGCGTTTCGGTTGCCGCGGTCGGCAGCGCGGTGCTGGTCGTCGTGACCTGCGTCACCTGCAC
>Ga0209698_10001865_pt1 | contig 24225 bp, 25 predicted proteins | sample LitLauG_LLR_2012_FD_187203 | JGI IMG/M metagenome (GOLD analysis project Ga0209698, IMG submission 187203) | Freshwater sediment microbial communities from Pennsylvania, USA - Little Laurel Run_MetaG_LLR_2012 (SPAdes) (version 2) | ecosystem: Environmental > Aquatic > Freshwater > Creek >... | reverse complement strand
CCATGATTCTAATAGACCGGTGGGAGGGGGGGTACCCCTCAGTGCTAGTCAGTAAACAATCCTGGCACTCTGGAAACCAAGGCCTTCGCAAGCCGAAAGTCCAAAGCCGAGCAAAGCTAAATCCAGAGCCGAGACTCCAATGACGCGCGTCACTCCCGAACGTCGTAGCCAGGAACGCACACCAGTTCGCGTGCCGGTGAAAGTTCGTCCTCAAAAAGATGCGGCGGAGCAATCCGCCGTCACGAGGGACCTGAGTTCGTCGGGCATCTTTCTATATTCCGAGTCGGCTCTGGAAGCGGGCGCCAAGTTAGAACTGGTCATAATGCTGCCCGGCGGCCTCGGCTTTGGGCCCGGGGGATGGACGCTCTGCCAAGCCTCGGTCGTGCGCGTCGAAAAGTCGGACGGCAAGGGGGTGGGGGTGGCGGCAACTTTGGATCGCATCGAACGCCTTCCCGAATTGACTTAATACAAAAAGAGCTGGAGAGTTCGCTGAATCGCCCCCACGAATCAGGACTATGGAACTTCCCTACCGGAAAAAAAATACTTTGGGATAAAAAAAGCTGCCAAGCCCAAGTTTGTGCAATAATGACCGACTTTAGTGCAATCGGAAATCTGACCCATCTGTTCAGGAAGGCCCGTAATGTGGTTTGAAAAACTCGCCCGCGGCATTTTGGAATTAGACACGCCGATCGGGCCTCGATACTTGCAACCAAACTTTCTCCAACGCATGTTCCTGTTGTGGACGTTTCGGAATTTCTTTTCGCTGCCGCAACAAGTGCTTCATCGCAGGGAGCGTCGATTGATCGATCGTTTGTGCCTTGAGAACCGGTTCGTTTCTTTGTCGGCTGTCGGCTCGCCGGATCGGCCCGTCATCGGAAGAATCGAGAAGAGAGTGCCCGCCATGATGGAAGCACTACCCCTGCGCAAAGCAGTTGCTACGTCGCAATCCTCCGTCTCGGACCAGGGCAGGGAAGCTGCTTCCGCTTGATTCTGTTTTCGTCGCGCTTTCTTTCTTAAGAATTTGCTGTTGCGATATTGTCGTCCGGACAGTTTCGTTCTCAGGAATTTGTGTCCCAGCGTTTTTCCACCTGAATATTTTTCGGGTTCAGCATCGTTCCATCGCAGCAATCCCTTGCTTGAAACATTTTTTTGCTTGCAACATTGTTCTTTCGCGATATTTTGTCTGGACACTTTTCCGTTCCAAACTGGCTTGTTCCATCACGTGAGTGAGGTTCCGGCCGAGTTTGGGGAAGTCGCGCGATGCGATGGTATAATCAAAATTCGTCCTCACGTGATTGTCCGCAGCGGGCGCGTAGCTCAATTGGCAGAGCAACTGACTCTTAATCAGTAGGTTGAAGGTTCGATTCCTTCCGCGCTCACCATCTTTTCAATCACTTACCAGTTGTCCTCAGTGTGATTTTTCCAGGTGTTCCGTAAAGTGTGCCATAGTCGGATTCGGCTACGCGCTCTCTGTCGGCACTACTGGCTGCGTGTCGTTCAAAGCCGAGCGCACAATATCGAGCTCGGGGTGCTGGTATTTCATGGCCGTCTTGACGTCAATGTGTCCCATCGTTTGCATCACCAGCTTGAGGTCACCGGTCTTTTTCAGCACGCGCGTGCCGAAGTCATGGCGTCCGCAATAGAGCACAAGGCTCTTCGGTAGGCCAGCTTTCGTGCGTGCCTGGCGAAACTTGCCGGCCATCGTAGTGAGATGCCCCACCTTGGAGCGTTTGGACGGGAACAGCCAACCCTCCTGTCGCGACCCACAACGGATCCGCAGGAGATTGAGAACTCTGTCGCTCATGGGTACGTCTCTGACTCCGTTGACGGTCTTGCTGTCTGGGACGAAGATCAGCCGACGATCCCAATCGATGTTCTCGATTCGGATCTGATATAGCTCCTTCTCATTTCTCATACCGGTGTCGCGCACAAGGATCACGACGTCGCGAAAAAGCTCGAGCGTCTTGGGCCGCCAATTGCATTTCGCAGCCCCGGCGAGAAGTCTGCGCTCTGCTTCGTCGTCCAACCTCAATGAGCGTTCTTTTTCTGCCACGAGTTTGATCTTGGGAGCTCTCCGGATTAACTTCCACTCCTCAGCTTTGTGTAAAAGGCGCCGCAGAGTCCGCAACGCACAGTTGGTATTCGCCGCTGAGCCCGTAAAGCTCAGTCGCTCGGCGACATCATTGTTGATGGTGTCAAGCCGCATTCCCAAGATGGACGTAGTCGTCAAGAGGCGCCATCCGTCCTGATAGTACGTCTTGGATTTCGGTACGAGTCGTGCCGAATCGACCCATTCCAAGAACCGCACCGAAACCTTACGCAAGGTGGGTGTTTCCTCGGCAGGGGGTCAGTATTTTCGTACGCATCTGCGAACCTAAGGGGCGCGATTTTACGTGCCCTGCTTTCATTCGTCTCCTTGGTCGATCCACGAAAACGCTCGCCGCGGACCGTGAAGTCGTACCACCAATATTTCGACTTCTTTTTCTTAAAGAGCTTCACGAGATTCCTCCATTGCAGCCCGCACGGAAGGCACTCGTGTGTTCTCATTTATGTACCGGATGAGAACTGCAACATCATAGCTAACTCGTCCCTGTATTTCGACGTAGTCCGGCCCGATGCCCTCATAGCGCCAGCGCTTGAGTGTCGCCGGCGAACGACCGAGAATATTAGCGGCTCGTGCCGTGTTTATGAGCTGAGGGATTCTGTCGATTTCCTTCATTGGTTCCATGACGCTTAGTGCCGGGAAAGCCGGCAAGAATCAGTTGCGTGGATGTAGAATAGCCGGAATGCGATACATAAAACACTCACGGATCATGTCACCCAAGAAATGAGTTCCAAACCATCATTGCCAGGACTTCCTATTGAGATCTGGTTTCAGATCTACCCGTTCTTTGATTGGGAGGTTGCGAGGGATGGGCCTGATTTTTTGTTCCGTTACAAGTACCGCGAAAGTCCAGCTCCCGAACCTGAGAGACGGTTCTTGGCAAGAAAATTTGTTGCTGACCTCGCGGGACTCCAACCCCCCAAGAACTCGTTCGATTGATGAACGTTTCTGCCTGCCCTATAGACGGTGTAGTTCAGGATAAGGTGGATGGCGAATGGCACAGGACCACCGTGCCGTTTCGGTGGAGTGAATTCCTGGACTTTCAGAAAAAGTTAAAGCAGGCGATGCGCCTGCCTATAGCGAAGTTGCAGCAGCTTCCCGAGTTTAAATCTGCATTCGATTTGACAGGCTTTGGCTTGCTCGTGCAACGTCGCCGGGATGCATATTTCGGTACTGTCACAACCGCACCCATTCCCGAGGAGTGCCTCCGCGTTATCGCAGTCGATCGGCTACTCGGGGGTGTGCGATATGGTTTCTGCAAACGCTGCGGCAATCCGTTTGAAATCACAAGCAGACACAAGCGCAAGTATTGCGACGCGGCCATTTGCGGCCATGCAGTTGCGCAGGGAAGATACCGATTGCGTTTGAAGAGAAAGATGAAAGACCGTCACAACCGAAAATGATTCTTCGCAATTCAAAGTGCCGGACCACACTTATCGCCTAGAATCTCTCCCTTGTGACAACCATTCCCGGCACCATGCGTGTGCCCCCCTTCGGGCGGATGACGGCAACTCTCAGAGTATCTTGGTCGTTGATTTGCCCGGCCCTCGCCCTGGCCCAGGACAGGTGCTAGCCCAGATCGCCGCTTCACCGTCGGATCGGATGTCCATTCGGGGTCTTTATGGCTTCAAGAAACTTTGCCAGCGTAGCTGGCTTTGAAGGCGGTGGTATGGGCGTCGAAGCTGGAAGTGTTAGAGCGGTTCCCTAAGGGACGGCGCCTAGCGAGCGCTGCCGTGAGTCCGACGACGCCGGCGGCATATGGGCGGAATACATTTTGATCAGAGGCGGGGCAAGTGTCGGCCCGCGTGCTACGTGCGCAGCCCCGCTGGAGTCATGAACATAAATGCAGCAACTAATTTGTTATGAACAACATGCATGTATATGAGAATGCAGTGTTCACTATTTTGCATTGTTCACGTTACGTGAACAGGCTAAAATAATGAACGTCGCTACGATGTCTCAGGGAGGAAAACGACAGGTTGATTTTTGCTACGAATGCCACTAGAGCTTCAAGTACGTTCCGCCGCCGGCAGTTTCCGAGGAAGTAAGCAGTGAGCTCTCAGCGCCTGCGCAGGCAGTAATCGCGTGAACATTCTAGCCGAGTCGATAGCTCCAATCAGCGCTCTTTGAACAATGGATATTGCTCTTCCGGGAATAAAAACGTTAGCACGCCGAATCGACCCAATGTGATCGCCTGCTCAATGAAGATCACGTTTCGATAATCGTAATCATTTACGAAGCGAAACCAGGCTGCAGCTGTCGTGCCCGCTTCAAAATAGCCAGCCTTCGGCGCCTTCTCTCCTGAAATCGCTCGTCGGGTGGGGCAATCAACTGGCAATTTGCTCTGATCCGAGAAGGTTGTCCTCAATCGAACCCGAAAAGTCTCCGTCGAAATCCAGCGCCACTGGCATACCCCATCAGGCCCCCACTTTAAGACTACACACGGAACGGTCTCTTCTTTCGCGTACCGGATTGCGGTACTGGTCACCGAGGCCACAAAGTATTCCGCTATTGCCAAAATGCCAGACAATCCCGGCTTGTGAGCTCGTGCCAGTTTTCGGAACGGCTCGGTCGGCATGAGCAGGTGTGACGCAAAGTGATCTGCTTCCCGCTCGACAACGAGCGTCGATTCGTACTCGCACCTTGATGGGTGCGCCGGGGCTCTGCCCGACGCGAGTGCGCTACGGTGTTCGTCGATGAAATAGTGCCCAAGCTCATGCGCCACAGTGAACCTTGCCCGGGGTGAGTCCTGGCGTTGCACGCGATCCAAGTTGCAATAGATGTGGAATCGCAGATTCTTGTGCTCCAGCATGCCATCAAAAGCTTCACGATATCGGCCGTAGCTCAGCGTAATTGCACAATCATCCAACACGGGCTCCGCATTAAAACTCGTGCCAGGAAAGTATTCGTCCGCGATCGCTTCGGCTAGCGCTCCGATCTCCTGCTCCCGAACAGGTTGGATTTGCACTTCAGCCTTCATTGCCATACTTTTTTCGCTCCGCAGCTTCTCGATCCCGTTGCATTTCCCTCTCAACCTCGGGGGGAATCTTTCCGCCCTCCCGCGCAGCCCGGGCCAGATTATCTTCGATCTCCGGGCTGGCGACCGGCCCAGCAGAAGATGTGCGATGCGGTTTACTACGAACCCGCTTCAAGACAGTTCTCGGATCGCGCAATGCCAGAGGTGGCGCCCCACACAGATCGTCGGCTTCCGCAGCACGGACTTCCCCCTCTGTCTCGGGCAGGAGCAGCCCTTCAAGTCGCAGCGCCCGATACAGATCCTGTTCGAACTGAATCTGCTCCTTCTCATCACGGGTATCCTGTCGTGGTCTTTTCATTTTTGTGGCCTCACTTACTGGGCCGTTTGTGAGACTTGATGTAATCGTCAATTTTATCTATGGCACGTTTGCGGATCTGACGGATATTGACTGCGGTCGTCTGCAACTGTTGCGCCAGTGCGCTCATGTCTTTGTTGGAAATCCTCTGGTGGACTCGATCGGACCGATGCCAATCCGCGGTCACCCGTAGCACGTGCCGTTCTCGTTCACTCAATGTCGCAAGAGCGTCTCGGATCAGCTTGACGCGCAGCGACACACAGTCGTCATTGGCATTGCCGTCGTCGGCAGGTAGGGGAGCAATTGATTCCGTTTCGGAAAGGCCTCTCTCCACCGGGCCGCGAAGAATGTCCAAAAAGAGGCGATTAGCGATTTTACCAAGCCATCCTCGCACCCGATACCGGATGGCGTCGTTATCAGTGGTGGGACGACTCTTGAATGTGCCTGCCCTCTCGAATGCCCGCACGAATGTGTCTTGGACAACATCACTGACTCCAAGGTCACCGAGAGTCGCGGAGTAGACTTTCTTGCATTGCCCAAAAAGGTAACCGAGGTGTCGGTTGTAGAATTCCGCCCACGCTTCCTCCGCCGCTTTGGGATCTTCGCCACGCAGCGACATGTAGACGAGTAACTCCTCGTCGTTGTCGCCGCTGAAGCGCGACGCCGGCTGCGGGCTCTGGGCTGATCCCATCCGAACAGTTTACTTGCCGATTATATGCGTTCCACTTAACCGTAACGTGGAACCGTGACATACGGGCACCAGCCTGTGGGGAGTCGACGTCGCGTCGCGGTACGACGGACGACACCGCCACCGTCACGCTTCTCCGTTTCTGAAGTGAAGGACATTTCTGGGCCAAGCCCAACGACGAGGTCTTTGACGATGGAACCCCAAGTGAACCCGCAGGAAGGACAGCGCATCGACCAGGTCCCAACCGCCAGGCCGATTTGTATGGTCGTTCATCGTGTCGTTGTCATAGATCACGAGCGGCTTCTGGCCCGCGAGCACACGCTTCGCTGCGTTCCGATCGGCTCCGTTCTTTCCGCCCATTGCGAAGCCGTCCAGTTCGTAGCCTGCGCCCCACTCATCGGCGCGCCGCAGCAGCGACAGCCAATTGTGCTCGCCCTCAACGATGATGGTGGACAGCTTGCCCGCCCATTCGGCACCACACGTCTCCACAGGGCAGAACAGGCCTCGCGGCCCGATCTTCGGCTGGATGCGCATGCAATGCTTCTCGCCGTCGCCTGTCTCGAGCTTCTCTTGGCGCACATTTAATGAGACCGGGTTCCCGTGCTCATCCGAGTAGATGTACACGACCGCGTCGATCCACATTTTGTCGTCGAGCTTCAGCAATATCTCAGTGAACTTCTGGAGGCGGCGCTCTTCCTCTGCATAACGCTCCTCGATCTTCTCGGCCTGCTTCTCGGTCTCGCAGGCGTCGAGCGCCGCCTGACGCTCCGCCTTCAGATTTTCTAGGGCCGCGGCTGATAGGCCGGCCGCGTCCAGATTCTTCGGCACTGCTCCCAGGTTGTGGGCGCGGAGCCAAGCGATGTCTTCAAGCAGGCCGCGCTTCTCAACCAGCCAGGTGAAAGCTGGGATCGATCTCTCTGGGTGATCCTGGCAACGTTCGGCCAGTGCGCGGATCAGATCGTTTGCCCAGGTGGATTGCCGGCCGGCACCGTTCTCGTCCATGTGGTGTTGCACTTCCAGCATTTCGCCACGCCTTTCGCTTCGCTGGCGGTGATCTTTCTCTGTCCCTTGCAGCGCGGGCAGTCCATGCGGCCGGCCCACGTGACGCCCTCGCGCTCTAGAATCTGTTTGATGGTCATGGATTTTTCCAAGGATAGGGACACGGCCCCGGTCAGCGACCGGGGCCGTGATCGCTACTGGCCGACTCCATTGAGTTCGTCGTCAGCCTCACCGATGCCCTTGAGACCGCTTTCGAGGTTGTATCCCTCGGCCTCAGTTGAGCCGGCGTCAGTGTCCACGTCGGCGCCGAGATGCTTGAGCAGCATCTTCCAGCCGAGCGGGCTGAGTTCCTTGCCCAAGCGTTTCACGAGGGCCTGGCCGTCGATCCACTTCTGGGCGGCTTGCAAGACTTCGTCCTGCATTCCCGCCTCGATGTAGCGCGGCTTGCCCCCGGGATTCGGGAGCGAGAACTCGTACCCGGGACGTTTTGCCTTGGTCATCACGATGTCCACCTGCGACGGCTCTACACCGTCTGGCAGCATGTTCGTGATGCTCTGGTGGTTGTTGGCGGAGAGCCGCACAAAGCCGATTCTGCGGCAGCTGGCTGAGCAAGGCGGGTGGGAAGTAACAGAAACCTACATCGACTACGGCGTGTCCGGCACCCGAGCTCGCCGCCCGGCATTAGATAAGCTCATGGCGGACGCCAGCCGACATCGTTTCGATGTAGTGGCAGTAGCAGGCTTCGACCGGATGGCACGTTCCGTCCGTCATCTTCTGGAAACACTCGACGAGTTGCATCGGCTGGGCATCGAATTTGTTTCGCTCAGAGAAAACATCGATAGTGCAGCTCCGCTCGGGAGAGCGATCTTCATCATCGTTGGTGCCGTTGCGGAACTCGAGCGCAGTTTGATCGTCGAGCGTGTTCGTGCCGGCATGCGCCGAGCACGTTTAGAAGGACGCCATATCGGTCGACGTCCTCTTGAACTCGATCATGCCGCCATCGTCCGGGACCGGCAACTTGGGCGCAGCCTGGGTGAGCTCGCTAAGACCTACCGGGTGTCCCGTACGAGCATACGACGGGTCCTGGAAGGTGTAACAAAAGGGGCCGTGCAAGCGTCCTCGCAACCACAACAAAACAGGCGGCCAGAAACGGCTGCCTGAGCTGTGCCTAAACCTGTAGGTTAAGAACCATTCGGGCGACTTGGTGGCGAGGGAAGAGGCCAAGAAACTATGGAGGGCAGATGCAAGAATGAACAGGCAAGCTTGTCGATGGTTCGATGGTCGCATTGGGATGCTGCACTATCTTGGTCCTATGTGCCACGGCGGCCTAGGTCATCATCCGCTTCCCTATCAAATATTGGGGACAGTTCAATAAAATCTCGAAAACATCTCGCTGTAAACGGGTGACCGGGACACGAGTTGGTTTTGCATTGAGACCTCTTTCGGCCCGTTGACCCATTGCCCGTGGACCATAGTAGCAACGGTGGTTGCGTGCGTATTTCGACGCAAGCTGCAACGAGTCCCTGAAAATGTCCACTCATCTCCGCTCTGAGGACATTCGCTGCTGTTGCAGGACCGTTTCTGGTGCCCTTTCATATAAAGCCAATGAAATAAGTGGGTGGTTCCTCAGACCGGGAACAATGGCTTCTTGAACCGATACCTGCTTTCAAGCCACGCGTGAAGAACCTTGTGCTCAACCGGAGGAATGTGGACAAACTCGCAACCCACAGCACCATACTCGCGGGTCCACAGAACGCGGGCTCGGATGTGAATTGCACTCCCCATTCCCGGCAGCGGCACCCGAAAAGACACAATGCTCCCAATTGCCAGTTCTTTATTAGTAGCGAAACCATCTCCATCTTCCCCAATATTGCTGTTGGTGGTGAGACCAACTCCACCCTCCCCAATATTGGTGACAATCACGGTGAACGTACGGTCGTTCTCAACGGTCGCCAAGACACGGGTCATGACAGCAAACCTGGTGTGTTTCCGATAGTCCCGCAGCATTCTGGAATAGGCCGCTCTCAGTGACTTCGCTCCCGATTCAGGGGTCACAGGTTTTCTAAGAAAGACGTGAACACCGGGTATCACGCAATCCTCCGCGGAAACGGCAAGAATTGTCGGTTTCTGCATGCGTGACTCGCAGATCTGACGCATCAGGTCAGCGGAACGCTCGGATTCCAAGTCAATCACGACGAGATCCGTGCTACCACCTGCCAATAAATGGGCGGCTTTTGAAGGGCTCGGGCACACATTGGTCTGGATTGAGAAGTCCTGCAGAATTCGATCCATGGTGCAAAACACCGCTGGGTCGTGGGATACAAGCACGCATTCAAATGCCATTTCTGGTGTCATATTTCGCTCTTCCCCGCGCAGAGATTGAGGCTTAGCCCTTCGCTCTTGATCCTCCCGACATCGGGCCGCTTGTCGTCGACGTGTTCCACACGATTCCGGCCATTTTTCTTCGCCGCATAGAGGCCCCGGTCGGCTTGGTTTAGCAGCGCGCCAATGTCGCCGGTGGGATGTTCGATTGAAACTGCGACTCCCATGCTTACGGTGATGTTCCTGGACGCTTGGGAAGAGACTATCGGCCCACTGCCAATGCATGCCCGCAGATCGTCTGCTCTGATTAAAGCTGTCATCAAGTCGCAGTCGGCGAGAATCATCAGGAATTCCTCGCCGCCGTATCTGCCCACGCCATCGTATACGCGCAGCTTCGATCGCAGCCTTCTTGCGACTTCTCTCAGAGCATCGTCACCAAAGGCATGCCCCAGTGTGTCGTTCACTTGCTTGAAGTGGTCGACATCCGCCAATATGACGCTGAGCGGTTTCCCGCTACGCCTAACCCGCTCTAGTTCGCGAGTGAGGAAATCGACCGTTTCCCCGCGATTCATCAGTCCGGTCAAGGAGTCGTGAGTGGCGGCGTATCGCATAGATTCCCTGGCAGACACAAGTTCTTCTTGTAGACTGATAATCCGCTTACCCACCAGAACACGGGCCTTCAGTTCCAGTTGGTCGAAGGGCTTAACCAGGTAGTCGTCCGCTCCAGCCTGCATCGCCTGCAACATATCTTTCTTGCTGTCTTTTCCGGTCAAGAGGATGATGTATGAATACGACTTTCCCGTACCTTCTAGCCGGATTCTCCGGCACAGCTCAACCCCGTCGATGTCTGGCAACACCCAATCCAGCAAAACCAGCTTCGGACAATCCGGACGCTGCAGAAGCGCCCAGGCCTCCGAGCCATCTTTGGCAACTGTGCAAGGGAACCCCCACTCCCCCAGATGAGATGTCAAGAGCTGGCGATAAACTGGCGAGTCTTCCACCACAAGGATTTGCATGGACAATATTCTCCGTGCTCTTTTTCGACACATCTTGCGTTGTGTGTGCTTTGTCATCGAGGCGAATCATTACGTTGGTAATGGGGCTCCACTTCGAACCGATCGGGCGCACTCCAACAGAAGCCTTTAGACGGGAAGTGTGTCCTTGGAGACCCAGTCCAGCAAAAACGGAGGGCCATTCAATGGTGAGAAGGAGCACCAATCACTGCCAGAGGCGAGATAGTTTCACGAGCGCGAACCGGGTTCTCGTGTGAGGTTTTGATGTTTTGCAAGTGCGTTGCAATTTCGGCCCCGCGCGGACCGTATGTCGGCACCGCGACAGTCATTCGGCAGTTCCAAGAGGGACGAACGGCCCTATCGACTTATCTGGCGAGCTCGATCCGCTGCTGTTGCAACTGATTGCCTTAGCACGCTTTCGACACTTTCGATCAGGGCGTTCGCATTTTCCATCAAGTCTAACGATGATTTCTCAATGTAAGCGGCGGCGCCCGCGTTCTTCAATGTCGTTTCATTCCTTTGAGACAGCCCTGTCAACACGATAACGGGAATGTGCGCTGTGGATGTGTCTTGCTTCAACGCCTTTAACACACCTGTGCCATCCAACCCTGGAAGCATCATGTCCAGAAGAATGAGTTTAGGGGAGCCGGTACGGGCTGCGAGCAAGCCCTCGCGGCCATCCGCAACACCCGTAACGGAGTATCCTGCCTTGGCTAAGATCCTTTCGATCGCAGTACGTAAGAATCGGCTATCTTCGATCACGAGAATGCTCATTCCAGAGTCTCCCAAGAAGTACTCAAACCTGGCGGCGCGCAACAGGTCGGGCCCAAAGCGGTTAGCGTTGTCGCAAAGCCTATTGTCAGTTAGGAGGAGGTATACAATGAGTCCGGGGAAATTGTCTTCCTCCGACGAATTCCCCGGTGCGTGCCAGTAATCTACTTCTGCCTTCGTTTCCCTTGAGCACGAAAAAGTCCTGGTTTCGCGTCTCCTACGTCCCAGCCGACCAGGGTAGCCATGCCCGACCATCTTTATCGGCACTTCTTGCGGCTTGGATGACGTAGTGGCAGGTACTTTAGTGCTCGCGTGCAGGCTGGGCACTGACAGTTGTTCTGTGGCGGTACAGCCCGCGGCGTCAATAGGACAGGCCGCAAAGGGTCACGGTTCGAGAAAGACTCCCTTTTGTTTCCCTCGTCGTCTACTTTAGACTTCAGAGCCCGCCGCGAATCCAAATATTTTGAGAAGATCGGGAGGAACATATTTATAACGCTTGTTTCGCCTGACCCATGCTTTTAGCTCGGGCGACGCTGCGTACTGTTTTGCAGTCAAGTGCAGAGAGTGTACGACCTGCTCGAAGGAACTTGTTCAAGGGCGTCTAGGGCGAAGGATGATTGATTTATTGCGACGTTTATGGCCCAATCCTTCACATTGGTCTGTGATAGCCGACACATCATTTTTGTGATGGAATCGAGAAGCCTAACACTGGGTTGTTCTGGCTGAGCCTAAGCAATCACGAGTTCACCACTTACTTTCGTAACTCGCGTGTGGACGGGACACTGACAGTTGCTCTGTGGGTGGTACAGCCCGTGGCGTCGATTTGTTCCGGAGACTCGGCTGCAGTGAGCAGGTCGAGCCCCGGCTGCGCCGGTACGGCCCGCTCGCCTTCCTCGCGCCTGCCGAAAGACCGTCACTGTGCCGGAATACCGTCCGATCTGCCGAAACACAGGCCAGAAATGCCGAAATACCGTCCGGTCTGAAATACCGCCAGTTTTGCCCAAGAGATCGGCACTTGTAGAACTCCACATCCCCACCCGACAACCTTCCCCGAACCCGTGAAATGGTCAACATCCAGCATTTTGGCCCCCTCGTGGTAACTGGCATACTACGGGGTTCTGGCACGAGAGTCGAGTAAGTTGCATTTACGCCTCCCGCGCGACAATGGCATTGGTGGTCATGTTGTGATCGGTATCACCGACAATATTGCGGCGTCAATAGTATTACTCACCTAACAACGCGGCAGTATGTGTTGACAAAACGTATTGTTGGACCATGTTCGTTATGCCTCATCCTGTCTATTCCGTACTAATAATTGGTCGTAACGTCGGGGTGTCGGAGGAGTTCAGCCGAGGAGTCTTGGGTCTGCCTGTGGCGGTGTTGAGAGCGAGCGACCTTGCCGAGGGAGTAAGCTTTTATCGAAAGTTTCTACCCCAAATGGTCCTTTTGGATTCAGCGTTAGATGATAGGGACGTACCGCTGCAGGAACTCTTTGCGGGCGATTCCGCGCTCGAAGTGGTTCTCGTGACAGATCGCTGGACCCAGGCCGAGGCTCTCGCCGCAGCTGCCAGAGGCGCCAGTGACCTGCTCACAAAGCCGTTGGAATCCTCCAAAGTGCACCAAATGGTTTCCGGCTACATTGCGCAGGCTGAAACGCGACGACACACCCAGGAACTCGACAACGAACTGCTGGAAGCCTATCAGTTTCATGGCATGGTTGGTCGAAGTCCAAAAATGCTGGAAGTATTTTCCAGAGTCCGGCGGGTTGCTCCCTTGTTTCAGACAGTGCTGGTAACCGGTCCCACGGGAACCGGCAAAGAACTGATAGCCAGGGCGCTTCACCACCTTAGCCCTCGTTCCCGCGAAAAATTCGTGGTGTGCAACTGTTCGGCCTTGACGGAAACTCTGTTGGAAAGTCAACTGTTTGGGCATGTGAAGGGAGCTTTCACGGGCGCAACCCATGATCGAGCAGGCCTGTTTGAATACGCCGACCACGGCACCCTATTTCTGGATGAGATCGGGGAATTGTCGTTGGGGGCCCAGGCGAAGTTGCTCCGTATCCTTCAAAATCAGGAATTGCAGCGGGTTGGATCACCGGTTGCTCGCAAAATCGATGTTCATGTGATTGCCGCCACCAACCGGAATGTGCGGGAACTCGCGGTTAACGGGCAGTTTCGGCAAGATCTGTTCTACAGATTATCCATGATCGAGATCCATCTCCCAGCTCTCGCCGACAGAATGGAAGACCTGCCGCTTTTGCAACGCCACTTCTTGCGATATTACTCGACCAAATATGGCAAAGACCTCAAAGGGATTTCTCGACGCGCCCAGATTCTTCTGACCCGACACCCGTGGCCGGGGAATGTGCGGGAACTGGAAAACGTCATCGGAAACTCTTGTATCATGGCACAGGACAAGATTGTCAGCGAGGCGGACTTGCCCGAGGCCATACGCGCACCGCTGGACACGCCAAGTAAGGTCGCCAACTTTATGACGCTTGAGGAAGTGCAGTCCCGCCACCTGGAATATGTCTTGAAAATGGTCGACGGCAACAAAGCCCGGGCCGCGGAACTTCTCGGTGTCAGTCGGGCCACGGTATACGGCATGCTAGCCCGGCGTATTCGTCAAGACGTGCCAAAAACAGATCTATCCGCTTGACAGCCAGTTGCGACAGTCTGCGACGCAACCTCCCTTATTGTCGCCCTGAAATTAAGACCGCTGCGAGTCTAGACATCCGTCTTCGCCCAAGTAGTGCCAGATCCAATCCAGCCTCGCTTTTTGGGTCACCATTCCTTTCTGGAAATGAGAGGTTTAGCCGTTATGTCTGGATTTCGTACATATTTCCAGCAATTGCTCAGTAACAATAGGACCTCTTCGTCATAGTGTAAAAGGGATAAACTCTTAGTTTCTATAGAGATCAACAGACTGACTCATTAGGGCGCACTAATTGCTGTAGTCCTTTCAGATTCACGACACTAGCAATAAGAAAGCAGCATGTTCCGGTCGCATCTCTTGAGAGTAGTTCCTCCCTCCAGACCACATTGCTGCTTATTGAGACAGTAACGCCAGGATTAGAAGATGACTGTGCCAGAGGTTTCACCTGTCCACGCTTCCCTAAACCTTGAAGAACGCGACGAGCTTGTCCTAAGTCAACTGACCGAGGTGCATTTCATTGCCCGTCGAATCCACAAACGCCTCCCCGTGTTTGTACCTCTTGAGGATCTTGTCCATTCTGGTGTCCTGGGACTCCTGGAAGCAACCGAAAAGTACGATTCCGCGAAGAACGTCCAATTCAAGACTTTTGCACAGTTCCGCATTCGCGGTGCAATTCTCGATGGTCTAAGAGAACTCGACCGCGCATCTCGGCGCCTCCGCGCCAAGTGTCGAAGGCTGAATATGGCTTCTGAACGACTGTCGATGAGGCTGGGCCGCCAACCAACGGAAGAGGAAATCGCGCAGGAAGTGGGACTGGAGCTGACCGCTCTCAGGAAGCTCGCCGCCAGTCTTCACAGCCTTGAATCGGTGGACCTCCAGGTCGGGTCAGGACAAGATGCTCGGGACACTCGTGATTTGATCGAGTCTGCACCTACTGATTCCAAAGAAGGTCCCCTTGCCCAGTATCTGCGGTCGGAGATGAAGCAACAACTGGCACAAGCAATGTCCAGTCTCACAGCAAGAGAAAAGCAGATCCTTTCCATGTATTACTTCGAACAACTGACGATGCAGGAAATCGGATCTACATTAGATGTACAGAAGTCAAGAATTTCACAGATTCACTGTGCTGCCCTCGCGAAGCTGCGCGCGCACTTTGAGGCGAGGGGAATCAATGACCACACCAAAACAGCGATTGCATCGTTGCTGGCATCGAACTAGAGTCCGCACCCACACAGAGTCCCGCTGTGTAGCAGCTTATCACTCTCGATGACCAAGATGCTCCCTAAGCCCCTTAATCAGAGGCTGATCCAGCGGCCCTTGCTTGAAGATGGTGGGAGCTTGTGGCGCGGTTGGTTGCCAGGAGTTCCTCGATCGTCTGTGGGGCAGCGGGTCTAGCGAACAGGTAGCCTTGGGCTAGTTCGCATCCAACATACTTGAGCACGGCCAGCTGCTCTTGTGTTTCCACGCCTTCGGCGATGACCTTCAAGCCGAGATTGTGGGCGAGCACGACAATGATGCGGACGATTTCCTGGGTCTCCGGATCGCGGTCGATGCAGGACACAAAAGCGCGGTCAATCTTCAAGGTATCGACCGAGAAGCGCTGCAAGCGACTAAGCGAGGAATAGCCTGTGCCAAAGTCGTCGATGTCAAGATGAATGCCAAGCGCCTTCAATTCCGAGAGTACGATGATGGATTTTTCGGCGTCCGCCATGGCGATAGTTTCGGTGATCTCCAGATTCACATGACGAGGATCTGTGCCGGTTTGCTGGAGGATCTGGCCAATGTGCGCGGCCAGGCCTGCCTGTGAGAACTGTTTGGGGCTAATGTTCACACTGACGGTTAGGGGAGGGTCGCACGGAAATAGTTCTTGCCAGGCGCGGAGTTGAAGGCAGGCTTCGATCATCAACTGACGGTTGATGGCGAGAATGATGCCAGTTTCATTGGCAACGGCGATAAATTCTCCTGGCATAACGATGCCGTGGGGGCGTTGCCAGCGACTGAGAGCCTCGAATCCCACGATCTGCCCGGTTCGCAAGCTAACGATCGGTTGGTAATAGACGCGAAACTCACGTAGTTCCAGAGCCTTGCGCAGATCCGTCTCGAGCTGTAAACGCTTGCGGGCGCCGGCGTGCATGGCATTGTCGAATACCTCACAGTGAGCCTTGCCAGTGTGCTTCGCGCGGTACATGGCGATTTCAGCATCGCGAAGCACATCTTGAGCCTCGGTGTACGCGCCACTGCTGAACGCGATGCCGATGCTCGCGGTAATCACGATCTCGTGACCGTCCACATCAAAGGGGAGGGCTACCCTCTCCTGAATGCGCTCGGCGACGCGGATAGCGTCGCTAGGGTCGCGAAGGTCTTCTGTAAGTACCGCAAATTCGTCACCGCCCGGACGGGCCAGCGTGCTTTCGCCCACGATAGACTCAGGATTCAGGCCCGGCTGAGCCCGCGAAACAGTGTCGACTCGCCGGAGGCAAGCGGTCAACCGCTGTGCGATCTGGACCAAGAGGGCATCACCGGCAGTATGGCCGAGGCTATCGTTGACGACCTTGAATCCGTCGATGTCGATGAACAAGACTGCGAACTTAAACTCGGCGTGACGTCGCGAAACCGCAATCGCCCGCCCCAGGCGATCGAGAAGGAGCACGCGGTTGGGGAGGTTTGTCAGGCCGTCGTGAAACGCGTTGTGCGCCAGCAAGTCCTCGGCGTGCCTGCGGTCCGTGATGTCCCGGTTAACAACCACCAACCCCTCGCAGCCTCCATTGCTTCCCCGGATCGCGTTGGCTGTAGATTCGAAGACGCGCCATGATCCGTCTTTGTGGCGAATGCGATATTCGAGCCGGTCTCCGCTGTCGGTCAGCCGGGCCTTCTCCGCCGCCTCCAATACGCGAGCACGATCGTCGGGGTGAATCTGTTCGGTCGGAGACGTCATGGCCAGCTCTTCCGGGCTGTATCCGAGTATCTTCTGATACGCGGGACTGTTGTAGAGGCGGCGTCCGACCTTATCTACCACCGCGATCATGTCCGCAGCGTTTTCGCTGATGATCTGAAAGAGCTTGGCGTTCTCGGCGAGTTGGCGGCGCATACGCTGGAGCAGCAAGTGTTGATAGACGGTATAGATGTCGAACAACAACACCAGTGCAACTAGCCCGCGGACCCACTCTTTTAGGGTCAGAGTGTAGATTCTGTCCGTAGGCAAGTGGAACCCTGGGAAAGTCAGGGAGAGAATGCCAAAGGTCAGAACCAGCGTGACGACGACCGCAAATCCCCAAAGCCACCATTCACGGCCCTCCACTTGTTGCATACCGGGCAACGGCCCGGTGACGCTCGCGCGTGGAATCTGGTCATTCACAGTGCGGTGTGGCACGTTAGGCTGCAGCACCACGCCGCGGATTAGGGCGAGTCAGCATATCACTTGTCATAACTCAACCAATGGCTTCTTGATCCGACATTTACTTTTCAGCCAGTTATCAACGACATTGCGGTCGGCCGGCCCGATGCGTGCAAACGCGCAGCCCACTGCACCATACTGCCCTGTCCACTGTACGCGGGTCTCGATGTCGATCGGAGTATCAGTATCGGGTAGCAGGAGGGAGAAGGACAACACATCTCCCCTGGTGAGCAACTCTTTAGTACTAAGTCCAATGCCGCCCTCGCCGATATTGGTGACAGTTACCGGTACGATGCGGCCCTCCTGGTCGCTGGCTGTCAGCGAGATTGCCACAGCGTACCTGGTGTGTTGGCGGTGGTCTTGCAACATCCTAAAATATGCCTGCTTCAACGATTGGGCGCCGGCTTCACTCGTTACTGGCCTGCGGAGTAGAGGATACGTCCCGCTCGCGGTGCCCCCCGACTCCGAAACGACCATAACGGTCGGTTTGCACCACCTGTGAGACTGGTTGAAACGCTGTAGCAGTTCCGCAGAATCTTCCTCCCAGTCGACAATTAGCAGGTCGGTGTTGCCTTCAGCCAGATAGTTGACCGCTTGGGCGGGACGCGGGCAAACGTTCGTGGCGATAGACAGCTCCTCCAGTAATCTGCTCATGGTGCTCACGACACCTTGATCCTTGGAAACGAGTAAGCACTCAAATGCCATGTCTGTGGTCATTGTGGGTCGAGCCGCGCTTCGAGTTAGATTGGTGCCGTGTAGTCAAGGACCAACTATGTTGGCGCCCTGAGGCGCGAGCACTCTGATTGCCACACCTCGTCCTCTTGGCCAAGGCGAATCACTACCCCGACCCCAATCAAAGCTGTCGTGAGTCCTGTGCTTGCACCAACGACTTATTAATCGCAGGCCAACTGCGCGTTCTGCACGCTCAAGCGGTTCACAGCTCTCTTTGATTATTAAAGAAGTGTCTATTCTCCAGACAGTAATCCAGAATTTGTACGGAACCTCTGTTCCGCACGAAAGCACTATTTCTGCCAAGTGGGGGGGCTTTCAACAGGTTGGACCTAGCAATTCAGTTTGGTCCTATGCATGCCCATGAGTCATGAGAGATTCTATGAAAGAGCAGGTCAGACTCGACGGTCTACTTTTCAGTAATGACGCACACATTCTTGGTGTCATGGGCCAGGTGTTGAGTAACTTCGCGATTGAGACCGAGGTTTGCACTGAGCTCGGGTTGGCACTTGATGCTGTCGCTCATCGCCGGCTGGACACGGTCATTGTGGATTGGAACGGCACAGATCCGACTCGCATCGTGCGCGGCGCTCGCAAGTCATCGCCCAACAGCAACTCGACCATCGTTGCCATGGTCGATGCCGACTCGGAAACGCACGCCCTTCTGGTGGGCGCGAATTTCATGATTCACAAGCCCGTCGACGTGGACCACGCTCGACGGTGCATGCGGGCGGCATATGGAACCATGCTACAACAGCGTCGCCGCGCTGAGCGCGTTTCGGTTGACATCCCCGTAACTGCCCGGGTGTCCGGGATGGAACAGCTCGAAGCGCGGATCAGCGATCTTAGTGTCGGCGGGTTAGCTCTGCAGTTTAAGCAACCGCAACAGGTCGGTGGCGAGGTTTCCGTGCTCTTCACGCTTCCTGGCACCGACAGCCTCATTCGGGCAATAGGGAAAATCGTAAATGTCAACGCGACAGGCCGAGCCGGAATCCGCTTCTCCTTTGCCCCTGAAGAGGAACTCGGTGTGCTTGAGACCTGGCTGGCGACCGAATTGGCCAAGTTAGAGCATGCCGAGATGCCCGCCGACAATCCTGCGGTCACTAAGATAGCCAGGGCTCAGCAGGATAGTTGACTGCGGTAGCAACTTAGCCGCGTGAGAACTTCATGCAGGATGTGATGATCAACATTCGGTGTCATATCCAATGCTTCATGCCCAAGGCCGATTTCATATTGGTTGCGCGGTGAGGGACTCTAGAATGCAGAAACCGAGAGGCTTTTCACTCATTGAACTCCTGATTGTAGTGGCGATCATTCTTGCCATTGCCGCCTTCGCCATCCCCAGCCTTCTGCGAGCGCGCATTGCCGCCAACGAGGCTTCGGCGGTCAATTCGCTCCGCGCTTTGAATACCGCTCAAATTTCCTACAGCTCCAGTTATCCGACCATAGGCTTTGCCACCACGCTCGCGTCTCTGACCGGAATCAACTGCACACCGCCAGGATCGACCGGCGCCTGCCTGATTGACACGCAGCTCGCGTCGGGCAGCAAGAGTGGCTATTCGTTTACCCTGTCAGGGCTTTCGGGAACTCCGAATGCTACCTACCAGTTCCGAGCGGACCCACTGTCTCCGAACCAGTCTGGCACCCGTTATTTTTGCTCGTTTGCTGATGCGGTGATTCGCGTCGGATCCGCGTTGCTGACAACCTGCAACTACGGCGTCAGCCCGTTGCAATAGACGCAAAAATACTTTCCTGGCGGCAATCTTGAGGACGCCAAGACAGCTTACAAACGACGGCTGTCCTGATTTAAGATTGATGGTTGTTGCTTGTTGCGATCGAGAAGCTTCGCAGCGTCTTTGTCTCCGCAGAAGGGACTCGGCATCGCTTTGTCACATTAGTTACTACGGTACTGTCAGGGAGACTGATTGTCACTTACGCCGGCTATTTGTGCGCCGATAAGGAGTCGACGGAGTCGAAGCGTGTATTTACGCGAAGAGGGTGGTCGCGTCAGTGCGTAGGACATGCTTGTGAACACAGCAGGTTCCAGGATGTGCACATGGAAGAGATAGGAATATAGGCGCTGCCGCAGTGGTTACAGGAGAGTACGGGCTTATGAAACGGATTGTGTTTGTTACGGTTGTTATTGTAATCGTTTCTATATCTGCGGGAGCAGTCCCCGTTCCGATTATAACCTTCCTGTCCCCGGTGTCGGCTCACCCAGGAGGAGCCGACTTCACCTTAACGGTGAATGGCGCAAACTTCGTTAATGGTATTTCGGTCGTGAGATGGTCGGGAACACCTCTCCCGACCATGTTTGTTTCCCCTACCCAGTTGACGGCAACGGTTCCATCCGCGCTGACGGTCAGTGGGGGGACGGGCTGGATTACAGTGTCAAACCCAGTTTGCGGCTTACCATGTCAGGTCCCAGCGTCTAAGGCGAGATCGAATGTCGTTTATTTTCCTGTGGTCAATGCCACCTCAGCGTATTCACCAGTCCAGATGACGGCGGCGGTCGGAAGCCAGCCTATGCAACTAACGGAGGCAGACTTTGACAATGATGGCAAGCTCGACCTGGCTGTCTCTAACTATTCAGACAATACGGTGTCGATTCTTCTGGGCAACGGGGACGGAACCTTCCAGCCACAAAAGACGTTCAGCACTCTCTCCGCACCCTTTGGAATCGCCGTGGGGGACCTCAACGGCGACGGCATTCCAGACTTGGTTGTAGGCAACGACTCGAATGGTGGAGGCCTAAACATTTTTCTAGGAGATGGCAGTGGCGGCTTCACAGCGGGCACTTCCCTAAGCGGACAGAACTGTCCCCGGGAACCAGTATTAGCCGACCTCAACGGTGACGGGAAACTCGATATCGTCGCAGGCAGTGCATGTGGGTCGGATATCGAAGTATATTTGGGCAATGGAAATGGTACTTTTGTAGGGCCGATTCCGGTCACGGTGTCATCGGCATCGTTTGGCATGGTAGTCGCAGACTTCAACGGAGATGGAATTCTCGACCTAGCTGCCGCAGACTACGCGAACAACACCATCGACATTTATCTCGGCGTGGGAGGCGGGACCTTCGGTGTTACAACTCAACTATCTGGGACGACTGACGTAATCAGGCTGGCGACAGGGGATTTTAACCACGATGGGAACGTCGATCTACTGGCGGCGAGCGCATCCAGCGGAATCTACATTCTCTATGGAAATGGTGACGGGACATTTCAGGCACCAATTTCCCTGGCCGGAACCGGAGGTGCCGGCTATTTCGCAGAGGCAGCGGCAGATCTGAATGGCGATGGAAATCTGGACATCGTCGCCACCGACTACAATGGAGCGACCAAAATTTGGTTTTCCGCCGGCGACGGCAGCTATCAGTCACCCCAGTTGGTCGGGAACAGTGGCATTGGCTATGCCTTGGCCCTTGGCAATTTTGCTGCCGGCGGAGGTTTGGATATAGGGGCAACCAGCAACTCCACAAACCAGGTCAAACTCTTTCTGCCCACCATCGTCATTTCTCCCTCGAGCGAGAACTTTGGTTCCGTTGCGGTGGGATCTTTCGCCCAGCAACTTTTTACAATCGCCAACGATGCCTCGACGACAGTTACAATTAGGGGAATTTCGCTCACCGGGGCGAACCCGGGCGACTTTTCTGAGAACAATACTTGCAGCTCTCCTCTGCCAACCGCAGGAACCTGCACGGTCACTGTAACCTTTGCTCCTACTGCCGTTGGACAGCGTGCCGCTACGCTAACTGTGACCGACGATGCACCGGGCAGCCCACAAAGTGCCAGCCTAACCGGAACCGGTTTCTCGGTCCCGATCGCCACCCTTTCGCCTGCGGCGCTGGCCTTCGGCAATCAGACGATCGGTGTAATATCATCGCCGCAGCCGGTGACGCTTTCGAATACCGGGAATGGTCCGTTAAATATTGCTTCGGTCGGCATTGCGGGAGCAAACGCTGGCGATTTTGGCCAGATGAACAACTGCCCGAGCACACTGAATGCGGGCTCCCAGTGCACCGTCAGTGTGACGTTCAAGCCCTCCCTGATTGGTGCCGAAAGCGCATCGCTGCAATTCTCGGATAACTCTGCCAACAGCCCTCAACAAGTGGCGCTCGGCGGCACCGGCGTGAACGTTCCGCCGAACTATTCCTTGACTGCCAATCCGGGGTTGCTGACGATCGAGCAGGGGCACTCAGCAAGCACGCTGCTGACCATCACTCCGGTTGGGGGGATGACAGGCAGTGTCACCTTTTCTTGCACGGGCCTGCCGGCGAAATCCAGTTGTGCGTTTGCGCCTACGCAGGTAGTGCTGAGCGGCAACAATGCCCCTGCTACTATTACAATGACGGTCCACACCACGGGGACAAACGGAGTTCTCGGGCAGCTGCGGCCATCGCTTTTCCCGCGGATTTCAAGCAGGGCGCTTGCATTCCTTATCTTCCCGGCCGGGTTTGCGCTCTTTGTAATGCCGGGACAGAGCAAGACGCCCAAGAAACATCGGCGTTCCGCATATATTGGGCTCCTTCTGTTGCTCGCGATGTTCGCTGCCATTGGAATGACCGCGTGTGGCGCAATCAGTTCGTCTCCGGCGCCCTCCCCCGGGCAGGCGACTCCAACCGGTCAGTATTCGGTCACCGCGGTTGCGTCTGTCGGCGGTCCGAATACTCAATCGGCAGTCGTGACTATTACGGTCACTCGATAGGGGCTTGTCTGGATCACACTACTCGAGCAGCGGATTTATGCTTGCCCCTTTATTTCAAATTGAGACTACCGTGACTGGGTTTTGGGTTGTCAAGGCTACAAGACCCAACGGAACGAGTAGTGAAGACGACTTCTGGCTTTGGTGCCCCGTCATCAAGCTCTGAGCAACATTTCCAAGGTACTGTCCACGCTGACCCAGCGTTGGGAAGATGGATCAACGGGTCACGACTGAATCCCGCCTGCTTGCCAGTAATGAGCGGTTGCGGTTCGGTTTTAGCGTGTAATAGTCAAGCCAGAGTCGATTAACATTCAAATTGAGATAGGTGCCATGCTCCCGGGACAGCTACGTCTAGCGAAGCACGGCGATGTTATTCGCGAGGACTGCACTTTCGCCGGCTACCATCAAGCGCATCACGATGCGCTCTGCTTTGTAATGATGCGTATGGTGCAACAGGTAGACGGTCCCCACCCCAGCTCCAAAACCAAGTGCCGAGCCCAGCGCTTCTCCGCCCGCGCCGCGTGTAACAAATGGACGCATCACAGGATTCGCCTCATGGTAACCCTGGTTCAACCCGCGTTGGGTGGTGATGGCATCCGCGGCGACCAGGCTCCCGAGGGCGACGAAACCAATCTTGTTCTCGACGGTCCAGAAGGGCCGAGAGCTAGGCGCATCGGGCAGGGGGTCGGTTGCCAATGCAAGATGTTCGGCCCGCGCCGTCGCGCACAACACGAGAATCGAAAAAAGAAGATGCTTCACTTGGCCTCCGCCTCGTTTAGGTTTTAGTGGTTGAGCAAGGTCAGATTAGCCCAGTAAAGCACTAACGTACATGGCCCAAAGTCGGGATGGGATGGCCTTCTGGTACTGCGTCTGGTACGCCATCGGTAACAGTTACTGCTCCGACACGGGAGCCAATCGACTCATTCGGTCGCGAAATCGAGTTGTGTGGCCGCAACCGTACCCACGGGTCATAAGAGTGCGGTGAGGCGATTTACTCCGCCTTGGTCTCTAGGGAAAACAAGAATCCGTTTTCGAAGAAGGAGCGAAGCGGGAAGATAAAACCTCGAACGTACGAATGGCATGGAGAATGCCAAATTGGCTTTCGAGGAACCACCCCAGGCTTATTTGCGAGGCGAGTCTTGCTCATGCCGAGGCTGAGATCGAAACGCAACCGCCTACTGAGCTACTGGACGCTGCCGCCTATCGTTGAACACGACACGTTTCAACGAGATCACTTTAGTGACCTCGTAGGCGACACCCGTCCTAATCCCATTCCACAGATGTACCGATAGCCAGGCGAAGGCCCTGGGAATCGTCATCAATCTAGGACCGGAGCCGATTTTATGAATCTTCGTGACCAGCAGCTCTTCAAGCATGTCATGGCGCCGCCTGATCGCCGCCGCGATATTCGATACGCCGTTCAGGTTCAGATCGAGCTTCGCGAGAAGGGCAGCGACGTTCCCATCCGTATGACCACTACCGACCTCAGCCGTGGCGGCTGCTACGTCGAATTG